>JACCDQ011560608.1_pt1 | contig 27998 bp, 23 predicted proteins | sample 7446031 | NCBI WGS metagenome assembly JACCDQ01 (sample SAMN15323442, study PRJNA562643) | freshwater metagenome | isolation source: river surface water | place: USA:Blue River Watershed | collected 2017-08-17 | reverse complement strand
AGGAAGAAAACCGTTCGAGTACGGTTAGATACAAAGCGAATATTGGAGAAATTAACGCTCCCTGGTCGCAAGGGTTAATGTTGAAATAGCAAGGAAAGAAGACTGTTTTAACACCATTTTTGAACAGGTTAAATCTATCTTAATTCTGGTGACTGCAGCGAATTGAACAAAATCAAGTATTTGAATTTTTTATCGCTTCGCATTCGAAAACGTTTTTTTAATGGGTGGGCTAAACGACTAATATGTCGTTTTTTAGGTGCGGTTTGTCTTTTCGGAAAATTGGTGGTAAGCATGGATGCAACATACAATACAGAAATTTGAAAAATATAGTGACATGTCACTATATGGATAAGTTTTTTAGGGGGTGAATTGAGGGTGAGAATGGGCTGATTTTACAGAAAACGATGTTCAAGAAAAATTGAGAATGCCCTTGTGAAATGAGAAATTGAAGTTTTTTTGTGCAAATGAGAGATTTTTTGTAAAAATTCTGTCATTAATAATTCTAGGAAATAGCTCAATGTTGGCGTTTAATGTATTGATATTCAGTTTTTAGGTGTATTGTTCCCCAAAAATGTAAGTGTTTTTATAATTTATTCAAAAATTGTTTACTAAATAAAATGTGTGTTTTACTTGATAAGTGAGTTTCGTTGTTTTGACCTCTGTCTATATGACACCTATCTTTGTGAGACTAGTGCGATAACTTTTTTCTATGAATGATTAGTCGAAATCATTCAATCTTAATAGCGCTTAGTGATAAGGTATGTTGGAACGGATATTGGCGTTTTTACTTTTATTTTTATTGTTACCATTCATTGTAATAATATTTATCTTGATTTATATCGAGGATGGTAGACCATTTCTATTCAGACAATTTCGAGTGGGCCAATTTGGTCGAGTATTCGTGTTTTTCAAAATTAGAACCATGATGAAAGAAACCCCAGAAATGGCAACTGCCGAAATGGAGGATGCTGGTCAATGGGTATTGAAAACGGGCTATTATTTACGAAAATTTTCTTTAGATGAGGTATTTAATTTGGTAAATATAATTAAGGGCGACATGAAATTCATTGGGCCAAGACCGTTAATTACCACTGAAACCTACATGCATAAAGAACGTAAAAAATTGGGCATCTCAAATCAAAAACCAGGAATTACGGGTTGGGCTCAAATAAATGGAAGGGATGTGATTGATGATGATAGAAAATTACAATTGGAAAAATATTATTTAGATAATCAAAATATCAAGCTTAGGGTACTAATTTTGCTGAAGACTGTTTTTTATGTTTTTTGGTCTGTACGCCAAAAATTATCTAAACCAAAATAGTACAATTAGATACGAATCATTTGCATGCTACATGCAAGATTTTTCTTTGCTAGCCTGTTTTGAGAATTTAACTTCTAGGAACAATTCCCCCGTAAAAGGAGTACATTCACAATGTAACTCAAGGAGCGAAGCTGTGCCCAATCAAAAGTAAAAATAAATTTCATGAAAATAAATAATTTGAGACTTCTAATTCCGTTAATTCTATTTTTTACCTCAATTTCTTTAACTGGTCAAGTTGTAGTTGGGAAATCCAAAGCCAGTGACTTTACAGATGCAGAAATCCTTCAACTAATTCAAAAAGCCGAATCAGCTGGATTGAGTGAAGCACAAGTGGTTGAATTGGCGAGAGCAAGGGGTGTTTCGGATTCTGAAATGGAGCTGTTTAAACAACGAGTTCAGCATTTGAAAAATAACTCGAAACCGGCCGTTTCAAATGAGACCAATAATAGTGTTGCAGAAAAAACATCCCCCGAAAAACCCAAAACACAAGAACCTATTGTTCCTAAAGGATTGAATGTTTCCAAAAGTAGAGCAGGAGAATTGATAGCCACTTCTTGGGAAATTTCTAAAATTTTCGATGAACAACGTTTTCCAGCGTTTGCCAATGGACGTACCATTAAAGCTCCAGATCAATATGTTATTGGGGTGGGTGATGAAATTAGTATTACTGTTTTTGGTAATAGTTATTTTAACAAAGTGAGTCGAGTAGATGATCGCGGTAGAATCGATTTAGGAACCGCCTTGGGTAAAATTTATGTTAAAGGATTGGCCTTCGGACAATTGGAAAAAGTGATTCGTGCAGCGGTGGGACAAAAGATCAATCTATCGGGTAACGAATTGGAAGTGGATCTGTCGTTCTCGCGTCAAATATCTGTTAATGTTAGCGGTGAAATTCAAAAACCCGGAACGTATCAACTTCCTGCTGCCAATACCGTTTTCAATTTGTTGGTGCTGTCTGGTGGACCAACTGCTAACGGAAGTGTGAGAAATATTGAAGTGGTAAAATCGGGTAAAGTGGCCTTTCGATTCGATTTATACGACTATTTGATCAATCCTTCATCCAATATTTTTTTAGAGGATGGTGATTTTATCGTGGTAAAGCCTGCTGTTAAGCGAATTGTGCTGGGCGGAGGTGTTTTAAGGGCAGGCCAAATTGAATTGACCGAATCGGAAAAACTGGAAGATGCAATAAAATACGCGGGTGGTTTTTCAACTAAAGCAGATCCGTCAAGAATCACCATTTCAACACTCAATGGAACAGGTAGATCATTGGTTCAACTGAATTTTGATCAGTCGGTAAATAATAAAAACTACAAACTAAAGGATGGAGATAATGTATTTGTATTTGAGCAAGGTGAAGAAATAAAGAATCAAGTTCAAGTTTCGGGTGAAGTATATTTTCCAGGTACTTATGAATTAACTGACGGATTAACCGTGAAACAAATGGTGGAATTATCGGGTGGTTTGACTCCGCAATCCAATTTGGAAATGGCTTTTGTTATCCGAACACTGGAAAATGGTAATTCTGAATACATGCGAATTGGATTATCCGAAAGTGAAATGTCGGGTTTTAAACTATTGAATAAGGACCAAATTGTCATATTTGCTAAATCTCGATTTGAAGATGAATTTAAAGTGGAAGTCCGTGGGGAGGTGAGAAATCCGGTACGTATCGATTATAAAAAGGGATTAACGTTGAATGTTCTTTTGGATTATGCGGGGGGATTGAAATTCAGTGCAGATGCAACCGAGGTGGAGATTTTGAGAAGTGCAGTATATAAGGATGATTTTAAAGCCGGTGATAGAAACAAATCAGAGTCCATTCGCGTGACTTATAATCCGTCACTGAAAAATGGATTTGAGGATCTGACATTGATGGCGGAGGATATTGTTGTAGTGAGAAAAGTATCTAATTTGAATGACCGTATTGGAGTAACAATCGAGGGTGAAATTATGCATCCAGGTCCATTTGTGTTGGCGAAGAATGAGAATCGCGTCAATGACTTAATTGAAAAGAGTGGTGGATTTACTGAATTTGCATTTTTAGAAGCGGCAACACTGATTCGAAACGGTGGAAATCAGTTGGTTTTCGATTTGAAGAGTGTTATGAAGAATAAGAATAGCATTTACAATTATCGTTTGGAGGATGGAGATCGCTTGGTTGTGCCTTTGAAGCAGGATTTGGTGATTCTACCCAACACCGATACGTTATTGAATGTTGGTAAAATCTATGCACCTTACATTTCGGGAAAACGCGCAGCTTATTACTTAAATAATTATTCATTAGGATTCGATGAACGACATAGAAAACATTTATTGTATTTGAAAGAACCGGGTGGAAAAATCAAACGTTCGAAGAATTATGGTTTGTTCGTGGTTACACCCAAAGTAAATGCAGGATCTGAAATATTTTTCCAACCTGCACCGATGAAAGCGAAAAAATCAGAATCTGGCGAGAAAAAGGAAACCGATTGGAACAGAGTGATTGAGAATTTTACCGTTAAGTTGACGGGGATCGCTACATTGTGGGTTTTGTTAAGTCGATTATAATCTAACAAATATGAGTCAGGAATTAAGACCACAGGTTCGATTTAGAGATGACGAAATTTCTCTAAGGGATTTGATTTTGAAGATCAAAGATGCCGTTCGAGTTTTGAAAAAAAATTGGTGGAAATTACTCATTGCAGGCATTGTTGGAGCAGGGTTGGGGTTGGTGTATTATAAAGTTAAAAAAACTCATTATACTGCTGAATTGGTATTTGTAACCGCGGAGGCAGAAGAAGGAGGGATGAGTAAGTTGAGTGCCATTGGTTCTCAGTTTGGTTTTGATTTTGGCGGGGGAAGTTCGGGAGCATTTGGCGGTGATAACTTATTGGAGTTGATGAAGAGTAAACGACTGGTCGAACAGACGTTATTTGATAGTTTGGAGCACGAAGGGAAAAAGTACCGCTTGTTGGAATATTACCTGCAGCGCGATTCTGCTGAGAAGTCGGAAACTCCCAAAGTGGACTTAGGAGGTGTATTAACAAGAGAGGATTGTGGTTTTCGACAAGATTCATTATTGAAAGAGGTGTATGAACGAATAACGAAAAAGGGATTGGTCGTTGCGAATCAAGATAAAGAATTAGCGTTTAAAAAAGTATCTTTAACAGATATTGATCCGGTATTCGCAAAGGCATTTGTCGAAAGGTTGACAGAAAATGTTACTGATTTTTATTTAGAAACAAAATTCCGACAGTCGCGCGAAAATATCCGATTACTGGAACTAAAGGCGGATAGCGTTGAGCGAGTATTGCGATCGAAAATGGTTTCAGCTGCGATACAAAGAGATCAAAATCAGTTCTTAACCAATACTGAAGGATCAGTTCAAATGGTCAAGCAGCAGATGGAAGTCCAATTGCTCACGACGATGTATGGAGAAGTAGTAAAGAATTTGGAACTATCACGCACGATGGCCGCCCACAATCAGCCGTTAATTCAGGTAATTGATAGTCCTAGGTTTCCCTTGGAAGACGATGGAGGTGGGTTGTTGAAGTATTTGGTGTTGGGGGGGGGTATTGGGGGGATATTAGTTGGATTCTTGAGCTTAATTGCTGCCGGATTAAAGAAATTTAAAGTAGACAATATTGGCAATTAATTTGAAAATATCAAAGTTTGGTAGTCAAGTTTTATTGAATTTTGGTTACAAATTAGGAAGTGTTTTATTTGGACTAATATTAGTTCCTCTATCATTAAGATATTTAGATTCTGAAGAATATGGCATTTGGCTAACCATTAGTTCTGTATTGTCGTGGTTCACATTTTTTGATTTGGGTTTAGGTCAAGGACTTAGAAATAAATATGCTGAAGCAAAGGCACTTGGGAATTCAGATGATTTACGAGGTTATGTTAGTACTGCCTACTTTACAGTGTTAGTGGTAAGTTTTGTACTTATTATTTTATTTTTTATTGTAAATAATTTTGTGGATTGGTCAGTTGTTATTGGCGTTTCAGTGAAATATAAAAATGAACTGAATATTTTAGTCCCTTTGCTCTTTGTTTTTTTATGTTTCCAATTATTCTTGAAGTTAATTACGAGCATTTATTTAGGCGATCAAATGGGCTCAGTGCCAAATGCTATAAATTTTTTTATCCAATTGTTTACAATTTTAGGGATAATTATATTGGTTTACGGTTTGAATTATAGCAACTTTTTAGCTTTTGGAATTTTATTTGGTTTGATTCCGCTGTTAGTTTTGTTTGTTTTGAATGTGTTTGGCTTTATTACAAAATATAAAGGGGTATTACCAAGTTTGAAATATTGGGATAAAAAGTATCTAGAAGATATATTCGGGTTAGGTGCTAAATTCTTTGTATTACAGATTTCTGTACTAGTATTATTTACGACTGATAATTTTATAATAACAAGATTGTTTGGAGCATCGAATGTGGTGGCATATAATATTTCATTTAAGTATTTTGGTTTACTGTCGCAAGTTCAGCTAGTTCTTTTAACCCCATATTGGTCGAGATTCACTACAGCTTTCGTAACAGAAGATTTTCAGTGGATTAAAGCTACAATGAATCGATTGATGGTTTTAACAATATTTTTAATTATTGGAGTTGGGTTCATGTATTTGATTGCACCTATGGTTTATAAATTATGGATTGGTAAAACTGTTGAGGTTCCAAGAAATTTAGATTTATTGATGATGGTTTATGCAATTATTATCATATTCTATGCACCATATAATTATTTTATTAATGGAACAGGAAAAGTAGTTTTTCATATGTGGGCATTTTTAGTTTCAGCTATTTTGAATATCCCATTGTCAGTGTTTTTTGCAAAATACATGGGCATGGGTGTAAATGGAGTAGTATTAGGTACGATTTTAAGTTTATTTCCATATGTTTTCTTATTTCCTATTCAGTATAAATACCTTGTTACTGGTGGGAATAATGGTATATTTTACAAGTGAAATTTAATTTTTTTTAAGTGAGTTGAAAATTTTAATAGTAGAAACCCAAAGCAAAGGACATTATCCTGAATATCTAAAACATGTAATAAGATGGGTTATTAAGAATGATTTAATAGATGATTATTTATTCTATTTAACTGGAGGGTTAAGAACAAGTTTGACTGAATTTGAAAATACAACGATAAAATCTTCCATATGCTTTTTTGATAAATCGATCGATGATGAGTTGTTGAAAACAAATAATTTAGCTAGATTTATTGTTAATCGTGTAAATGAGATGAATTCTCAATTTGGAGTAAAAGAAGTGGTTTTTTTGAATATTAATTTAGTTTTAAGATATCCGGGATTTTTGTTTTCAAATAAAAAGTTTCCTTTTTTATTTAAAGGTATTTTTTTTCAGTCACCATACAGATTAAGAACTTCCGGAACTCAATTTTTGAAGCGCCTTAAGCGAGAAATCGCAATTTATTGTTTAGCAAAAAATAAGAATTGTAATGGAATATTTTTATTAAATGATGTAGAAGGGGCTGATTTTTATTCAAAATGGTCTTCGAAAATCAAAAATATTGAAGATCCAGTCCATGTGATTTTAGAAGAATGTATGAATATCAGAAAATATCATTCAATTTCGAACGACAGGAAAGTAATATTACATATTGGGTCTCTAAGTGAAATAAAAGGAACTTTAGACGTAATAGATACAATGACTAGATTGGCTAATTCAGCGATTGCCAATAAATACTACTTTCTATTTGTAGGAAATTCAACTGAAGTAATAGTTGAAAAAATGAATAATATTAAAGGAATAATTTCAACGGATAATTATTTATTTCGAAATGAATATGTGAAAGATTGTGAATTTATATCATATATTAAACAGAGTGATGTAGTTATGATAACAAACAATAATATTGAAACATCTAGTGGTATATTGAACCATGCAATGTATAATTTTAAATTGGTTATTGCTCCAAATAAAGGCTATTTTCAGGAAAAGTTGTCAAATTATAGTAATAAGTTACTCTTTAATAATAAAAGTGATATTTTCAAATTATTAGATAATTCTAAACTATTCGAGAATCATTTAGAAAATACAATGTTGTATAATCAAGCTGTTTCTGCTGAAAAAGTTGATGATGTGACCCGTTTTTGTGAAGCTTTACTTTTTAGAAAATAATGTTTATTGATGAAATTAGTTTGAAAGAAATAAAGCAAACTGTTTTATTTTATTATTTTATTCTATTGTCATCAGTGCTTGTAATAACGGATTTGTATTTCTCCGAGGTGATAAAATATAGCTTATTGCCGTTATCAATTTTTATAGTTAGTATTAGTGATATATTAATTGTAAAAAAGTATTTGTTAATATTTCTTTTGCTGTTAGTTATAACTCCTGTTTTTTCATCACAATATTTTTTCGAATTGGTGTTTATTTTATCGGGACTCTCCATTTTATCGTTTAATCCTCTTTCGATCAAGAAGATTGATGTTATTGTATTATTCACTTTATTTCTATTTGTCCTATATAACTACCGATCAATAAATTTGAGTTTTACATTTGATTCATTTGTGAAAAGTGAGACCTCGGCAACGGAATCAAATTTAATCAGCTTTATTTCTGCATTTCTAGTATTGTTTTATTGGAGATTGAGGAAATATGTAATGTTTTTTATAAGTGCATTATTATTTGTTATTACTTTTAAAAGAATTGTTTTTATTGGTTTAATATTGGCTTTTCTCTCATTAAAGTTGAGTCAGAAGTCCATGAAAATATTAGTCTTATGTATGTTTATTGTAGGGGTTTTATTTTATCCTATTCTAAGCATCCCAAGTGTCAAGGAATTTCTAGAAAATATCTCGGGTCTATCTATTGGTCATTTGTTACAAGGGAGATTTTTGTTTTATGAAATTGGATTTAGCCATATTCAACAGAATTGGATTTCTATTTTTATTGGTAATGGACAAGGTTCACTTGTTGTTTTATTAAGTGCTAAACTTGGTTATTTTTCTTTATTTCATGGTGATATTTTCAAATGGTTTTTTGAACATGGAGTTCTAGGTGTGATTTTTGTGATTTATTTATTGCGTGGAATCGAAGTATCTCCATATCACTTGTTGTTTGTGAATTTTATGTTAACTGATAATGTTTTGATTTACACTCCTGTTATACATTGGTTATGGTTGGTGATAGAAAGAGAGAAATTACATTCGTCTTAATTGGTTTCAAACGATTTGAAAACTTAAAACAAAATATTTTGACATTGTTAAATAATGGTGTGAAATCTGAATTTATTTGTTGTTTTATGGATGGTTTGGATTTAGCAGACAAAATTATAGAAGCAGATAAGTTGGAATTCGTCTTATTTTGTAAACTCCATTCAATAAGAACGGATTTGCAAATTAAAAATTTAGGATTAAAAGACCATTTTAATTATATATTCAGAGAAGTTTCAAAATTTGAAAATTCCTATTTGTTCTTCATCGAAGATGATGTAAAAATATACCAAGATTTCATCAATTTTGGAACCGCTAATTTCTATTTGATGGAAAATTCACAAATTGCCACAATTAGTTCAATAAATCACTGTTCAAATATTTACAATTCCTTTAACTATTTAACTCGATATCATCATAGTTGGGGTTGGGTTACACATACTAGATTTGTAAAGCAGTTTATAAATTTTAATTTAGACACTAAAGCTTTTTGGGATATAATAAAGGTTAAAAATTTTAATCCGAGAATTAAATTTTACTGGCTATTTAAAATGTTTGGGTTGAAGTTTAATTTTATCAATAGTTGGGCATACAAATGGCAATTGTTTTGTATTGTAAACGATCTAAAATCTTTGGTTCCTGCCTTTAGTTTGTGTGAAGTTAATGGGACTGACTCACTTGCAACCAATACAGGCAGTGATCTTATGGCAAAGGTTGAAATTAAACAATTTGATTTTGATAAGTATGAGGTTCGATTTGATGAAAATAGAGATGAGTGCATTGATAGAATGATTTTTAGTAAAGGAAACATATTCCGAATGATGATTATCCCATTAAAAAAAAGATTAATTAAAATTGATGCCAAAGTCTAAAAATATTATTCTTTTCCATCCATCGCTTCCACCATATCGAATTGATTTATTCAATTATCTAGTTAGTAGGTTTAATGTAAGAATTTATTTACTGCACAAAAATTTAGTTGAACAGAATCTAAATCAGAATTTATTAATGAGTCAGTTGTTGTCTCTACCGAAGTATTCAAGATTAGTGTTTAGACTATTCCGAAGAACTTTTGCTTTAGATATAATTCCTATTTTAATTACTCAAAAACCAACCTTAGTCCTAACATCGGAATTTGGACTTACAACTCAGCAAGTTTTTTTGTACAGATTTTTATTTTCTAGAAACCTTCGAATTTTCTTATTTACCGATGATAATACAATTGACAGTAAAAATCGAAAAGGGCTAAGCAAATGGTTTCGTGATTTTATAAGTATAAGGGTGGATGGAGTAATTTATACTTCCGAGGAAGTTGAAAGAATTAATTTAAGGTTGGTTGATCAAAATATTAGGTCTTTTGTTTGTCCTATTATCCATTCCGAAGAGAAATTTAAATTTGGATTGCAAGATGCTATTGTAAATTCAAATAGTTTGATTAAAGAATTTAACTTGTACAATAAAAAAGTCCTTATATCAGTTGGAAGATTGGTTGAATCTAAAAATATTATCGGCTTTTTAAATAGTTTAAATAATCTTGACCTTGGAAATCTTGTTGTCTTTGTAATTGGCGAGGGCCCTGAATTAAATGCTCTAAAATTGACTGCAGATAGTTTTGGTTTAAATATTCATTTTATGGGTAAAAAAGAGGGACGTGATTTATTGGCTTTTTACAATATTGCTCAAATATTAGTGTTTCCCACAAGAAGTGATAGATTTGGTGCTGTAGTTGGTGAGGCATTAATGGGAGGTGTTAAAGTGGTCTGTTCCAATGTTGCTGGTGCGGCATCATTGATAAATAAGAAAAATGGCATTTTAGTTGATCCGTTAAATGGCACAGAGATTTCTGATGGTATAAATAGATTACTTGAAAGCTGTGAACCAGTTCCCCAACAATTATTTGACATTAGACAAAGTTTATTAGAGATTAGTTTAGAAAACTACTTGTCAAAGATTACCGAAACTTGGTGAAATTAAAGGTTTTATTCATTCTACATTCTCCACCTCCTATCCACGGGGCTGCTGTTGTTGGTGAGCAAATCATTAACTCAATTACTATTAATCGAGAGTTTAATTGTGAATACATAAATTTAAGTACGTCTAAGTCTCTCGATTCTATTGGTCAGATTTCTTTTGCTAAGTATCTAGCCATTGTAAAATTAATGGCTCAAGTATTTTTTAAATTAATCATATTCCGACCTAATATAGTTTACATTACTCCTTCTTCAAAAGGTATTGCCGTATACAGAGATGCATTTATCGCTAGATTAATAAAAGCATTTAAAGTTCCAATTGTTGCACATTTGCATAATAAAGGGACGAATGATTTTGAAAAGTCTACGTTCACAAGTTTAGCTTTAAGCTGGCTCTTTGATCGAATTAATATCATTTTACTTTCTGATAGATTGAAAGGTGAATTTTCATCTTCGAAATTTTTGAGCAATTATTACATCTGTCATAATGGAATATCCGATGGTACTCAATTCGAGGATAATAAATCCCTGGTAATTTCTAACCCAATGAAATTCTTATTTTTTTCAAATTTATTTGAATCAAAAGGGGTTTTAATTTTATTAGATGCATTAAAGTTGTTGAAAAACAGAAATAGCAATTTTATTTGTGTAATTGCTGGGCAAGAAGGTGATTTGAATTATACAAGACTGAATCAATTGTTAATTGAGTTAAATATTCAAGATAATGTGCTAATCCAAGGTTCAAAATTTGGAGTTGATAAAGAAAATTTATTTAAAAATTCAGATTTATTTATTCATCCCACTTTGGATGATTGTTTTCCATTAGTATTAGTAGAAGCTCTAATGTTCTCATTACCCGTTGTTACAACTATCGAAGGCGGGATTCCAGATATTATAGATGACGGAGAAAATGGATATTTAATTGAAAAGGGGAATTCTAACGTTTTGGCGGATAAGTTATTATGGGTGCTTGATAATCGAGAAAAACTTGTATCAATGAGTCAGAAAGCGCGAATTAAATATGAGAGGAATTTTACAATGGAAATTTTCGAAAATAGATTCATTCAGGTGTTAAAAAGTATTCTCAGTAAGAAGGAAAATGGAAATATTGGATTATAGAATTGACGAATTGATTCCAGAATTAAACCTTGGTGAAAAAAGTAATTTTGTTTTCGCAACAATAAATCCACATAGTTATTCAATTGCAAAAAATGATTTGGTTTTTCGTGAGGCCTTATTTAATGCGGATTGCTTGCTGCCCGATGGAGTAGGATTCGTTTTGGCCGCTAGAATTTTAAAATTTAAATCACTAAAAAGAATCACAGGTTCAGATCTTCACACAGAAATACTAAATCATTTGAATAAAACCAATGGTAAAGTGTTTTACTTGGGTGCTAGTGATTCAACATTGAAAATTATTCACCAAAAATTAATGTTGGATTATCCAAATGTGAAAATGGACTACTTTTCTCCTCCCTACAAAGAAAATTTCACATTAGAGGAAAATAATGAAATTATTCAACGTATTCGATTTAGTAAACCTAATGTGCTTTTTGTGGGAATGACCGCCCCGAAGCAAGAAAAATGGGTTTTTAAGAACAAAGAATTTTTGAATGTAGATTACATAGCAAGCATTGGCGCAGTTTTCGATTTTTATTCGGGAAATGTTAAGCGTTCAGGTAAATTCTGGCAAAAAATTGGATTAGAATGGTTGCCTCGACTTTTAATGGAACCTAAAAGACTTTGGAAACGTACGTTTATTTCTTTTCCGATTTTCTTTATAGATGTATTGCTTAAGCGCATAACGCTAAAATAATCCTGTATTCACATATTAATCCACCCTTAAGCCGCTCTGCGGCTTTTTTTATTCTCACACAAATTTTATTTTAAAACACCCATTTTTTAACAACTCCCAAGCAACCTTTTTCGGCGTTTTGCATTATCTCTGTATATGCGGGAAGTGCAACGCCACGAAATACAGAAAATTCAATCACGGAATTCTAAAACCGTGGGCGATGTTTTTCAACGTTTGCATCCCTCTTTGACCAGTTTGTGCTATCGATATTTGGGTAATACCGATGATGCCGAAGACGTTGTCATGGTTTCGTGGATGAAAGTCCTTGAACGACTTTCGGATTTCCAATTCCAACACCCTATGAGTTTTTACGCTTGGATTAAACGCATCTGCATCAATGAATGCTTGGGTGTTTTGCGACAACGGAACAACTTTCATCTCACCCCTTTGCAAGACATCAGCGAAGAAGATGAGCCCATTTCCAACGAGTTCCATGCCATTGATACTCGACTGTTGTTGAAACTCGTCGCTCAGCTTCCCGAAGGATATAGAACCGTCTTCAATTTGTTTGCCGTTGAAGGGTATTCGCACGCGGAAATCGCCCAAAATTTAAACATATCAGAATCCACCAGTAAGACTCAATATCGCAAAGCACGATTAAGCCTAATTCAGTCCATTAATTCCATCGAAAATCCAAAATTATCCTATGAAAAATAATCAACCGTTTGAGCATTTGGAGGCCTTCGATGATTATCCAGAAGGATTCCATTCCAATATCAAAACCCAGCGAAAACTCATCGAAGATGCGGTGAAAGATTCGGCTGTTGATAAAAATTCCACCCCGTTTTATACTTCCATGTTTCTCCGAGTTGCAGGCGTTTTTCTTCTTTTTTTCGGGGGATGGTGGGTCTGGTTGAACTTCAATTCTGCTGTTCAAAAATCAAACCAGCAGATAACCAATCTTGCAGGAGGACGGGCTCGAACTGAAAATGATAAATCCCAGGATAGTTCAGTAACTCAAACAATTCCCGAAAATCAAACTATTCTAAATAATCCTACTACCAATCATAGCCCCAATTCCCAAGCAGGGTTATATAATTCAGGAAATAATCCGAACGTTGTTCAAAACAACTCCCATAGCGAATCGGCGCGTGCAACCCATTACAAACCTGTTACGATCTTACATCCCCCAAAAACATCCTCCAAAATAGACGAAACGCTAAATTTGGCGACCAATAATCAATCGCAGCCGGTAGTTTCAAATCAAGAATCAGAGCGAAGTTCAAATTATAACCACAACAACACAATCGAACCGGGAAAAACATTTTTTGCCAAAAGACAACGAATCAAACAGTATGAATTTGCGGCTGAAAAACCCGCACAATCGCCTGTTGTACCACAGCCGAAATATGAGTTTCTGGTGTTTCGCGATGGTGGATTGAAGTGGTTGTCGAAAACACAGAACAAGCAAGAAATAACTCGTTACCCCTTAAATGATTGAAACTAAAATTTCCTGAATAATTGAAACTAAAACCTTGGAATAATAAAAACTAAAAGATGAATAAATGTACTATAATCGCAGTTTTTGCCCTATTGAGAATGTCGGAATTGTCGGCGCAAATAGTCAATGTTAAAGCCTTAGAAGCAAAAGCCAGTTGGTCAATTGGCGATATGGATCGGGTGGTTTTTGAATCCTATTCCATGCGAAATATTGCCCGGTATGATTCGTTTCCATCGGCATTGGCAACTTTCTTAAATGATGCTGAAAAACGACAATTGGACTTTTTAGATACAGGCGGGTATTCCGAATATTCTTTGCCAAAACCTTGCAGTATGCATTATATTCTATTTCCTGATGGGAAACGGAAAATGACGATTGAAAATCCTGAATATTTAAATCAGAATTTCAACTACGAAAAAGAGCTCATTCAAAATCAGGACAGTTTGCCATCGAATGTAATTCATATTTATGATGCGCGATTTGACATTTCCATTTCGATTTATTTGGAGTCCCTCAATCGCATAGATAAGCTGAAAAATATTGTCGAATATTACCGAAAAGATCAGCATCAGAGTAGCAATCACATTGACTCCATGTTGAAACAAGCCAAAAGTATTTCTGAAGAATTAGTAATCGGATCCATTATAGGACCAGTGATGATTCGGGAACGTTGGAACGGAGATTATTGGGCGTTTCAACAATCGTTAAGAAGCAGGGTGGAATTGGATAAACGTCCTCGATTGAGTAATCATATTGATTTTTATAGCGACGAACATTCCGTGATTATATCTGAAAATGATACGACGTATGTTCAGCGAATGACGGTAGGGCAGAAGGGAGTGTTTCAACGGGTAAATAGCCACTTAGGAGTCGGATTTTTAGGGAATAATGTGTGTGCACAAATGGGTTTGGATGTAACGTTGTTCGTACATTATGAGCAGGACTTACCCAAGGAACTATTTTATATCAGCGCCGGAGGTACTTTTTATTCGGATCGAACAACAGATAGACCGATGTACAATGCCAAGGCCTTGTTTGAAGGATTGATTGGGTTGAAATTGACCAATGTTTCGCCCAATTTAAAGTCGTCGTCAGATTATCGTGCGGTCGGTTTAGAAATGGGTGTATTCGCTGGAAATAATCAAAATACGGCATTGTATTCGCCGGGTTGGGCCATAAAATCGTATCGTCAGTGGGGGAATATTCGTTTGACAACTGGGTTCTACACCACCATGAATAATGGGTATTTCGACACTTGGAAGAAGGATAATGTAGAGCGATTGAGCAGTGCTTTGTTATTTACAGTTGAGGTTTTTGACTTAGTGGGGGTTAGTCAAAGTTCTCGAACAACCCGCTGGCGTGGTACGCGTTACTGATTTTTTAGATACAATTTATGCATGACCACGGTATGGGGAAGACTAATGCAAGCAATAAAAATGAAAAAGACACTCCAAATGCTTTCCAATTGTGACCAATTAAGATAGAAGAGCGCAAATAGCAACCATGCCCCTAGGTGAAAGGGAAGTGATTGCATCCATATTCTTCGATGACTTTGATTCAAGTGAGATTTTATTTTCATCCAACCATTAATGCTATGTTGGCCTACGAAATATATCCCAAAAGCAAGAATGAGTGGAATTTGAGAAGCGAGTATCAGCCAAAATACGGTAATGGCCATTCCCCAACGCCTCAAGAAGAAAGAAAATAGAAGCCAAGGGAGCATCATAAATGGGTGTAATGATAGGTTCAATTCCAATTTTGATATTTCTCCAATTATAGCAGAAGATTCTGAAGTGTGAGTGCCTAAAATATAGGCAAGGACAGAACATCCCCAGAAAAAGGAAATGGTTTTATTGAGTTTCCAAAGTTCCCCATCGGCTTGCCCGAAATGCCACGCTGAATAGAGAATAAAGAAGAGGAGTGAGGCAATGGGAAATAAAATCCAAAAAATCGCGAAACCGAATGCAATAGCCAGATATTTTAAAATAAAAGTAAGTGTAATTTTAGGGTTGTTGTGTTGAAAAACTCCGAGTAAATGATCGACCGCTCCGTGTGGTATTCCTACCAGAATCAGTCCCAATGCCAGAATTCCATTTCCCAAAATAAATTGCATTTCAGGTAAATATCCCAGGCAGAAAATAAGAGCAGTAATCAACGTTAACATGGTCGGGCGAATCAGTGAATGTACGGTTGGATGTTGGCGGAGTGCGTTTAAAAAAGGGGCGAAAGGGAGCTTTCTGAGAAGGTGGAATTCTTGAGCAAGTGTGCTTTTTTCATTGAGGAATTTCAATACAGTTTGAACAGGTGTTCGTTGAAATAGTTGCTCGAAAATGGGCTTGCCCCAATGCGGTTTTTGTTCTAGAATATTTAGCAATAGTGAGTCGTAAAAGGCAAATCGATTGGAATTTCGATTAAATTTAGGTGAGGACTCAGGGGATTTTAATATATGATTCGGGGTGATTTGATTGTATTGAGATTGATTGGAATAGAAATGTGCGAATGCGTCGGAGATAGATTCTGCTTCTTCGAACATATTATGAAATGCATAACCCGTGCTGGGTTTAATGGCGCCGTTTCTACTCCCGATTTCAATGACGTTAGAAGGATTTACCTTGGCCATTTCTAAGTTACTCATGGGAATGCATCCAGATTCAACATCTATAATCGTGTATTCAATTTTTCTATTATCTAAGTATTCTTTGAGTCGAATTTCAGCCAATTCTTTGGTTATTCGATCCTTCCCAAAACGTGTAATCTCAATTAACGCCTCTTTTGAGGTGTATGGTAAAGTATAGACAAACTGAGTAAATGAATCTTGCGAAGTATTGAAATCCATCATGTGGAAACAATTTTCGTCAAAAGAATCTTCTGTTGATACAATTCGCCAGCCATGAAAACTTTGCCAAAGATGAGATTGGAATTCTTTGGGTTCGAGAAATTCAGGATTGCGAGAATCGAATATAAATGGAGCACGAACTTGAAAGTCCCCTAATTGAGCGTCATTCACTTGAATGTGCAATCCAGAAGCATCGTTTTTTATTTCATCAACCGATAAATGCAGTCGATTCCATGGAAATTGGTTGATTTCATTTTCGATGTAACGATAGAGATCGATACTAGAAATCTGCCAATATTGTAGGGGTGATAAGGAAACGGGTTGCTGATTGGAGATTCGAATATGCGACCATGATTTTGAAATAATGGGCTGAAGTTGTTGAACGATGGGATCGTATTCATTGGCCCAAAAGCAATAAGTTTTATCGTTAGATTTCTTGAGATCGGGTTCGATGATTAATACTCTTTGCGTGGCAATGGGCGTTTTTCTTAATAGTGCTAACAATGTTAGACTAGCAGACGCACCTAATCCGACGAAAATGAAGTCGTAATTTATGTGTTGGAGATGTATGGAATTTTCTGATTTTATAACTAATAAACAATCAATTGTTTAAAAAGATTAAAAAATCGGGTTGCCTTAACTTAAAAATGGTACCTTTGTAAAGTTCTTATATCTTTTTATTCTTAATACAATGCTCTACTTCTCTAGTAAAAGTAAACTTATAAAATTGTGTTTTTTGTTTGGTGCATTTGCTTTTGTACCTTCAGAAACACTTTCTCAAGTTGGGATAGGAACCAGCTCTCCAAATACTTCATCTATTCTGGATGTGGAATCGACAACCAAAGGGTTTTTATATCCACGGATGACCAATACGCAAATGTTGGCCATAACTTCCCCCGCAAATGGTTTGACTGTATTTAATACTGATGCAGCTGCATTATATTGTTTCAATGGGACTTCTTGGCTGTCAAAAGAGAATAAAATATCCAAGTTTGTAAATACCAATGATCCCGTTCAACTCGATAATATTCGTGTTCAAATGCCGGTTTCTTCTGGTTTTAATTCACTTCAAATTGCCACTGTCTCTGGTACCATCAATATTTCTGGAACTCAAGAAATTATTTATGTTAATTCACCCACATCCACGGGTGGATCGGCTGCTTTTTACAATACCTACATCCGTCAATCGACATCCCTGACCACCACGTTTATTAATTTTTGGCCTAACTTGGATTTGGGTTACCATGGTTCAACACAGTTAGTAAATGTTCAGGATGAAACCAATAACAAAGCGTATTACATCATTTTTACTGTTGGCGGTGGTTATAACAATAACTTTATTTCAATTAAGCGTTTAAACTAATGAGGAATTATCTATTTTTTTTGGGGATGCTATTGCTGAATTTTGTTTTTGTTAAAACGTATGCTCAACAAGGTATTGGAACGACAAATCCTAATGCTTCTTCAATTCTGGATGTTACTTCTACTTCAAAAGGGGTATTGGTTCCTAGAATGACGAATACACAAATGTTGAATATATCGAATCCAGTTGCTGGTTTGCAAGTGTATAATACCACTTTCAATAATATTTACACATACAATGGCAGTACATGGTTAAGTGAGAAGAAATACATCTGTAATATGGTAAAACGCGGAGATACCGTAACTTTCGGCAATCTAATGGTTCGGTTACCTGTGTCAGGAAACAGTAGTGCGCAGTTGGCATTTAAATCAGGAACGGTAAAAGTAACTGGAACTTCTATTTACACGAATACGGTCGTTACCATCGGAAGTTCAGCTTCTGCGAATATCGGAAGTTACATGCGCCAATCGGAGAATTTTAGTAGTACATTTAGTTACTTTCAAGCTGGACTAAATTTTAATACTCGCGGAAATACTCAGCAAATTTGGTTTACCGATGAAACGAATTGGAAGTTTTATAAAATAAGTATCACCGCAGGTCTAACGTCTACGTTCACGACTTCAATAGAAATTGAGGAACTTTAAAAAATGATGAATCAGTTTACCTTTATCTTTGGAATAACTTTAGTGTCTTTCAGTACCTCATTTGCACAAGTGGGAATAGGAACTACATCACCAAATAATGCAGCGGAGTTAGATATAAACTCTTCTACCAAAGGCGTATTGTTTCCTCGAATGACCAATGCTCAGATGACAGCAATAACGAGTCCTGCTTCTGGATTGCAGATTTATAATACCGATGCTAATTGTATGTATTTTTACAATGGACAGCAGTGGATGAGTACGTTAAATTCCATTTCTGCATTAGTAAATGCAGGCGATGTGGTTCAATTAGATAATATTAAAATTCGTGTGGCAAGTTCTGGTAATCGTTCGATGCAAATCGCTACTATTTCGGGAAATATTACTACCTCTGCATCGACATTCAATTTGTATCCTTCGAGTAATGTAGGATCAACAGGTGGAGCAGGTTCAGAATCGGGTATAGGTTGGGCATCGACTACTGTAGGAACATCCTTTGTTTACGTTCAAAGCGCTGCGCATTTTCCGTATTATGGAAGTGTTCAACGCTTCTTAATGATCGATGAAACCAATAGAAAAAGCTACCGTTTTACATGTATTTTTGGAAACGGAGGAAATAAGAACACGATCGAAATTGAACGGTTGTTCTGATAGAAAAGAATAACGAGTGTATTATAATAGAAAAAGCCGTCTCAAAACTGAGACAGCTTTTTCTATTAAATTTAGTTTAGCATTTATCTAGGTAAACCAACCGCGCTTTCGATAAGTAATCTTCTCATACCATGCGTATTGGTTAAAGAGCCGGTCCAACCGCCCGCGCCAAAATAATCTCCAGATGCCGTAAATGAACCCAATTCAACCGTAGCAACGTATTCGCCGTTGTTCGTCCACAAGTCCAAGAATCGAGTACCGTCTGCATTTTTACCAAAATAAATCTCATGGACTTGCCACTTAGCATCACCTAAAGAACTATTCGTATTAATACTCGCAATTTGAGTACCTGATTTGAATACAACGATTCGATTATTCAGTTCGTCATAGCTTACACTTATTCCACCGGCATTGGTGCTTTGTACTGAACCGGATGAAATCATGCTGTTGTTGCACCCGAAGAAAATCCAATTCAAATCAGCACCGGAACCACCACCAGCATACAACTGTGCGGAAATATGCAAGGGCTGATCCCAATCAATATCTTGTTGCCAATATACTTTTCCATTTTGTTGCTGGCTATTTGGCGTTAATTGAACATAATTTGATTGCCAAGAAGCGTTACCCACAAATGTTGCTCCTAATCCGTTTTGTGTGGGATTTCCTTGTTGCCAGTTCCAGTGAAATTTGCCCGGACTGGTAGTCTGATCTTCCAAACGCTGCCAAGCACTTCCATTCCAGTAGTAATACCCAGGTGTTACATTGTTAGGGAATGTACCTGCAGATGCGGTATTGTAAATCATCAAACCAGATGCTGGGGACGAAATGGTGCTGTTGTCTGATAAAGATGTAAGCGCAATTCTTGGAGGAAGAAATCCCTTTGAGGTAGATTTGACTTCTAGTTGAGCAGAAGCAGCTGGAGTCGTAGTGCCAATTCCAACTTGGGCGGTTATCTTAGCGTTGAAAAATGAAAAAGCTAAAAGGATGAAAGATATCTTACGCATTTGAATGAATTAAATATTTTAAAGTATACAAAACTAATACAGTTAGTGCTAATTTCATATTTATTCGGAGGTTCTTTTGACTAAAGTGTTTATCTAATGGATGTAATAATTTGTCATATTGGGTTATAGAGAATGATGAAAGCAGGTTTTTTACTCAAATGCTTTGGGGTTCTTTATAACTATGTGGATTTATACAAGTAAATTTGAATCTTTAAATCTTTCAATTCTCCATGTATAAAGTATTTACAGCCATTTTTGTTTGTTCTTTTTTTTCCAATCAATACGCTCAAGTGGGTATTGGGACAAACAATCCATCGTCATCTGCTATCTTAGATCTAACAAGCACCAGCAAGGGATTCCTTCCCCCGAGAATGACAGAATCAGAGAAAAATGCCATTTCTACGCCTGCAACAGGGTTGTTAATTTATCAAATTAACAATGCTCCAGGGTTGTATTATTATACTGGGGCCGCTTGGACGGGTCCGTTGACTGTGAGTGATTTAACTGGTTACTTAAAGGCAGATGGAACAGTTAATGCATCCGGCGATTTGAATTTAGGGGGTAATAAAATTATCAATTTAGCGACACCAACAGCATCTACAGACGCGGCTACAAAAAGTTATGTGGATGGTTTGAGCGGTGGATTGTCTTGGAAGGAATCTGTGGTGAACTTTGTTTCAAGCGCACCTGTTGGTGCTGCAACAGGAAGTCGCTATATACTCACATCCGCTTGGGGCGGAGGCAGTGTTAATCAAATTGCCACTTATAATGGATCTTCTTGGACTTTTACTACACCATCAAATAGAGATGCTGTGTTTGCAACCATTCCCTCAAATGGTTATGTTTTTAATGGTACATCTTGGAATCAATTTAATAGCAGTGTGAATTATACTTTTGGATCCGGTTTGTCCAATTCATCCAATAATATTACGTTGGCCACATCAGGAGTTGGTACAGCAAATATTGCTGATGGTGCGGTAACAGCTAGTAAAATTAATCCAATGGGTGCGACAAATGGTCAAGTTCTACAATATAATGGTTCTTCTTGGGCCCCAACAACATTGAGTACAGGACAAATTACTAATGTTTCGGTTGGAAGCGGGTTGTCTGTAACCAATCCCACGACTACACCTACCATTTCAGTTACCACTGTTCCTGTGGCTAATGGCGGAACAGGTACAACGAATGGTTCAATTACAGGTACAGGTGCTTTAACCTTTGCCGCTGGAGGGACCAATCAGAATGTCACTTTAACACCCAGTGGTTCAGGTTATACTTTATTGAATGGTAAGGTTGGGCTCGGCACATCTACGCCAAGCACTTTATTGCAAATTCAAAACGCGAATACCTATGGCGGTTCGGATAATCCAGGTTCAACCAGTGTTCCGTCATTGTATGTGTATAATACCAATAATAGTTCAACAGCAGCACACTCCTTGGTTGCATTGAGAACAGGTGGAAATTCTGGTGGTAATCCTTATATTTCTTGGGATATTAATGGTGTAAAAGGTTTCAGTATGGGTATTGCCAATTCAACTGATCAATTGATTATTAACAATAAATGGGATTTTTCGACTTCTACTGCTGCAAATAATATAATGATCATGAACGAAACGGGTCAATCTCGGGTAATTGTTCCAAGTGATGGAGGTAATTACAGCAATTCATGGCCTAATGGTTGGGGTGGCGGATTGGCGACCTACGATTTGACGGTTGCCGGTATTTATTACACATCATTAACAGCGCGCTCTGATAGACGTTTGAAAAATGAAATCAACCCCATATCCACTTCTGAAGCTCAAAAGTTGATGAATTTAGTTCCAGTAACCTATTATTGGAACAAAGGTATTTGTGATGATAAAAGTTTGCAATACGGTTTTATTGCGCAAGAAGTTGAGAAAGTATTTCCAGATATAGTTTCAACTGCAACGGATGATATGCAAACTAAATCGGTTAATTATCAGTCTTTTCATGCCTTAACGGTGAAGAAAATCCAACAGCAAGAAGTTGAAATTGAGAATTTGAAACGCAAGTTAGAGGAAAGACAGGCTCAAATTGAAGAGTTAAAAGCAATGATTCAAGATAATTTTAAAAAGTAATATGCTACGATTCAAATTTATCTTGTTCAGTGCTTTAACCGGATTTGTTTACAATGCGGCAAATGCACAGGTAGGAATAGGGACAGAATCGGCTGTTGCCTCTGCCAAATTAGAGTTAAGAAGCTCTGAACGCGGTTTTTTAATGCCTCGAATGACTCAATCTCAACGCGTTTCCATATCGACTCCGGCCACTGGATTGTTGGTTTTTCAAACCGATAATTCCTCTGGCTTTTATTACTACACAGGAACAAATTGGACAGGGCCACTTACTTCATCAGAAGTGGCTGGTTTGGTAAGAACAGATGGACAGTCCATTTTCTCGGGGGATTTAAATATGGCTACTAAAAAAATCTCCAATCTTATTGATCCTACGGCTGCTAATGATCTGGCAACCAAAAGTTATGCTGATGGGTTAAGTGGTGGACTTGTTTGGAGAGAGTCAGTAATTAATTTCGTTGCAACAGCTCCTGTATCCCCGAATAATGGCGACAGATACATATTAAGTGAAAATTGGGGAGGTGGTACCAAGAATCAAATTGCCACATATAATTCTGGAAGTTGGACATTTGTAACACCGTCATCAAAAGATGCCGTGTTTGTTTCAGTACCATCTAATGGATATGTATTTAATGGGACTAAATGGTCTGAGTTCAGTAGTGGAACCGTTTACACATTTACCGGTGGTTTAAATAATGCGAATAATTCTATTTCGGTTGCAACAAATGGGGTATTGAATAACCATTTTGCGAACTCATCTGTAACTGCGGTGAAGTTAAATTCAATGAGCGCAAGTAAGAATCAAGTATTAACATATGATGGAAGTAAATGGGCTCCGAATACTCCCACTTTCGGAACTGTTACTTCGATTACTGGGGGATCTGGAATCTCCGTGATAAATGGTACAACTACGCCCACGGTAAGTATTAGTCAATTATCGTTGACTATGGGTGGGACGAATTCTGTTACAGGTTCAATTACAGGAAGCTCTGCTTTAACGATGACTGCAGGTGGTTCAAACAACAGTATTACGTTAACGCCTTCCGGTACTGGATATTCCATAGTGAATGGGAAAGTAGGTATGGGGATTTCAGTTCCGGCAACTCAATTACACATTCAAAATTCCAATACCTATTCAGGAAATCCTGGTTCCAACAATGTTCCGGCAGTACAATTATTCAACACAAGTGATGGTTCTTCTAATGCTCATTCTATTTTGGAAATTAGAACGGCTGGAAATTCAAGTGGTAATCCATTTTTATCCATCGATATCGCTGGAGTGAAGGGGTTTTCCGCAGGGATGTTAAATTCTACGGATCAATTGATTTTCAATAATAGATGGGATTTTAACAATACTTCGAATGCCTACAAAGTGATTCAATTTAATACAAGTGGACAATCGCGAGTTTTAATTAGCGATGCTAACAGTAATATAAAAACCAGTTGGCCCGGTGGATGGGGTGGAGGATTATGTACTTGGGATTTATCTGCTTTAGGGATTTATTACACCTCGCTATCTTCGAGTTCCGATATACGATTGAAGAATACCATTAAACCGTTAGAAACTGATTTTTCGAGCAAATACATGAAATTAAATCCAGTAACCTATTATTGGAATAACGATGTATTTCCAGTTCATCAATTGCAATATGGATTCATTTCTCAAGAAGTGGAAGAAATTTTCCCTGATTTAATTGCTATCGCATCGGATTCCATTCAAACTAAATCAATGAATTATCAATCATTGGCTTCTATGCATGTGGAGATGCTCAAGAAGCACCAATCGGAATTGGATGAATTGGTTCAGCAGGATAAAAAACAGGAAGAAGAAATTTTAGCCTTGAAAAAACTAATTTTAACATCAATTAAGCAGTAATTTCAATCAAGATGTTGCGGTATTTTATAGTTGTTTTTACAGTTACTTTGGGGTCGAAATTTGTAAATGCACAAATAAGCATCGGCTCAACCTCTCCGTCTGCATCAGCAATGTTGGAAGTGAATTCTACATCGAAGGGATTCTTGCCTACTCGTGTGGCGCTAAGTAGTATCAATGATGTAACTACAATTAGTTCGCCTGCAACAGGACTGTTGATTATCAATACGGCCACAGCTGGAACAGCCCCCAATAATGTTTTTCCCGGATATTACTATTTTGATGGGAGCAAGTGGCAGCATATTTTTAATCCCAGTTCAAATTTTATTAAGAAATCGATTCTAGTAAATTCCGCTGCTCCAAGTGGTTCGATTGCAGGTCAAAGCACGATTTCTGCGTGGTCCGGGACTTATGTCGCGTCAGGCGGAACCGTAGAGGTAAGAGCTAATTTCACCGCTTTTATCCCCACTAGTAGTGGAAGTAGGACATTTAAATTACTTCGTGATGGAAATGAAATTGATAATGTTCAGTTTTATTTTAATCAAGCGAGTATTCATACTACTATGCCCGATTTATATGCAATTATACCCAATGAATCTGGATCGCATACGTATGCAATTCAGATTGGTTCAAATACCTATATTGACTTTAATGATTTTGCAACAATTACTGTAACTGAAACAAAAATTGACTAAAATGAAAACTATCTTTCTCAATATCATCTTTTTCTTAAGTTTTAATAGCGCAATTTTCTCGCAGGTAGGAATTGGGACTTCCACTCCAGCCGCTTCTGCTCAGTTGGAGGTTTCTTCCAGTTCTAAGGGGTTTTTGCCTCCTAGAGTGGGATTGACTAGTATTAACGATGTTTCTACTATCAGCTCGCCTGCTTCAGGTTTGACAATTTACAATACTGCTACTGCTGGAACTTCCCCCAATAACGTGACCCCTGGATATTATTACTATAATGGTACTAATTGGCAGCGATTGATGAATGCATCATCCATCATATTGAAGAAATCAATATTAATTAATTCGGTTACGGCTACCACGAGTTATTCTGGACCAGCAACTGTTTCAGATTGGTCAGGAACTTATGTTGCATCTGGCGGTACGGTAGAAGTTCGTGCTAATTTTACAGCTTGGACCAATTCTGCAGGCCAAACCAGAACGTTTAAATTATTGAGAGATGGGACGGAAGTAGATAACGTTTCATTTTATTTCAATCAAAACAGCGTTCATGCTACTATGCCCGAATTGATTGCAATTATCCCAAATGAAACAGGTTCGCATACGTATGCCATTCAAATTCCATCTGGAACGATAGTAGATTCAGGCGATAATGCTACTATTATGGTGTATGAAACCAAGTTGCAGTAAGAATAATTAATTGTTAATTACCCAAGTTTATGGCCAGTAAATTTGCATTTGCATCAAGATGCAAGTATTACAACTGCCCCGAAATTCGCTGAATTAGCATCGTAACAATTCTTCTGGAAAGTTCGCTTTTGTTCAATTGGTAAAACGATAATTCTTCCACCGTCATCAATCCCAATACCATACCTACCAATAAATTGCGTAGGTTCATGTCTTTTTGTAGGCGTAATTTCACCAGAGCTTCTCGTTTCATAATGGATTTGGGGATTTCCTCATCCTGAATTTGAGCACGGAAATACCCAAGCAATGCGTCGTTTTGGTATTTTAAAATCGGGCGAATACAGCTGTTCTGAAATTGTTCCAATTCTAAGGGATTCCGCTCGGAATCTACAGGGATTTCGCTTCGTAGCGACAATAATTGTGCGGATCGCATATTTGAATTTTAAAGTTATATAACAACCCAATGGGGTTCAATAGAAACTTGGAGCTTCAAGGTCGTACGCGCTGGAATTCCAAGTCTCTATTCCCCCGAAAAAATCTTAACCGATAATGGTATTCAAGGTAGCCGAAGGACGCATGGCACGACTTGCTTTCTCATCGTTCATGAAATAATATCCCCCGATATCCACCTTATTGCCTTGAACTGCATTGAGTTCAGAAACGATAGTGGCTTCTTTTTCAGTCAAAGTTGCAGCTACAGGAGCGAACTGGGCTTGAAGTTCTAAATCATCGGTTTGTTTTGCCAATTCTTGAGCCCAATAAAGAGCCAAGTAGAAGTGAGATCCACGGTTGTCGATGCCTCCGATTTTACGCGTAGGACTTTTATCTTCGTTCAAGAAAGTAGCCGTAGCCGCATCCAATGTTTTGGATAAAACAGCCGCTTTGGAGTTATTAAATTTGTCGGCAAAATGCTCTAAACTCACCGCCAATGCTAGGAATTCACCCAAGCTATCCCAACGCAAATAGTTTTCTTCAATGAATTGTTCAACGTGCTTTGGAGCGGATCCCCCAGCACCCGTTTCAAACAACCCTCCGCCATCCATCAAAGGAACAATCGAAAGCATTTTCGCTGAAGTTCCTAGTTCCAAAATAGGGAAAAGGTCGGTCAAATAGTCGCGAAGTACGTTTCCTGTAACGGAAATGGTATCCAAGCCTTTCACCATGCGTTCGAAGCTGTACGTAGTGGCTTCTGAAGGAGAAAGTATCAAGATTTCCAATCCTTCTGGATTGAATTCAGGTAAGTATGCATTTACTTTTTTGATCAATTCACGATCGTGAGCGCGATGGGAATCCAACCAGAAAACCGCTGGAGTTTGGGTAGCACGTGCGCGCTTTACAGCCAATCCAACCCAATCCTTGATTGGAGCGTCTTTCACCTGACACATTCTGAAAATATCGCCTTTTTCAACGGATTGTTCCATCACGGTTTCACCGTTGATAACCACTTCCACTTTACCTGCTTCGGTCATTTGGAAGGTTTTATCGTGGGATCCGTACTCTTCGGCTTTTTGAGCCATAAGTCCGACGTTGCTTACGCTTCCGATGGTGCTGGGGTTCAATGCGCCGTGTTTTTTATGGAACTCAATCGTTGCATGATATACACCGCTGTAGGAGCGATCTGGAATTATTGCTTTGGTATCTTGAGCTTTGCCGTCTTTGTTCCACATACGACCCGAAGTTCTGATCATAGCAGGCATGGACGCATCGATAATCACGTCGCTAGGCACGTGCAAGTTGGTGATTCCTTTATCGGAGTTCACCATAGCCAATGCGGGACCTTCGTTTATAGCGCGATCGAAAGCCGCCAAGATTTCTGATTTTTTGGGATCGGCTAGCGTGTTTACTTTGTTTAATACATCTCCCAAACCGTTGTTGGGATCGATGTTCAATGCTGCGAAATCATCCGCATATTGAGTGAAAACATCCTTGAAAAATACTTCAACGAATGCACCAAAAAGGATGGGATCACTCACCTTCATCATAGTTGCTTTCAAGTGAACCGAGAACAACACATTCTTGGCTTTTGCGTCTTCGATTTGCTCTTGAATGAAGGTTTTTAATTTATTGAGGGATAGGGAAGCGGAATCAATAATTTCGCCTGCTTTCAGCTTTAATCCTGCTTTTAAAGTCGTTTTTTCGCCGTTGGCATCCGTAAAAACAATGTCTGCGCTGCATTCTTCGTTTAGAGTGATGCTTTTTTCAGAACCGTAGAAATCACCATCGGTCATGCTCGACACGTGAGATGCGCTATCAGAAGTCCAAGCTCCCATGGAGTGTGGATGTTTCTGTGCGTAATTTTTAACGGATTTTGGAGCTCTGCGATCGCTATTTCCTTCGCGAAGTACAGGGTTTACGGCAGATCCTTTGATCTTATCGTAGCGCTGTTTAATGTCTTTTT
>JACCDQ010526444.1_pt1 | contig 28017 bp, 28 predicted proteins | sample 7446031 | NCBI WGS metagenome assembly JACCDQ01 (sample SAMN15323442, study PRJNA562643) | freshwater metagenome | isolation source: river surface water | place: USA:Blue River Watershed | collected 2017-08-17 | reverse complement strand
GAAAAGTTGCCTTTTCTCCTCTTGTTTATTAGCCACTTTTATATTAGACGGAAAAATCAACAGGATAACTTATCAATCAATGAGCGCATTTTGCTCTTGGTCTCATAATTTTTTCCTGTTCGACTTATTCAGCAGACCCTATGTATTCGTGAGGCAGACACCGACATTGTTAGTGTTTGTTAGCGAAAAAGTATCGGATTATTTGGAGGCAAGAAAAAATAATCGCTCTTTTCCCTCTGGCCAGAATGGCTGTTTGGGGTTCTGCCCCTTGTGAAGGAAGTCGCTGAATAGGGATAATAAACGCGTGTGACTGTTCCCCCTTGGATAGAACCGCGCTTTGTCTGTTATTTACTCAATTTTCTATGATTCATCAACCCCCCGCCGGAGCTAGGGACTTATTGCCCCTCGAAGTGGCTCAAAAAGCCTGGATTAATGACCGTTTACAGGCTATCTTTCAACGTTGGGGCTATCAACGCATTGTGACTTCAACGTTGGAATGGTTGGATACCCTCACAGCCGGCGGGGCGATCGCCCCAGAAACGGTGATGCAACTGCGAGATGGTGCGGGAGGAGTGTTGGGATTGCGACCGGAGTTAACGGCTTCCATTGCTAGGGCGGCCGTCACTCGGATGAATGGGCCAGCCTATCCCCAGCGTTTCTGTTACCGGGCCAACGTCTTTCGACAACCGCCTCAGGGGTACCATGGCAAACAACTGGAATTTTTTCAAGCCGGGGTAGAACTGCTTTTTGCCGGGGGAGTCCTCGCCGATGCGGAAATTTTATTGCTATTGAGTACAGCATTACAGGATTTAGGGCTTGCCGACAGCCAAATTGTACTAGGAGAAGCCGGCTTGACGCGATCGCTGTTGGCCCAATTTCCGCCCCACCTCCAGGGCATTGTGCGCGATAGTTTAATCCGTTTGGACTATGTGCAATTAGCCGCCTTGGACTATCCCCAACCCGACCTGAAAAATTTGGCCCTGACATTGTTTGATTTGCGGGGAGCCGCCAGCGAGGTATTAACCCGGATTTCCCAACTGCCCCTAGATAGCGATGGTCAACAACGGGTGAGCTATTTAAAAACCCTAGTGGAGGTTTGCCAACAGAGTCAGGAATCCCCCCTCACCTTAGTGCTCGATCTCAGTTGGTTACAACCCTTTGATTACTACACGGGAATTGTTTTTCAGGCTGTGACCCAGACCGGTGAGCAATGGCGCGTCCTGGGTCAGGGGGGCCGCTATGACCAATTACTAAGTTTGTATCATCCCCACCATCAACCCTTTCCTGGTATTGGTTTTTCTCTCAATATTGAAGACCTCCACGCTAGTTTATTGGACTCACCCCTGTTACCGAGGGAAACGCCGCTCCTCGATTGGTTAGTCATTGCCAGTGAACCGGGGGCCGAAATGGCCGCTTTCCGCTATGCCCATCAGCTACGACAAAGCGATCCTAAAATCCGAGTGGAATTAGACCTAGGGGGGCGATCGCCGGAGCAAGTGAGAGACTATACCCGCGTTCAACGGGTGCGAAAGTTGGCCTGGATTAATGCCCAGGGAGAGGTGGAACCGGAAACCCTGAACGAATAACATCAGAGATTTTGTCTATTCGGCACTGGCCATTTGATCGGTTTGTACGGTCACGGTTAAAGGGCGATCGCCTCGTCGGACATTGAGCTTGAGGGATTGATTTAAGCCCACTTGCTCGACCAGGGTTTGAAGAACCGCCCCTTCCTTCATCGGTTGACCATTCACAGAGACGAGCACATCACCCCGCCGGAGACCCGCCCGTTCCGCCGGCGAATTGGGAATCACTCGAACAACCAGAATCCCTTCGACTTCAGCAATCAAAAACGCAGAATTGGGATCGCGGTTATTTTGACGGGCCAGGTCTGGGGTCAGATTGACCATTTGAATGCCAATGTAGGGATGGGGAATCTTTTGACCCTCAGCGAGTAGGGTTTCAATCGTGCGGGCTTGATTAATGGGAATCGCAAATCCAATCCCCATGGCATCGGCCCGGATCGCCGTATTAATACCAATCACTTCTCCCTGGGCATTCAGTAATGGCCCCCCCGAATTACCGGGATTAATCGCCGCATCGGTTTGAATAAACTCTACCCGTTTATCGGGAATGCCCGCTTTGGCCGCCGATCGCCCCAGGGTGCTAATAATGCCTAGGGTCACGGTATTATCCAACCCCACCGGATTCCCCACCGCGATCGCCCAGTCCCCAACCTGTAGCTGACTGGAATTCCCTAGGGGGGCGACGGGTAACTCATCCCCCTGGGGGTCAATGCTCACCACCGCCAGATCGGTCACTTCATCTGTCCCTTTGACTTCCCCCTTAAACGTCCGGCCATCTCGTAGGGTAACGGTCACTTTGCTGGCGTTATCTACCACATGGGCATTGGTTAAAATGACCCCGGCCTTATCCACAATAAACCCTGACCCTTGCCCCACCAAATGTTGCTCCTGCTGTTGCGGTGTCGGCAGGGTTCCGAAAAAGTCCCGGAAAAAAGGGTCATCGGTAAAAAAGGGATCTACCCGGCGTGTCACAACGGTTTCGGTATCAATTCTGACCACTGCTGGCCCGGTTCGGGCAACGGCCGCCGCTACAAAACTTTCCGCGCTGAGGGGAGTCGCCTTCGCCAGGATCGGCGGGTTACTCAATTCCTCCGCCCTAACAATAGACGGAAACCCAAGAAAGGCGATCGCGGCTAACCCTATCAGATAAGCAACCATCAAACGATACCTATTGATCGCAGTTTTCATTGTCCTAAATTGTTTTAAATCATTCTGAAGAGAGAGGAAGGCTCAAAAGCTCAGTGGCTCGAATACACTACTTCAAGACCTGAACCGAAACCTTGAATAGCAGGATTCTTTCCCAGTTTTCAGTCAAGATTGCCCCTAGGCTACTGGGTTGGGTGAAGCCAGTTAAAATGCTTGCCTGCTGGGACTATCTTAGCACCATCCAGCGAGACTGCTTTGACCCGGCTAATCTTCCCGATTTCTCCGGATATTAATTCTTGATCTAGTATGAAAATCATTGCAGACATAGCATTTTAGCGTTTTTCAGGGGGCTAAAGCATTGATCAATTTTGCGAATCAGAGGCTTAAGATCCTTGTTCATACTTGCTCCCATACAATTTCTATCATTCTGGAGAGGAGGGTTAGAGATCAAGATAAAAATTATCCGAAAGCTGGTAAATTTTGGCAACATCCAATAAAAAATTTAAACATTGATCTGGTCGCATTAACTCCGGACGTAATTTAACTGTCCCTGAGTGTTTAAGAATTAAAGTTTTGACCTGTTCTGTTGAAAATTCATTGAGGGTAATGGCCTGCATTGACCACACTTCAAAGGCACGGCAGGAAATGGGCAGACATTCAATTAAACGAGGAGTATGATGACGTTCATCCTGGGCAATGCGATGATAGGTTTTATTCACTTCATCCCATTCGCCTTCTAAAATTTGTAAAAAGGTCTGATTCCCATAGCACAATAACCCTGTAATCCCATTTTCCGAATTATTTTTTTCAGAAACTGCTAAAATCTCTTTTAAATCCTGCGGAGTCAGTTCAGGATGGGCAGTACTGCTATAAATGAGACGATATAAACTCATGGAGATAAGGGTATGTAATTAGTTTGGTTTTTAGTTTAAAAGAAATGGGCAGAAAAAACTAGGTATCTTTTGCTGATTACAGGGGGGTTTTCTCTTGGGGAAAGAAGGCGATCGCCGCTGAACTCAGGGGAGGATTCAACCGAATAAATTACCGATTGCCTAACGAAATGACTGATTTTCCGGATAAGCCGGGCTTGGGTGGTAAATTTGGCGGCAAAAATGTATAAAAAAATACAATTTTTGGGAGCGGCCTTTTGGGCGACTGTTCACTGAATCCTCTCACCCGACACCCCGAAGCGTCAAAAAGCGGGACGGCTCTCTAGGGTGGGTTGGTTTTTCTCGTGACGTTTAAGGGCAGATGTTGCCGCCTGGTCCGGGATCAGCGACTAATCTAGAGCGAATCCAGGGTAAATCCGGCGGGAGAGATGCACCATTTATTAAGAAAATTTGACTGATTGAGAGAAAGTCTTCCAATTCTTTCTATGATTTACGATAACCTTCTCCAGCAGATTGCATCCCTGCGGGGTGGCTCAACGGTATTCTTAACCCCTTGGGTCAGTGGAAATGCTGAGAAGAATGGAGTCGGTGCTAACTTGAGAAAATCTAGGGGGCATATTAGACTTATCCGTATTATTGGAGATAATCATGGAAATTTTACTATTTGTTCTTTTAGGCCTCATTGTTGGTGGCGCAGGTGTTTATCTGATTCTCACAGTGCCCCTCCAGCGCAAACTCAGTAGCGCGGAAGGCAAACTCAAAAGGGCAAACCGAGCGGCTGAAGGTCAAGCGTCTCAGACAGATTCTCTACAAGCCTTGCAAACCCAATTAAGTAGTTATCAAAGTCAACTACAGGAACGCGATCGCCAAATTCAGGGCTATGAAGCACAAATAGAAGCTCTCCGACAGTCTCAAAGTGATGCGGCCTTAGCGGTAGCCAGTGAGAGTGATTCCCAAGCTAGATTACAAGCCCTAGAAGAGTCCTATCAAGCCCAATTTCAAGAGTTAAAGGCTCAAAAAGAGGCCCTGATTCAATCCCACCAAGCTCAACTGCAAGATTTACAAAATCGTTTATCCCAGTCCGCAGAAGCGTTTCAGTCTCCTATTCCGGCAGAAACCCCTACGACTGAACCATCGGGTTTGGGGCTAGGTGGTCTGATGGCCGGCGGTGCGGCGATCGCCGGTGTGGCCGGGTTAGCTGGGGCCGCTGTCTCAGGACTCTGGAACCGGGAAGAAACCGCCGAGCAACCGGCAGAAACCCCTGAAACCTTGGCATCCCCCGAAGAAGAAATCCCCGAAATTCCGGCAGAAACCTCTCTCGCTGACGAGGCAGAACTGTTCGCCGATGCCTTCGCCACTCCCTTGACCCCAGAAGAAGAAATTCTCTCAGAAGAGAGCTTAGAGTTAACAGCGGAAATCCCTGAGACCGTAGAGGAAGAGATTGTTGAGCTAACGGCCGAAACGCCTTTAGTCCCAGAGGAGGAAATTCTCCCAGAAGCGGAATTAGACCTGGCAGAATTTTCGGCAGAAACCCCTTTGAGCCTCGATGAAGCAATGGTTCAAGAAGAAGGGTTAGAGCCGGCCGAACTGTCGGCAGAAAATCCTTTCCTGATGTCTGATGTCGCTGAAACGGCGGTCTTGGAAGAATTACCGGCGATACCTGGAGAAGAAGAGGAACTACCGGAATTTCCCTTTGACCTGGTGGAAGAACCCCCAGTAGCGAATTGGCTGGATGAAGAGGCTCCCACCGAAACGGTTGATTTTTCACCTCCCGGCATCAATATTGATGAAGAGGCTCCCACCGAAAATCACGACTTTTTGTCCTCAGTTCCCAGTCCCGACGTATTAGCCGAGGAAATTCCCGAACCGCCCCAGGAATCCTGGGCAGGGCCAGAAGTTGATCCCTTTGCGATCGCCGAGGATAACTGGGTAGATGCGCCCCTGGAAGAACCCTCTCCCTTTGAGGTTGCACCTCTTATTCCTCCGGAGGGACTGCAAGCCGCCGAAGCCTTTGCCACGTCGGATAACTGGGTAGATGACCCCCTGGCTCCTTCTCCTCTCTCGGAAGCAGATCTGGCTAATTGGGCAGAATTCAATGAAGCCCCCATCCCTCCAGCAGTGATGGAAGAGAGTTTGCCGGATCTCTCCAGCGAGGCGATCGGTGATTCCCTGGAAGTGCCGGAGGACTTTTTATCTTCTTTACCCTCGGATCATCCCGTTTTAGAAGAAGCAGAACTTCCCAGTCCCACGGAATCCCTTGAATTACCGGATGATTTTCTGGCGGGTATTCCCTCGGAGCCTCCCGTTTTAGAAGAAGCAGAACTTCCCAGTCTAACGGAATCCCTAGAGTTACCGGATGATTTTCTGGCGGGTATTCCCTCAGAATATCCTTCCTTGGATACCCCCGGAGAAGAACTTAGCCTAGGGGGAAGCAGTGAGGATGATCTAGACCTACTCTTATCATTACAAGCCGATGAAGGAACGGATCTTTCCCCCTCAATTCTGGCGTTCAGTGATCAAGAAGAGGGGGAATTATTGCCCTCTCTTACCGGTGATTTAGAAGAAGAGTTACCCCTCCTCGAACTGTTCCCAGAAGGGCAAGATGATATGCTAGAGTTGCCGGTTTCGGATACGGGCGACAGTGGGACTCCTTTTATTAATTTCTTAGATGTGATCCCTGAAAAATCCGATGTGGAATTTTTGGAGATGCTTCAGGCGGATGAACCGAATCCCTTAAGCATGACCCCGGAGAACGATGATATTTTTGGCGATTTGTTTGATACAGAGCCTTCCACGATCGCCTCGATGGATAGTTTATTCTCTGAGCCGGCGGTTAAGCCCGAATCAAGCAGTGTCGAGCAGGATTTAGAGCAATTATTTTCCGATACTCCGGCTTCGATGGATTGGGATTTACCGGGTGGAGAATCCACCCATCAAGACTAAATCTCAATTCTCTTAATTTTTCTCTTAACTTTGGGGCGCAACCACGCGCCCTTTTTTGGGGTCAATATAGCGTGTTCTTACACCCAAGCTCCTCAGTATCCCAGAGACGATTCTTGACAAAATTTCGCTATGATAAAGACGACTGGGGTTGTAAGGACAAAAAGAAAAACCGACTTGTTAAACCTAGTCAACATTAACAAAGCCGAAACCAGGGGGATAGTCTAGCACCAAGGGAACGGTTTGCGACTCACGGCTTCTGTCTGTCACACTCACCATCACTTTCGTGCTGAACTCAATTTGCCCCCAGGATTCGCCCCCGCTAAATTGAATCCTAGGGACTGTTGTTTTTGTGTTTTTTCTTTTCCTAATCTCCTATGCCTCTACCCGAACAACACACCGCGCAAAGTTATGAAAATATTATGGAACCTTTAGTTCATGCTGAAATCGAGAAGCAACTAAGGTTCTACCCTAAAAATTTAAAGGCCTATATTAACAAGGTAGAAGTGGCGACCTACGCTCTGAATCGTTTACCGGCTCTCTATGCTTCCTCTCGCCAGGGAAAAGAACAACAACATCGTATTGCGCAACGCAAATACAAAGAAGAGATTACGTCTGCTGTCCGTCGGGCGATCGCCGCCATTGAGAAAGACCCCCTGCGTAATTCCGAACCCATTGTGTCCGACCTAGAAGTGCAAACTGAAGAAGCTAAACAGGCTTTACAGAAAGTCCAAAGCCTCTTGAGAGACCGCCAATTATTGGACTACGACACTCAATCCGTCACCTGGGAGAATTTGCCGAACCTACTCCAGCGCGCCCTAAATAAATTGGAGTGGATGAAACCGACTCCTGCTGAATCTTCACCGGCCCTAGATCCTAGGGCCACTATTCGCCAGGGTTATGTTCAGGAACCGCCCACTCCTCGCAACTACGGTTTAGATAAAGGGACATTGTGGTAGGCTTGGCTTTTCCTGACGGTTCTAAGAGCGTGAAACATTCTCCCTCTCACGATCACCGTAAGGGAAAACAGCGAATCGTGACGCTTTTGCCTAAAATGGGAAAAAATGTAACAAATTATTAAGATTTATGGCAGATCAATTAATTCGGGCAACGGCGGCCGAGGGAGGTATTCGGGCTGTCGGGGTAATTACGACGCGGTTAACGGAAGAGGCGCGTCAACGCCATCAATTATCCTATGTCGCTACTGCCGCCCTAGGACGCACCATGAGTGCCGGGTTATTATTGGCTTCTAGTATGAAACGGGAAGGGTCGCGCATTAATCTACGGTTTAAGGGGAATGGCCCCCTCGGTGGTCTGCTGGTGGATGCAGGGTTAGATGGAACGGTGCGGGGTTATGTGGCCAATCCTGGGGTGGAGTTACCACCGACTCCCCAGGGTAAGTTAGATGTGGGCGGGGCGATCGGTCGAGAGGGTTTTTTATATGTGGTGCGGGATATTGGTTTTAGTTATCCCTACTCCAGTACGGTAGAAATTGTGTCGGGGGAAGTGGGAGAGGATATTGCCCACTATTTGGCTACCTCGGAGCAAACGCCATCGGCCCTATCAGTGGGGGTTTTTGTTGAAACCCAGGGCGTGGCCGCCAGTGGGGGTCTGTTGGTGCAAATTTTGCCTAAGGCCGCTAAGGATGAGGCTTTAATTACTCTTTTGGAGTCCCGTATTGTCCAGTTGCAGAGTTTTACCTCTCTCTTACAAGCGGGCAAGTCGTTACCGGATATGTTTAACGAATTGTTAGGGGATCTGGGGCTTCAGATTTTCCCGGAAATCCAGTTAGTTCGTTACGATTGCGGTTGTACCTTTGAGCGGATGTTAGGGGCGTTAAAGATGCTAGGAACAGCAGAGCTTCAGGACATGATCGAAAAAGATGATGGAGCGGAAGCCACCTGTGAGTTTTGCGGTGAGGTCTATCAGGCGACGAGCGATCATCTCGCCCAGTTGATCGAGGATTTGCACTCAGAGTGTGTCTCCTAGGCCGAGAGGACTTTAACATCGCGGTTGGGGTCAAAACTCTGCATAACGCGGCCACAACTCCACCATTTATAGTAGTACCCCTGGCTGATGGTGTCCCCGGTTTCCGACAAAATATCCATGCCAATACCATTGCGTCCCATGCTTACCCCAGAGCTATGGATATAGCGTAATTCCCCTAGATGCAGGGCGACATGATCCACCCGTTGGGAACCGAAAAAGATTAAGTCCCCCGGCTCCAGATCGGCGATCGCCACCCGTTCGGTAAAGGCTTCCTGTTGGTAGGAGTCCCTGGGCAACCAGATACCGAAAGTCCGAAAGGCCGCTTGCATCAAACCAGAGCAATCATAGTTTGGGCCTAAATTTCCTCCCCACAGGTAATAATTGGGCTGGGCCAACGCGGTTTGGGTATAGGCAATAATATTCGGGATCTGGGCGACAATGGCAGAACGGTCAACGGCGATCGCCTGGTAAGGATGAGGGGCGGGGGTCAAGGTCGTTAAATTGGCGATCGGTAACCAGGCCTGATAACCATCTTCAGCTAATTGTACTAAGACGGCAGTGGCTTGTTGCTCTAAGAGGCGTAATTGACGGCCGGCATCGGTCTGAGTCGCCAGGGTTTGACAATCCGCTTGATCATAAAGATTCAGATCTTTTGTACAAAAATATTCCCCGCTCGGCGTAGGTTCAAGGGAAGGCATCATAATAAGAGCGCGAAACAGTTTATCCAGAAATTTTACCGTTTTAGAGACAATAGTGTTGCCTAAATCCCTCTAAAATTCCCTTAGTTCTCCGGTTTACTCCACCCTTCATTGATTCCAACTTTTCCTATCTATGACCGACTCCTTTTTTTATCCCTACCCCGACTTAATGCCAGGGATTTTGCAGAACCGTTACAAACGCTTTTTTGCGGATATTGAATTAACCAACGGACAACTCATTACGGCCCACTGTCCCAATACTGGCCCAATGACAGGGGTTTGTCAAATTGGTCAGCCCGTCTATGTTTCCCAAAGTAATAACCCAAAGCGTAAACTCGCCTATACCTGGGAAATGATTCAAATTGAACAAACCTGGGTGGGGGTGAATACCAGTTTGCCCAATCAAGTGATTAAACAAGCCTTGATTCATCATCTTTTTCCTGAATTAGCGAATCTGTACGAAACCGTTAAAATGGAAGTGGCCTACGGTAAAGACCGCAAAAGCCGCATTGATTTCCTGTTAACGGGTCATCAAACTCCGGATGTTTATCTTGAGGTGAAAAATACCACCCTCGCGGAGGGAAAGTTGGCTCTTTTTCCCGATACCGTCACCACAAGGGGGCAAAAACATTTGGAGGAATTAACCGCTTTATTACCCCAGGCGATCGCTGTCATGCTTTATTTTATTAATCGCGGCGATTGTACCACCTTTGCCCCTGGGGAAGCCTATGATCCCCAGTATGCCCAGCTTTTGCGGACGGGGATGAACCAGGGATTGCGAGTTTTACCCTGCCGTTTTGACATTAGCCCCCAGGGAATTCGTTATCTTGGTTTAGCCGAATTAGTATTATAAACTGAGGGATTAATTGGAGTTTTCGGTCGCTTTTTGGGCTAGGTAATTGGCTAATCGCTCTTCCGCATTGGCCATCACTTCATCCATTTTTTCCAGCAGTTCCCCTGCATAACTTTCTAACACTTTGGTGGAGAGGGAAACCCGATTTTTATATTCATCTATATCCAACACCGCCACTTGCACCGCTTGCCCCGGTTGAAAAATCCGGTCAATCGCCTCGACCCGCGCCCCACTCATTTGGGTAATGTGCAGTAAACCCGTCACGCCATTGAGATCGACAAAAATGCCGTAGGGTAATAACTTCACCACTCGGCCCGCCGCGACCGTATTCTTGGCAATCTGGGTCATAGCCTGGGTCTGTTGTAATTTCCGTTGGGAAAGCACCAGTTTATTGGTTTCCTGGTTGGCTTCCAGGACATTGGCACTCAGGACTTCCCCGACTAAGCCTTCCAGATTATTTTTTTCCATCAAGTGCGATCGCGGAATAAAGCCCCGTAATCCTTCCACTTCGCCGGTGACACCGCCCTTATTTAATCCGGTAATCCGAATAGACAAGATTCGCCCATCGGCCGCCGCCTCCAGAATCGTTTCCCAGGACTGACGGATATACAGTTGACGACGGGACAGTTTTACTTGACCTTCCGCGTTCTGTTCACTAATGACCAAAAATTCCCATTCACTATTGAGTGGTAACGTCTCCTCTAAATCCCCATTGGCATCTAATCCCGCTTCGCCCAGGGGTAAAAAGCCAGGGGACTTGCCCCCAATTTCCACATAGGCCCCTTCCGAACTGTGTTGCGAAACTTTGCCATGCACGATTTGTCCTTTTTCAGCCTGATAATCATGGTTTTCCAGGGCTTTAGCAAAATCATCATGGGAAAAAGCGGAACGGGAAGGAGCGGCCATAGCAACGATAAAACGATAAACACCTTATCATAGCAGTTTCTTTCCAGGGTGTTTTACTGCTTTGCTCACAAATTTGACTTTCTGCCACCCATAACCCAGAGGGATGGGGCGGTTCACCGGTATGGAGTTAAAGGCTTGTCAGGGTAATTTTAGCGTCAAGTTCAGTTGCCTTTTAGCAATTGTGGTCTGGCCCTGAAAAACAGGGAAGCAGTCGTTCCCTAGTCTTGTATAATTTTAGGGCTATCCAGTTTATATCGTTGCGGCTGGGCAAGAGATTGAAGGTTTTATGAAAAAGCTGATCGAGGGACTCCAAAAATTTCAAAGTGGTTATTTTCGTAGTCATCAGGCTCTGTTTGAGGAGTTGTCTCACGGTCAGCATCCCCGGATTTTGTTTATTACCTGTTCGGATTCCAGGGTTGATCCCAATTTGATTACCCAAGCCGATGTGGGGGATCTCTTTGTAATCCGTAATGCGGGAAATTTGGTTCCGCCTTTTGGAGCCGCGAATGGGGGAGAAGGAGCCTCGATTGAATACGCGATCGCCGCGTTAGGGATTGAACAGGTAATTGTCTGTGGTCATTCCCACTGTGGCGCGATGAAAGGGCTTTTAAAATTAAATAGCTTGCAGGAAAAAATGCCGTTGGTCTATGACTGGCTAAGGCACGCCGAGGCTACCCGTCGGTTAGTGCTGGAAAATTATAATCATTATGAGGGAGAAGAATTAATTGAAATTACGGTAGCGGAAAATATCTTAACCCAGTTGGAAAATTTGCAGACCTACCCCATTATTCGCTCTAAGTTGCATCAGGGAAAATTAAGCCTACACGGTTGGATCTATCGTATTGAAACCGGGGAAGTGTTGGCCTACGATGGCGTTCTCCATGATTTTGTCCCGCCCCAAAGTCGTTTTCCGACTCCTGAGCCGGAATATAATTTGCATCCGAGTTGTCCCCTGTTCCAGCAAAAACCCTTTGTGGTGCCCCAGAGTCAACACCAGCGATCGCCCCAGATCCCCCCCGCCGCTTCAACGAATGGCCAGCAAGGCTCTAACTTGCCGGGGTATCATCACTTGTCCTCAGAACAGGCTAATCGTATCTATCGCGGTTCCCGTTAAAAGACGGTTTTTGGGAACTGTCCCCCTCACCGTACAATAAAAATCAGGTTTGACCTTGGATCGGCATTGAATCCAGGCGTTAATCTCCGTAAATTTTTATACCTCGTCTAAATTGGAACCCATCGTTTTTGAAGATCGCCCCCTAAATCCCCCAATACTAGGGGACTTGTCCCATAAGACTTCTACAGTTTCCCCCCAAAGTTGGGGGGCCGGGGGGCTAAAAACTCCAGTTTTGAAAATAGACCAGGTTTTTCGTCATTTATTCCCCTTGCTCTCGGTATTTTCTATGTCGCATTTTTTTCGCTGGGTTATGCTTCTGTTGGCCACCCTCTGGTTTGTGGCTCCGATTCCGGTGTTAGCCGCTAGTTCTGCGTCGGTAACGGGCAGTAGTTCTACCTTTGAAAATACGAAACTCATCGGTCAGGATTTTTCGGGTCAAAATCTCCAAACGGCTCAATTTACAAATGTGGATTTAAGCCAGGCGAATTTCAGTCAAGCGGATTTACGGGGCATGGTCTTTAATGGAGCGGTTCTTAAGGAAGCCAATTTCCAAGGGGCTGATTTAACCAATGGGTTGGCCTATCTATCCAGTTTTGACAAGGCGGATCTGCGGAATGCCATTTTAACGGAAGCGATTATGATGCGTTCGACCTTTAGGGATGCGCTAATTACCGGGGCGGATTTTAGTTTGGCAGTATTGGATCAAGAACAGGTCAGTGCCTTGTGTCAACGGGCCGATGGGGTCAATGAAAAAACGGGGGTGAGTACCCGTGAGTCCTTGGGGTGTTCTTAGGCGATCGCCGGTTGATTAAAACCCAGGATCTAAAACCCAGGAATAACAGCAAGCAAAGGGATTAGGGGATGGCAAAACAACGAGTTGGGATCATTGGGGGGGGCCAGTTGGCCTGGATGTTGGCCAAGGAAGCTCCCTCATTGGGATTGGAGGTCATCATTCAGACTCCCCAGGGGGATGATCCGGCAGTACGTTCTGCCCAAGGGTCGGTCTTAGCGGCGATCGCCTCGGCCCATGGAACGGCCCAGTTAGCCCAACGATGTGATGTGATCACCTTTGAAAATGAATTTGTGGATTTAGCGGCCCTCCAAGTCCTAGCAGAGCGGGGAGTCGAGTTTTGTCCGAGTCTAGGGGCCTTGGCTCCGCTCCTCGATAAATACGACCAACGCTGTTATCTGCAATCTTTGGGATTACCCGTTCCGGCCTTCCAACGGTATCAGCCTGAAATGCCCCTTCCTTTGGATTATCCCTTTGTCCTGAAAGCCTGTCGCCATGGTTACGATGGTCAAGGTACGCAAATTATTCACACTGCCCAAGCTTTAACGGCTTTAGCTCCATCCCTCGCGGGTCAACCCTGGCTGATGGAAGCCTATATTCCCTTTGAGCGTGAGTTAGCCATGATGGCCGCCCGCAATGCCCAGGGAGAAATCGTCCTCTATCCCGTAACCGAAACCTATCAGCAGGATCAGGTCTGTCAATGGACAATTACCCCAGCGACCATTCCCCCGGCTCTCCAAGCTAAGGTAGAAGACTACGCCCGTCACCTATTAATTGCCTTAGATTTTGTTGGCATTTTGGGGATGGAGTGCTTTCTCACCCCGACGGGAGACCTCTTGATCAATGAAATTGCCCCCCGTACCCACAATTCCGGCCACTATACCCTAGATGCCTGTGCCACTTCCCAATTTGCCATGCAACTCCAAGCGGTAACTGGCCACCCCCTGGGTTCCCCCCAATTAATCTGTCCCCAGGCGATCATGGTTAATCTTTTGGGCTATGAAAGTACCCAGAGTGATTATGCCGAAAAAAGACAACAACTTGCGGCCCTACCCCATACCCACGTTCATTGGTATGAAAAAAACGTCAGTCGTCCGGGTCGTAAATTGGGTCATGTCACCGTTTTAATCCCCGGCCCTCATCCATTACCCGACTCTGACCTCAAAGCGATCATTCAGCAAGTTAACGAAATTTGGTATCCCCAGGGGCATTTTGAGTGACCCTAGGGAATTTCTGAATTCTTATCCTAACCTTAAGTCTGAATCTTAAGGTTGAGTCTCTAAATCCTGTAGAGCCAAGCGAATTTGCTCAACCCGTCGCCGATTAACCCCTAAATCCGATTCCCCTAGACGAGAAGCCGATCGCACTTGAATCACCGGTTGGTCAGCCGGCAAATAAAATTCCAGATCATCCACAAAACCCAATAACCGGCTCCTCGATGCGGCCCGAATATAACCCTCGGTTTGTTCGACAATCTGAGTACGCGGCACCACGCCTAAAATTTTCACCAAGGTTGCCTGGGCAGACCGGCGATCGCCCGTATAGGTTAATGGCTCAATGGCATGACTCGCATCGGCATTTTGACTCACCACACAATTTGGGGTAGCCGGACAGGGCCTTAATTGATCTTCCTGAACCCCTAAATCGGTGGGCGGCACTCCCTCAAACAGCCCCGACGCAAACGGAATCGCCGATAACCAGGGCGTAACTCCCTGCCAGGTGAGCAAAGTCGCTAAAAAGAACGCGAAAAAAGCAGATACCATAATGGACAATAAACCCTTAACAGAAACTCGCAACAGGCGATCGCCTTCTATAAACAGTAGCGTTTTTACATCAAAAGTTTAATTGACTGCAATGATTATTGCCATCACCGCCCTTAAAGGGGGAGTCGGAAAAACCACCACAGCGATTCACCTCTCCGCCTACCTCCAACAAAAAGCCCCCACCCTGCTCATTGACGCGGATCGTAACCGTTCAGCCCTCATTTGGTCCAGGGAAGAAAAACTCCCCTTTTATGTCGCCTCCCAGGCCGGTTCCACCAGTCTGATTCGCAAATATCCCCACATCGTCATTGACACCCGGGCCAGACCCGAAGCCGACGAATTTAAAGATTTAGCCGAAGGCAGTGACCTCTTAATCATTCCCACCACCCCCAACCACCTAGACCTCGATGCCACCTTTAAAGCCATCGAACAGCTAGAACCCCTCAACGTTAACTACAAAATCCTCCTAACCAAAGTGGATGCCCGCACCAGGGGCGGAGAAATGGCCCGCAACCTTCTCAATGAAGCCCAATTACCCCTCTTTAAATCGGAAATTCCCCTCCTCGTCGCCTTTGAACGAGCTTCCCAAAAAGGCGTGATTATCCGGGACTACGCCGATCCCCGTTCTACCCTCGCCTGGTTACGCTATAAAGCCGTTGGGCAAGAAATCTTACCCTAAAAAGAATACCAATCCCGAATCGAGGTAGCAAAATTGCTATCATCCCCTTTCTCGCCCTTACCGCTCTCTGTAAAATTGACAACCATCGTTTCCTGAGCATCCAATCGTTTGGCCAACTCCCTCTCACTAGGATTCTGGGTCATTTCCCGGTACTGAGCAGAAGTCATCAAATTCTTATCGCCGGCACCACCTTTACTGGTTAATAAACGACGAATCACCTTACGCACCGTAGAAGCCAAATTTCTCGCCGTTAGGGGTTCCTCACTCAGATGTTGGAGTCGCAGGAAATTCTCCAAATCCTTCAGTGAGACCTCATAGGCTCGAATCGTTTCACTGACCTTTTCTGACAATTCCCCCAGGGAAATTTTACTTCGTTTCCCTTCCCCATGGTTGACAAAATTTTCTAAATCCAGCAATAAATTAAACGCCGTACTAAAGGAATCGATCGCGCAAAGATTGAGAGGAGTTGCCTTACGAATGGGATCACGCATGACGGCCCCAATTCCTTGCAAAACTGCGGCCCGAATGCCCTCCCTCATTTCTTCTGCTTTTTTCAGTTGAAAATATTTTCCTTCTTCACTAGAAACGTACAAAGAGGGTAGGCGGTTTAAGGCGTAAGCAGAAACTTCAGCCAGACTAACGAATTTAGCGACATTTACGGGTAATTTTTGTAACTCTTTATAAGCCTCTTCTTTTACTAATAATTCCATTAAATTAATGCAAGTGTGTCCTTCCTTACGTTCAACTTTAGCTTTCTCTTCAATAATTTGCTGAATTTCCTGATCATCTATTTCGTTAGGGTCGGTCTGATAGACAGGAGCTAGATAGCGTAAAATATCTTTGGCTAAAGGAGCGTAAACCTCCTGACGGTTGAGGGTTTTGACGAGACCCTGTAAGGACAAAACTAATCGCTTGAGAGTTGGTCTGGTTTGAATAACTTCTCCCAATAATTGTTCTGAAGAATAGCGATTAACAATATTGGGATCATTTTCCCAGGCTTGTCTCGCTAGACAATAGAGCATTTTACGGATTCTTAATGCTTCGCCATGGCTATCAATGGTTGTAGCAATACGGGGTAAATGCTCTAAGGCTAAACCCATTTTTTGCTCCTCAGAATAAACAATAAGGTCTTAATTTTTTCTTGGGGGAAGAGTAACTTGGTGAGGGATCTCCAGGGAGACTTAAGAAATATCCCAAGCAAGGGGGCGGGGAAAAACTAAAGATTTTTTTAAGATATTGTCTATTGTAGTGCGAAATTGAAAGACTCGCTTGAGGGAGAAGGGAGATGGGACTGGGTTTGGCCAACGAAAAAGAGAGGCTATGACCTCCTCTCTCGCAAGCTTCTAATTCAGACTCGTTGAGGGGACTTCACTCAGTACAAGCCAAGTCCACTAGCACTCTAGGGAATTATGACAACCATTCTGTGTGGAAGAAGTCTCCTTTGGCTTTATCAGTACGTTCGTAGGTATGGGCCCCAAAATAATCCCGTTGGGCCTGGGTTAAGTTTTGCGGTAGGGTAGCCCGACGATAGCTATCAAAATAGTCTAATGAGGCACTAAAGGCGGGAACCGGGATCCCTAACTCGTTAGCTAGAAGCAAGACTTCTCGCCAGGCGGCCTGACGGTCTAAAATGCTCTGTTTAAATTCCGGAGCCAGCAGAAGATTGGGGAGTTGGGGATTATCTTGAAAGGCTTTTTTGATTTTGTCGAGGAAACCGGCCCGAATAATGCAACCTCCTTTCCAAATGCGGGCCACTTCAGGGAGGTTAATGGCATAGTTAAAATCAGCCGAGGCTTTGGCGATTAGGGCCATGCCCTGGGCATAGGAACACATTTTGGAACAGTACAACGCATCTCGAACTTTGGGAATAAAGGCTTGTACGTCGCCGGTATAACGATGGGTGGGGCCAGGAAGTTGTTGGGAAGCGGCCACTCGTTCATCTTTATAGGCAGACATCACCCTAGCATTCACCGCCGCGTAGATGGTGGGAATGGGGACTCCTAATTCGAGGGAACTGACGACTGTCCAACGCCCGGTGCCTTTTTGACCGGCAGAATCCAGGATAAAGTCAATCAGGGGTTTTTGAGTTTCGGGGTCAATGTAGCCAAAAATATCGGCGGTAATTTCAATGAGAAAGGAGTTGAGTTCGTCGGTTTGGTTCCATTCCTGAAAAACAGTCTGTAATTGTTCGTTACTGAGGCCGAGACCATTTCTGAGGACATCGTAGGCTTCGGCAATGAGTTGCATATCACCGTATTCAATACCGTTGTGTACCATTTTGACGTAATGCCCGGCTCCCCCTGGCCCAATGTAGGTGACACAGGGGCCATCATCTACCTGAGCGGCAATTTTGATGAGGATCGGTTCTAATTCGTGGTAGGCACTTTGGGTTCCCCCAGGCATTAAACTGGGGCCTTTTAAGGCTCCTTCTTCACCGCCACTGACTCCCATGCCGACAAAGCCTAAGCCGGTCGCTTCTAGGTGTTGGGTACGCCGTTCGGTATCTTCGTAGAGGGAGTTCCCGCCATCAATGATCATGTCTCCGGGTTCGAGGAGGGGTTTTAGTTCTTCAATAACGGCATCTACCGGGGAGCCAGCTTTGACCATGACCAAAATTTTGCGGGGACGTTCTAGGGTTTGGACAAATTCTTCGATGGTGTAGGCGGCTTTAATGTCTTTGCCCTGGGCGCGGTGGGCCATAAATTCCTGGGTTTTGGCGGCGGTACGGTTAAAAACGGCGATGGGAAAACCACGACTCTCAACGTTGAGAGCTAGATTTTCTCCCATGACGGCTAGGCCAATTACGCCAAAGGTTCTTTGAGTCATAGTTACGTCCTCTTGGAGGGCGGGGTAATGTTTTCCTTAAGGGTAACTTGCTTTTTTGGAACGCTCTGCTTTTTCATCATTAAGTCTTAATATATGGTGGGCCTGGTTTGGGGTGATGGGGCGATCGCCGACTATGGAGATAGGTTTAGGGGTCAATTCCCAGAACGCGCTAAGGTGTAGAAAGATTTCACCAGTATGTTCCCCGGTCCGGTCTGATTCTGTTATGGTTGACAGTTTATCGTTACCTCCCCAAAACCTAGAAGCGGAAGAGTCTATTCTAGGGGGGATTTTATTAGATCCCGAAGCCCTGGGTCGTATTATTGATTTATTGGTGGTTGATGCGTTTTATGTGCGGGCCCATCGAGAAATTTACGGGGCGGCGGTGCATTTGCATCATCAAGGGAAACCCACAGATTTAATGACGGTTAGTAGTTGGCTTCAGGATCATCATCAATTGGAGGCGATCGGGGGGCTGGAAAAGTTGGCCCAACTGGCGGAACGCACGGTATCGGCGGTGAATATTGACCGTTATGCGGCCCTGGTGATGGATAAATATTTGCGGCGACAGTTGATTGCGGCGGGTCAAGAAATTATGGAGTTGGGTTATGATACGACCCTGGATTTAGATACAGTTTTAGATGAAGCCGAGAAAAAGATTTTTCGGTTAACGCAAAAACGAGCGCAGGAAGGGTTAGTCGCTCTTTCGGAAACCCTGATTCAGACCTTTACGGAGTTGGAAAAGCTTTATCAAAAAACTTCCACGCCGGGGGTGGAAACAGAATTTTATGATCTGGATGCGATGACGGGGGGACTTCAGCGATCAGATTTGATCATTCTAGCGGGGCGACCCTCCATGGGTAAAACGGGATTGGGGTTAAATATTGCGGCGAAGATTGCTCAGAAACATCGTTTACCCGTCGCTATTTTTAGTTTGGAAATGTCGAAGGAGCAGTTGGCGTTACGGTTATTAGCGGCCGAGGCGGAAATTGATAGTAATCGTCTAAGAACGGGGCATTTTAGTCAAACAGAATTGGAACCGTTAACCCTGGCTTTGGCTAATTTATCAGAGTTACCGATTTATATTGATGATACGGCCAATATTACGGTGATGCAGATGCGATCGCAGGTTCGGCGATTACAAAGTGAGCAAAAGGAACCGTTAGGATTGGTCTTAATTGATTATTTGCAATTAATGGAAGGAGCGAGTGATAATCGGGTTCAGGAGTTATCGAAAATTACCCGTTCTTTGAAGGGGTTAGCGCGGGAAATTAATGCTCCGGTGATTGCTTTATCTCAGTTAAGTCGAGCGGTAGAATCTCGCACAAATAAGCGTCCGATGATGTCGGATCTTAGGGAAAGCGGCTCTATTGAACAAGATGCGGATTTAATTATGATGATTTACCGTGATGAATACTATAATCCAGATTCGGTGGATCGGGGAATTGCAGAAATTCTCATCACAAAACATCGTAATGGCCCCACCGGGGTGATTAAATTACTCTTTAAACCGGAGTTTACCCAATTTTTAAATTTGCAAACCCGTAGCGATTATTGATCCTAGATCTCCCCAAAAAAAGATGCTTCATCCTGACACTCAAATTGTTTTTATTCATCAGGGAAATAGTTGGTATTTACCCTATGCTCTCTATCAAGCCCAGATGGTGAACCCCGATCGCCTCATTAGTTTACTGGGTAATGGTCAATCCTGGCGAGGGATCAAGACGATTGCCTTAACGGATTTAGAAAGTGAGGAAATTCGTCAATTTAGAGCTAATTATCAACATCTTTCAACTAATCCCAAGGAATTTGAATTATTTTGCTGGCTACGCTGGTTTTATTTATCTAATTATCTGCAAAAAAATCATATTCCTGCTGTTTTATACCTCGATTCTGATGCGTTATTGTATAGCTCCCTAGAGGAAATTCATCACGGTTATCCTAACCTTTCAGACTATTGTGCTTTATCCATTCCCCAACGAGCAACCCAACCTTTTATTTGGAGTGCATCAGCCCATGTTAGCTATTGGACAAGGGAAAGCCTAGCAGATTTTTGTCAATTTTGCCTGGATAGTTTTTCCCCCGGCACAACGTTGACGCGCTATCAAGAAAAATGGAATTGGCATTGTCAAAATCAACAGGCTGGGGGAATTTGCGATATGACAACCCTTTACTTTTTTTGGGAAGCCCATCAAACAAAAATTCTGAATCTCGCCAAAAGTTATCAGGGGCAAGTCTTTGATCACAATATTAATGGGGCTGGGAATTACGAGAACCCACAATATCAACTGCACAACGGCATAAAACGATTAGAGTTTACGAACAATATTCCCTATTTTTTTCCTCAGAATATCACTCTCCCCAGGGATCGCGTTCACCTGCTCCACTGCCAAGGCCCAGCTAAGACCCTCATACCGAAACTCTATCGCGGGCCTCACTTTCCTCGCAAATTTCTGGCGGATACCGAGGGAGCAATCCGTCATTTCAAACAACGTTTTGCCCAAGGCCCTTCATCTTGACCCCTCTGATCGCCAATCCTCTCAGGGAAGCTTTAAAAAAATTAAAACAATTACGGCCGAATTTCTGAAAGAATGGGTAAAATGGCCAATAAACCTCTCATTCTAATCTAGTCCTTTACTACTACTTCGATTCTTTACTAATAAATATAACCCTGTGATTGATAAAAAACGCCCTCAACGCGATTTACCCAAAATTAACGAAAGAATTCGTTTCCCTGAAATTCGGGTCATTGACAGCGATGGTTCCCAACTTGGTATTCTCACTCCTGATGCCGCCTTAAAGCTGGCCGAAGAACAGGAATTGGACTTAGTGCTGGTCAGTGAAACTGCCGAACCGCCTGTCTGTCGTATTATGGACTACGGCAAATATAAATTTGAACAGGAGAAAAAGGCACGGGAAGCGAAAAAGAAACAGCATACCGTTGATGTCAAAGAGGTGAAGATGCGCTACAAGATTGATGAACATGACTATCAAGTACGCATTAATCAGGCTCACCGTTTTTTGAAATCGGGCGATAAAGTGAAAGCCACCATTACTTTTCGAGGACGGGAAATTCAACATTCTCATCTGGCGGAGGATTTGCTGAAGCGTATGGCTATTGACCTTCAGGAAGTGGCCGAAATCCAGCAAGCTCCCAAGAAAGAAGGCCGCAATATGATGATGTTGCTATCTCCGAAAAAATAAGATGGATGTCCAGGTGTTATTGGGGGCTGTACGTCAAGGAAACCGGGCGGCAGTCCTTCACCTCCTGGCCCAGGGGATACCCGTAGATGGTCGAGATGCTCAGGACACCAGTGCGTTGATGGTGGCCGTCGTAACCAGTGATCGCCTCATGGTGACGGAACTTTTAAGGGCTGGAGCAGATGTTAATCAAACCCGTCAACCCCATGGCATCACTCCGTTAATGTTAGCGATTGCCCATCGTCAGGCCGACATTACCCAAATCCTCCTTCAACAGGGGGCCAACATCGAACAAGTCAATGATGATGGAACCACTCCCTTGATGATTGCGGCCTACCAGGGACATCCGGCGATCGCCACTCTCCTGTTGCAAGCCGGGGCCCAGGTAAACCCCATCGATCAAGCAGGGGATACCGCCCTAGGTCTAGCGATTCAGGGAAAACACTACCCAGTTATTGAGTTACTCTTAGCCGCAGGAGCCGATCCGCAACAACCGATCAAGGGTGAAACGCCGTTAATCCTCGCGACTCGTCAGGGCGATCGCCAACTTTTTAAACTATTACAAAAGTACCAAGTCCCTCTAACCTCAGAAGCCTGGTTTACGGCGGCCAGTGAAGGGCAAACTGCCATTGTTCAGGGTTTTTTAGCCGCCCATTGGCCCGTTGACTGTAGGGAAGAAAATGGCGATACCGCTCTGCACCTGGCTTGTTTAGAGGGCTTGGAGGACTTAACGACTGTTTTACTCCAGGCCCAGGCTTCGGTAAATCTAGCCAACCACCTGGGGGACACGCCATTATTTTTAGCCATCTTGCACCATCATACTGAGATTGCCCGGCAACTCCTTCAGGCAGGAGCGAATCCCCATTTTGTTCAGGACGGTGAAACGGCCCTGGGTTTAGCCTTGGCCCAACAAAATGAATTATTGATTCAAGCGTTAGTTCAAGCGGGTATTGACCCCAATCAACGGTTAGCCCAGGGAAAAACAGCTTTAATGATCGCGGCCGATCAGGGTAATCTGGCGATTTTGCAAAGCCTCTTAGCCGCAGGAGCCGATGTCAACTTACAGGATGACCATCAAGCCACCGCCTTAATGTGGGCCAGTCATCGGGGACATTTAGACGCAATCCAATTACTGCTGACAGTTTCTCCCTTGTATCTTAATCTCAAAAATCAGGGTGGCTATACAGCCCTCAGTCTTGCTCAATTTAACCAGCATCTTGAGGTGGTTGACTTCCTCAAAACTCACGGGGCGATCGCCTAGACACCAAAACTTGACTTATTCTTAACGGGTCTGACGGGGCTCGAACCCGCAACTTCCGCCGTGACAGGGCGGTGCTCTAACCAATTGAACTACAGACCCAAATTTTTCAGACTTTTACTAATATAGGTCAGATGCCGCGAGTTGTCAAGCCAATTTTCCCATTTTTTTCGATTTAGTCTTTTGAGAGGGGATTGGGTCAATCCACCCATCTAGGATGGAATTCTCAGACGGATTCATTCATATTGACCTATGCAACCTCCACCGGCCTGACACCAGAGGAATAACCTGTCCAATGGAGAATGTCCTGATAAAGGGGATTTTTTTTGAAACAGTCTAATATTTCGGGGCTATGAGGATAAACTTTAGCAGTAATAGCATCTTGTTTAAAGTAATTCAGACAGCCAGTAATCTTCTGATAGTTGATCCATTTGTCCGTAAAACCCTCGTCATAGATTAAATCTAAATGTTGGCATATCTGTTTCATCACGACTTGGGGAGCTTGACAGAAGTCTTCATAACGAATCATCAGCATTGTTTTCCCGCAACTCTGGAGAAACTGCCAATAGCCGTTGAGATAATAATCTAGGTCAATTTCTGTGAGTGCGATGGTATTTTTCATGCTGAACCATTGATCAATGGGATGACGAATTGTTGCAATTTCCAAAAGGTTGAATTGGGGACTTAAGGATTGATTCGTGGCCAGTTCTCCCGTCGGCAAACAAAAAGGATAACCGAAAAAATCTAAGTGGTTCCAATCCCGTAGCACAAGAGTTTGCTGTTTGGCGGAGGCTCTCGTATAAATCAGGGTGATTGCTTCATGGAAAGGAATGACTTCTTGAGATTCGAGGGAGGCAAATTCTTTATCTGTCAATAAATTTAACCAGTAATAAGCTTGACACAACGGGGGGAGTATCACTCCCAAATATTCGTTATCTAAGGGATGAACTTCACTGAGTAGGGCAACCCCTTGCATACAGCCTACACAACGGCTGATGATCGTCCCTCCACTTTTCGCTAGGTGATGAATGATTCTAAGATTAGGTTTCATTGTGTTTGGATTCATAAAAGATGGGCAGTTTCTTCAGCACATGGAATCATGGAGAACGCATGAATAGACAGTGACACCAAAAAACACAGGATTTTGCCTATAATACAGTATTCTATAGAGATAATATAAGCGTAGAAATCTCTAAGTGTTGCTTTACTGATATTTACTGAAGGTCAATAAAATGTTCTTACATAGACACTTAAATCCAGGATACTGGCACGGCTCCGAGACGATTAGTCGGTTAAAGGGGACTCGATGAGGGGGTCAATAATCATGCTTTTACGGCGATCGCCAATCAAACACGCCCCTTCAAGTCAAAGTCTCTATCCTCTAAAGGCTGTGTAACAAAGCGGCTAATTGTTTCAAGGTCGCCCTCGGAGAAAGACGGGGCAAGGGTTTTTCCCCCTCCGGTAACCGAACACAAAGTACTGGAATTTCGTATTGATAGCGTTCAAACCAATCGGCTTGTGTCGTAATATCTCGAATTTCTAACTGAAAATTTACCGAAAAATCCAAAGGAGATTGTTGAATTTCCTCTAATTTGGTTTGTAAACCTTCACAGAGATGACAGCCGGGTTTACTGTATAAAATTAAATTGATTTTTACCATAATAATTCACCTAACCTAAGTATTAAAAAGTTAGCTATCTAGGCTAACTAATTCAAAAATGACGTTTCCACAATTAAAAAGGAACATGACAATTGCTTCACTTTCATCTTTATCTAGATTATACTTTTGATCAGTCACAGGATTAAGATCTGCTTCATGAACAATAATATTTCTTCGATTAACAATTAACTTTAAACGAGTTTTTACAAAATCTTCCTCCATTCCCATTCTATCAGCAATTTTTTGCCACTTACCTTTTTCTTCCCAAATATAGCTTAACCCTTCAGCAACTTTTTGGGGATCTTGATACGCAATTGTTTTCAATTTCTGAAAAATAGCCTGTTCAAAGATATATTCAGGGGGTGGGATCGTTGCCGTCACCAATTCATTATAGGTTATCATTGAAATAGATTCTGCTAAATACTTTGGCGTAGTTGGTCTTCTTCCCATAAATATTTCTAACATTCCTAACCGGATAATATCATGGATTAGCTTGTCAAAGGCACTAATAGAATAGACGATCTGCGCTCTTAATAGGTCGTCAAAGGAAAGAGGAGAAACGATAGTATTTTTCAAATATTCATATATGACAGCAAGGTTTCTAGCATCATAGATATTCGATTGAAACAGAGATAAAGCTTTATACATGACTCAGTAATTGGCTCAAGTGATTGCTAATATTCTGAAATTTCTCAAAAAACTTATCCCTATTCGTTTTCATTCCTTGTAACACATACCCCGCTTCATTAATTTCATGATCGGATAATTCAAACACCGGAACTCCGACCGCTAAAGATTTGGATAACAATCCTTGAAAGTCAGGAATTTCATCTAAGCAATAGCCATTTTGGCTAAATTCATGAGTATAATCATCTTCAGATAAAGTCATTCCTAGATGGGAAATAGCTTTAAAAAATGGATTTTTAAAAGTCTGTTTAATTTCTTCAATATTGTTACGAAAGGGAGCAGATGCTTTCCCATTACGAACATTAAATCTTTGAATTAAACTACCGATAAACTTAGGCTCTCCAGAGGGTAAAGGATAGGTAGAATCCACAAATAATTGAACAGCAGCCTTTTTCCATGTAACCCATTTTGGCAAAATTTGGGTCAAGGTATTAATGGCCATAATCGAAAAAGGATCTGGATTGGTGGGAACAATAAAAGCCTGAGATGATAAAAAGAGATTTTGATTAATCGCACTTAGACTGGGATTTAAGTCAATTAACGTATAGTCTATAGCATACTTTTTTTCTGTTAGACTCATTAGTTCTGAGAACGCCCCCGGAAGATTTTGTAGGGTTGTAATCGCATTATTTGCGGTTTGAGCGAAGGTTAGAGCGGCATCATACTCTGATAAGTTAGCATGGCCCGCTAGTAAATATAAACGAGAAGCCCTAGGTTGGGAAAAGCATTCTATTGCTTGAATCGGAATCGGCTGGCCACTAAAGGCAACTTTTACTCCGTCTTTGATATTTTGGGTTTTCGTTTCTTCGTCTAAATAATATTTTTCAAAATCATCTCTTAACATCAAACTGGATAAGTTACATTGAGGATCAGCATCAACAACTAATACATTATGCTCTTTGGCCAGCATCCAGCCAATATGATAAACAGAAGTTGTTTTACTAACTCCTCCCTTATGATTAAAGAAGGCAATACGCTTGGCCATTTTATCGCTCCCAATGAGATTTGATTTGAGTGAACAGATAACTGTCAACAATACTTGGAGAAAAGGAGGAAATACACCAAGGATTTGACCTGCCTCCCCCATTATTCAACAGAGGATAAGTGATATGAGAGGAAATAGTTTGAAGTTTATTCATCAAATCGAACAATGTCATCATCTCCTAGATACTCGCCGTTTTGGACTTCAATTAACACTAAATCAATAACACCAGGATTTTCGACGCGATGAGGGGTATTCATCGGCACATAGCTAGATTCCTTTTGTTTCAGTAATTTTTCTTGCCCATCACAAGTCACCTTCGCGGTTCCTGAGACAACAACCCAATGTTCACTGCGATGATGGTGCATCTGCGTACTCATGTGTTGACCGGGCTTGATGACGATGCGATTGATGCGATACCGGGGCCCTTCTTCTAGGACGGTGACGGTTCCCCAGGGCGGTGTCCGCATGGCATGATCGGGATGCTCTTCGGTGGAGGAAGTGTGGGTTTCAGTCGGGGAAAAATCGTTCATGGCAGTTTCTGGCAACGTTTGTCCGTTAATCAGTTCTATTTTAAAGGCGATCGGCGGTGTAGGTATAAAATTGTTGCATTATGCCAATGGTTTGAAATTCGTAGCTGGGAACGGGGTCTGGTAATGATAATTGGGTTGCATAGATGCTAAAAAGCAAGTAATTGTGGCGGGTGGTGGTATGGGAAACAATGTTTTTGATTTGGGGTTTGCTGGTATCTACCAGGGTTTTACAGTAGCTTTGGGCGAATCCCCCTAAACTCACTCCCGCTTTAGGACACACTTGGTCTTTCAAATAAAAAGATAGGCTATCCGCCGCATAATGTTCATAGTCTTGAGAGGAGGGATTCCCTAACACTAAGAGTAACCCACTACCTAGCAGTAATAGGCTGCCAATGGAGGATAACCATTGTCGAGCGTTCACGGTTTTGTGTTGGTTTTTTAAGGGAGTATAACCTGATTGTTAGTTTAGGAGCAAAGGGAAGTTTTTTCACCCTAGGGGAGCGGGAATTGGGGAGGGTTCAGGTAAATAATGATTAAGGAAAAGTAGCTGAGGGGGCGATCGCCGTATTGACGAAGAGGATAAAGGAGTTGTTGGTCAGACCAGGTAACTTTTTCCACCCCGTAGGCCCGGTCTAATAGGTGGCGATCGGCTAAAAATGACCAAACTTGTTCGTAACGCGAACCGACTTTCATTAAGACCAGGACATCAGCTTGAGTAAGGGCTGTTTCCAATTGATCGAGATGATAAAGGGTAGGTAAAACCAACAGACGTTGCTCCCGTAGGGTGAGGGGTTGAGCTAACGCGGCGGCGGCGGCCAAGGGAGAACATACCCCGGCAATCCGTTCAATGATCGCCTGAGGATAAAGCCGTTGCAAGGTTTGAGCCAGATAGGAAAAGGTACTATAAAAACTCACATCTCCTTCACAGGCAAAGGCAACATTTTGTCCCTGAACCAGATAGGGCCAAACCTGCCGGGCCGCCAGTTCCCAAGCGGTCTGTAGGGCGTTTTCCTCATGAATATAGGGGAATTTTAGGGGTAAAAGAATTTGCTGAGGAGTCAACCAGGAGGTAATAATGCCTTGGGCAATGCCCGGTTGTTGGTGCAGACCCTGGGGAAATGCTACCACGGGGGCCGCCTGTAGTGCTTTTAAGCCTTTGAGGGTGATTAACTCCGGATCCCCCGGCCCGACGCTAATGCCGTAGAGAGTGCCTAGGGTGCTGGTCATCAAAAAAATGGGACTGAAACTCCGTCCTTTAGGACGGCTTTGTATCTTAAATTTTAGCACTCAAAGCAAAGCCACATAATAGATGCTACCATGTGAGCTATGGAAAAAGCCTATTGGATAGTGATTCGATGGTAGTGGTAGGCTAAATAGCTTATATAACAGGGATAATGTGGCACTGGTATCGTCTAACTGAGAAAAGGCTTGAAAGGCTTACACTGTAAGCTTTTTAGTGCTTTGGCAGTAAAACAAGCCAAAACCTTGCCAGTCAAGGCTTCCAGCGATTATTGATAATCAG
>JACCDQ011601950.1_pt1 | contig 28023 bp, 23 predicted proteins | sample 7446031 | NCBI WGS metagenome assembly JACCDQ01 (sample SAMN15323442, study PRJNA562643) | freshwater metagenome | isolation source: river surface water | place: USA:Blue River Watershed | collected 2017-08-17 | reverse complement strand
GCGAGGCCAACCAACTCAACACCTGGCTGGCCCACAGCAGCCTGCGCGAGGGCGAGAGCCTGCAGGTGTTCAACATCCAGGACACCGGCGGCACCCACAAGACGGTGCAAAAAGGCATCGCGCTCATCGAACAAATGCTGCCCAAGGCCAACGCCGTAAGACGCGAGCCCTGCAGCGCCGAGCACCTCGTGGTGGGTCTGCAGTGCGGCGGCTCCGACGGCTACTCGGGCATCAGCGCCAACCCGGCGCTTGGGGCAGCGGTGGATTTGCTGGTGCAGCACGGCGGCAGCGCCATCCTGAGCGAAACGCCCGAAATTTACGGCGCCGAGCACCTGCTCACGCGCCGCGCGGTCAAGCCCGAGGTGGCGCACAAGCTGATCGAGCGCATCCACTGGTGGGAGCAGTACACCGCAGCCAACGGCGGCGAGATGAACAACAACCCCTCCCCCGGCAACAAGGCCGGCGGCCTGACCACCATCCTTGAAAAGTCATTGGGCGCGGTGGCCAAAGGCGGCACCAGCAACCTGCAGGCCGTCTATGAATACGCCGAACCGGTCACGGCGCGTGGCTTTGTGTACATGGACACGCCGGGCTACGACCCGGTCAGTGCCACCGGCCAGGTGGCGGGTGGCGCCAACCTGATCTGCTTCACCACCGGCCGCGGCAGCGCCTACGGCTGCGCGCCCTCGCCCAGCCTCAAGCTCGCCACCAACACCGCGCTGTGGCAGCGGCAGGAAGAGGACATGGACATCAACTGCGGCGAAATCGTCGACGGCGGTGTGAGCATCGCCGAGATGGGCCAGCGCATCTTCGAGATGATGCTGGCCGCGGCCTCGGGCGAGCCCACCAAGAGCGAGCGCCACGGCTACGGGCAAAACGAATTCGTGCCCTGGCAGGTCGGCGCCGTGATGTGAATGCCAAATCCATTCGGGCTGAGCCAGGCGAGGCCCTGAACCGTTCGCCCTGAGCTTGTCGAAGGGCTGGAATGACCCAAAGATAACCGGAAGAAACCATGAGTCATACGATTTCTGCACAAGACCTGCGCGCCAAAGTTGCACGCATCATCGAAAAAGCGGGCAGCGCCCCGGCCGAGGCGGCCCAGGTGGCCGACAACCTGGTCATGGCCAACCTGAGTGGCCACGACTCGCACGGCGTGGGCATGGTGCCGCGCTATGTGGACGCCGTGCTCGAAGGTGGCCTGTCGCCCAATACGGGCGTGAAGGTGCTGCTCGACACTGGCGCGCTGCTCACGCTGGACGGCCAACGCGGCTATGGCCAGATCACCGGCGTGCAGGCCATGGAGCTGGGCATTGCCCGCGCCCGCCAGCACGGCAGCTGCATCGTGGCGCTGGGCAACTCGCACCACCTCGGGCGCATCGGCCACTTTGCCGAGATGGCGGTGGCGCAAGGCCTGGTGTCCATGCATTTCGTCAACGTGCTCTCGCGCCCGGTGGTGGCGCCGTTTGGCGGCGGCGACGGCCGCTTTGGCACCAACCCCTGCTGCATCGGCGTGCCGCTGGCCGGACGCGAACCCTTTGTGCTCGACTTCGCCACCAGCCGCGTGGCGCAGGGCAAGATGCGCGTGGCCTACAACAAAGGCGAGCGCGTGCCAGAAGGCACCCTGATCGACGAACACGGCCGCCCGACCACCGACCCCGGTGTGGTGGTGGTGCCGCAGTCCAACGGCCTGTTCGGCGCGCTCATGACCTTTGGTGAACACAAGGGCTACGGCATGGCCGTGGCCTGTGAACTGCTGGGCGGCGCCCTGACCGGAGGCGGCACCTGGCACCGTGAGGCCGATACCAAACGTGCCGTGCTCAACGGCATGCTCACCGTGCTGATCGATCCGGGCAAGCTGGGCACACAAGCGGCATTCGAGCAGGAGGCTGTGGCCTTTACCGACTGGCTGCGGCAAAGCCCCAGTCATTCGGGTGGCGTGCTCATCGCCGGGGAGCCCGAGCGTGCGGCACGCACCACGCGTGCACGCGATGGCATCGTGATCGACGACGCCACTTGGGCCGAACTCGAAGACTCTGCAAGCAAGGTGGGGCTGTGAGAGCGGTTTGAGTCGTCGTCAATCCGCGACAATTGGCGTTTTCCCCCTGTCACGCCATGCCAATCAAGACTTTTTCCACACTCCCCGTCCTGTTCGCCATCGCCACGGCTGCCCTGGTGCCTGGCACGGCAGCTTACGCAGCCAAACCACACGCCACCAAACCCGCGACTCAAAAGAAAGCCGCGGCTGCCGTGAACGCCCTGCCGCCACTGGCGGCCCAGACCGCTTTGGCCAGCAACCCTCCGGCGCTGCCCGCCAAGGCCTGGCTGCTGATGGACTTTGACTCCGGCGAGGTGCTGGCTTCGGCCAACGCCGACGAGCCACTGCCACCTGCATCGCTGACCAAGATGATGACCAGCTACATCGTCGAGCAGGCGCTGCGCTCGGGCAAGCTCAAACCCACCGACCTGGTCACCGTCAGCGAGAACGCCTGGTGCAGGGGCACGAGTGCCGAATCGTGCATGTACCTGCCCCTGAACAGTCAGGCCACGGTGATCGATATCCTGCGCGGCATCATCATCCAGTCGGGCAATGACGCGTCCAAAGCGATTGCCGAGCACATGGCAGGTTCCGAAGCAGGCTTTGCCAAGCTGATGAACCTTGAGGCCCAGCGCCTGGGCATGACGCAGACGAAATTCGTCAACCCCACGGGCCTGCCCGACCCGGCGCACAAGTCCTCTGCGCGTGACCTGGCCCTGCTGGCGCGCGCCATCATCCGCGACGGCAGCGAGTACTACCCCATCTACGCCGAGCGCGAGTTCAAATACAACGGCATCAAGCAGGGCAACCGCAATGCCCTGCTCTACACCGATCCCACCGTGGACGGCCTGAAAACCGGCCATACCGCCGAAGCCGGCTACTGCCTGGTCACTTCATCCAAGCGCAACGACATGCGCCTGATTTCGGTCATCCTCAACACCCACAGCGCCCAGGCGCGTGCCGACCAGAGCCGAACGCTGCTCGGCTGGGGCTTTGGCAGCTTCGAGAAAGCCACCCCGATTGCGCCGAATGCGGTGGTGGCGACCGCCAAGGTCAGCTTCGGCAAGGCCGATACGGTGGCTGCGGGCCTGGCCGCCCCATGGGGACTGACCGTGCCGCGCGGCCAGCAGGTGCAGACCTCGGTGGAACTCAAGTCAGGACTGGAGGCCCCAGTGGCCAAGGGCGCTGTGGTCGGCAAGGTGGTCGCCACCTCGAACGGCAAGCCCATTGGCGAAGCCCCACTCGTCGCACAAGCCGATGTGGAGCGCTCGGGCCTGCTGTTGCGGGCCTGGCAGCACCTGACGCGACTGTTCGGCAAGTAAACGCTGACGCCTGCAGGTCAGACCAAACGGGCCAGGCTTTCCTGCAGGTATTCGGTGGGTTTGCGCGCGAACCCACTGCGCACATGGCGCTGCAGGCGCCCGGTCAGAAAGGCCAGCATCACCGAAGCCGCCACCTGCACATCGACCGTGGGGGTGGCGCTGCCTTCCATCACCCCCTTGAGCGACTGGCGCAACTGCGCCTCGATCTTGTCCATCAGCAGGTTGACACGCTGCTGCAGGCGCTCGTGCTCGTGGATCAGCGCATCGCCGGTCATCACGCGGCACATGCCGGGGTTCTTTTCGGCAAACTGCAGGATCAGGGACACGATGCGCAGCGCCTGGTTCGGTCCCGCGGGCTCACGGTCGGTGACCTGGCGGATCAGGCCCATGCAGGACTGCTCGACGAAGTCGATCAGTCCTTCGAACATTTGCGCCTTGCTGGCAAAGTGGCGGTACAGCGCCGCCTCGCTCACACCAATGCGCGCGGCCAATGCGGCCGTGGTGACACGTTCGCCACCCGGCTGCTCCAGCATGTTGGCCAGGGTCTGCAGGATCTGCAGGCGACGCTCACCCGGACGCGGACGCTTGCGCACCGGCGCTTCACGCGCGTCTTGCGGCTCGTCGTGATGGTCTTCCTGCTCGGCCATGCCTGACTCCTGAAGCAGCCTGCGGCTCAGCGGCTCTTGATCATGGTGCCGAAAGCCTGATCGGACAGGACTTCGAGCAGCATGGCGTGCGGCACGCGGCCGTCGATGATGTGCACCGCGTTCACGCCACTCTTGGCCGCGTCCAGCGCACCGGCGATCTTGGGAATCATGCCGCCGCTGATGGTGCCGTCTGCGCACAGCTCGTCGATGCGTTTGGCGGTGAGCTCGGTCAGCAGCTGGCCTTGCTTGTCAAGCACTCCGCGGATGTTGGTGAGCATGAGCAGTTTCTCGGCCTGCAGCGCCATGGCCAGGCGGGCCGCCACCACATCGGCATTGATGTTGTAGCTCTCGTTGTTGACGCCAAAACCAATGGGGCTGACCACCGGGATGAAGGCATCGTCCTGCAGGCATTGGAGGATGGAGGGGTCGATGCTTTCGATGTCTCCGACCTGGCCCACATCGTGCTCCTTGGTGGGATCCTGGCTGTCCACCAAACGCAGTTTCTTGGCACGGATGAGGCCGCCATCGCGACCGGTCAGGCCCACGGCCTTGCCACCGGCGCGGTTGATCATGCCCACGATGTCCTGCTGCACTTCACCGCCCAGCACCCACTCGACCACTTCCATGGTCTCGGCATCGGTCACGCGCATGCCCTGGATGAACTCGCCCTTCTTGCCCAGACGCTTGAGCGCCGTTTCGATCTGCGGGCCGCCGCCGTGCACCACCACCGGGTTCAGGCCCACCAGCTTGAGCAGCACCACGTCTTCGGCAAAAGCCTGCTGCAAGGCCGGGTCGGTCATGGCATTGCCACCGTACTTGATGACCAGTGTCTTGCCGTGGAACTTGCGGATGTAGGGCATGGCCTGGGCCAGGATTTGGGCCTGTTGCTCAGGGGTCACGGCAGGGGTCATGGTGTCGGTCATGGTCGGTTCGGATTCAGAGGTTTTGCGCGGATTGTGCAGCAAACGAATTACAGGATTTCGACCAGCAGGCGGTCCACGCCGCGCTGCCAGTGCGGCAGGGCCAGGCCAAAGGCCTGCTGCAGCTTTTCGGTGTTCAGACGCGAGTTGAGCGGACGCCGCGCGGGCGTGGGGAAAGCGCTGGTTGGCACAGGCGCGATCTCGGCCACCTTCCAGCCAAGGTCCGGTCGCATCTCGCGGGCGCGGGCAATGGCATGGCTGGCGTAGCCGTGCCAGCTGGTCTCGCCACCCGCCACCAGGTGGTACAGGCCCGCGAGTTCGGGCTTTTGCTGCACGATGCGAATGGCGTGCGCCGTCACATCGGCGATCAGGTCTGCGCCCGTTGGCGCGCCATGCTGGTCATCGATCACCGTCAAGCGTTCGCGCTCCTGCGCCAGCCGCAGCATGGTTTTGGCAAAGTTGCCACCGCGTGCGGCATACACCCAGCTGGTGCGGAAAATCAGGTGCCTGCAGCCGCTGGCGGCGATCGCCTGCTCGCCTTCGAGCTTGGTCTGGCCGTACACGCCCAGCGGGCCGGTGGCATCGCCTTCGAGCCAGGGCCTGTCGCCACCGCCGTCGAACACATAGTCGGTCGAGTAATGCACCAGCCAGGCGCCCGTCTCGGCTGCGGCCTGCGCCAGCGCAGCGGGGGCGGCAGCGTTGAGGATTCGGGCCAGATCGACCTCGCTTTCGGCCTTGTCCACCGCGGTGTGGGCGGCGGCATTGACGATCACATCGGGGCGCAGGGCGCGCACGGTTTCTTGCAGGCGCTGCGGTTGACTCAGGTCACCGCAAGGGGTGCTGTGGCGGTCCAGTGCGACCAGCTCGCCCAGCACGCTCAGGCTGCGTTGCAGTTCCCAGCCGACCTGGCCGTTTTTGCCCAGAAGCAGAATTTTCAAAAGGCCTCTCCTGTGGGAGCGCGCCCCTGCGCGCGAATGTCTTGTCCAGTGCTTCGGCCGCAGGGGCGGCCTCCTACAGGTTCAGGCGGCGTACTGCTTGCTCACCCACTCGCGGTAGGCACCGGACTGCACGTTCTTGACCCACTCGGGGTTGTCCAGGTACCACTGCACCGTCTTGCGGATGCCGCTCTCAAACGTCTCGGCCGGCTTCCAGCCCAGTTCACGCTCGATCTTGCGGGCGTCGATGGCGTAGCGGCGATCATGGCCGGGGCGATCGGTCACATAGCTGATCTGCGCGGCGTAGCTGCTGCCGTCTGCCTTGGGGCGCAGTTCGTCGAGCAAGGCGCACACGGTCTTCACGATCTCAATGTTGGGCTTTTCGTTCCAGCCGCCCACGTTGTAGGTCTCGCCCAGGCGTCCAGCTTGCAGCACACGGCGGATCGCGCTGCAGTGGTCCTTGACGTACAGCCAGTCGCGGATCTGCATGCCGTCGCCATACACGGGCAGGTGCTTGCCCGCCAGGGCGTTGACGATCATCAGCGGGATGAGTTTTTCCGGGAAGTGGTAGGGCCCGTAGTTGTTGGAGCAGTTGGTGGTGAGCACCGGCAGGCCGTAGGTGTGGTGCCAGGCACGCACCAGGTGGTCGCTGGCGGCCTTGCTCGCAGAGTACGGGCTGTTGGGTTCGTAGCGATTCGTCTCGGCAAAGGCCGGATCGGTAGGCGAGAGCGAGCCATACACCTCGTCGGTCGAGACATGCAAAAACCGAAAGCTGTCCTTGGTAGGTGACTGGCTCTCTGTGGGAGCGCGCCCCTGCGCGCGAATGCCCCCATCTGGCAAACCACTCCAATACCCCCGCACCGCCTCCAGCAGCTTGTAGGTGCCCACGATGTTGGTCTCGATGAAGTCGCCCGGGCCGTGGATGGAGCGGTCCACATGGCTTTCGGCGGCAAAGTTGATCACGGCACGGGGTTGGTGCTGGGCCAGCAGGCGCTCGACCAGCGCACGGTCGCCAATGTCACCCTGCACAAAGGTGTGACGCGGGTGGCCCTGCAGGCTGGCCAGGGTTTGCAGGTTGCCTGCGTAGGTGAGTTTGTCGAGGTTCACCACCGGCTCGTCGCAGCCGGCGATCCAGTCGAGCACGAAGTTGCCGCCAATGAAGCCGGCGCCGCCAGTCACGAGAATGGTCATGGGTGTATAAAGGACATCGCCGTCCGACGGGACAGCATCTTGTAGATTTTAGAACCACCCTCTGCCTCGGCATTCGCCGCGAAACGGACACCGACATGGCCAAGAAACCCGACCCCGCCACTCCCGCCTCCGGCATGCCGGACCTGTCGGGGCTGAACACGCATCAGATCTGGCTGGCTGGGCTGGGGGCCATGGCCCAGGCACAAGCCCAGGGCAACAAGGCCTTCGAAACCCTGGTCAGTGACGGCCTGGCTTTTCAGCGCAAAAGCCAGGAAGAAGCACAGCAGCGCTTTCAGGAGGCCACCGAGCGCTTTGCCAACATGGCCCAGGGCCTGGGCCAGCAGGCCAGCGGTCGCATCGACAAACTGGAGCACGTCTTCGAGGAGCGTGTGGCGCGTGCCCTGCACCGCCTGGGCATGCCCACCCTGCAGGACATCGCCGACCTGCAGGCCCGCGTGGCTGACCTGGAAGCCCGACTCGCCGCCAGCCCCCCATCGCCAGCCCAGACGGCCCCCAAGGCCAAGGCGCCTGCACGCAAAGCCCCGCGCAAAGCCTGATCCGCCCGCCATGGCGAAAAAAGCCCCGCGCCGCACTGCCGAGCGAATCGCCAGCGTCACGCTGGAGCTGTTCAACCGCTTCGGTGAACCCCACGTCTCGACGACGATGATTTCAGCAGAACTGGGCATCAGCCCGGGCAATCTGTACTACCACTTCCCCTCCAAGGACAAACTGGTCAACCACCTGTACGACCAGTTCGAGGCCTCGATCCTGTCCTTGCTGGATGCCGGCGGTGACGTGCAGGACATCGAAGACGCCTGGTTTTTTCTGCACACCCTGTTCGAGAGGGTCTGGGACCACCGTTTTCTCTACCGCGACCTCAATCACCTGCTCTCGGGCAACCGGCATCTGGAAACCCACTTCCATGTCGTGCTCGAGCGCAAGACGCAGGCACTGCGGCAGATGCTCGAATCGCTGGCCGCAGCCGGCGTGATGCAGATCAGCCCCGATTCGGTGCAAACGCTGTCGGCCAGCATGGCGGTGATGGTGACGTACTGGCTCAGCTACGAATACGTGCGCAATCCACGCCATGCCATGGAACCCGAAAGCGCCAGCCTGTCGATGAGCGGGGGCGCGCGCCATGTGCTGGGGCTGCTCACCCCCTACCTGACCAGTGCCGAACTGCAGCAGCACCTGATGGCCTTGACCTCCGCCTACGACGAAGGCCGGGCCTGAACCGGGCAATCAGGCGAAACGCAGGCTGGCCAGCGTGAGCAAGCCGTCGAAAATCAGGTTGTCCACCAGTTCAAACTGGATGGACATGCTGGGCGCCATCTTCCATCCGGCACCGCCGGTCATGACGCACATCGGCTCCATGCCCGTGTGCCTGCGCAGGTGCTGCACCATGCGTTCACAGGCACCGGCAATGGCGAAAGTGCCGCCGCTGGTCAAGGCGTCGCTGGTGTTGGTGGGAAACATGCGCACCTCGCCGGTGGGCACGTGCAAGCCGGCCGTGCCGGATTCAAGGGCCCGCAGCATGATGCCGTGACCCGGCAGGATGAAGCCCCCCAGAAACTTGCCGTGCTGGTCGATGGCCTCCACGGTCACGGCTGTGCCCACCATCACCACCACCAGCGGGCGAACCTCGCCTTTGGCCAGCATGCGCTGGCGGGCACCCACCATGGCCACCCAGCGATCAGCGCCCAGGCGTGAAGGGTGGTCATAACCGTTGATCAGGCCGGCCTCGGCCTGTTCAGCCACCACCCACTGTGGGGCCACATCCCACAGCTCCATCTGCTCCTGCACGCGACGGCGCACCGCATCGCCCGCCACGATGCAGCCGATCATGCGATCGGGCACGGGCAGCTCGGCCCACGCCCCTTCGCTCAGCCGGTCAATGTTTTCCAGGAATTCCGCACCATGGGCCAGCAAGGCGGCTTGCGGATGGGCGCCGTCGTACAGGGCCCATTTGAGGCGGGTGTTGCCAACGTCGATGGCCAGAAGATTCATGCGCGCATGATAGCGGCACATCGCCCTGCGGCTTTCAGGCTGGGCCGCTGCCCAGCGTCTGGGCCCTGCGGATCGCGTCCTGGGCATCCTGTTCGTTGCGGACCAAGGCGTCACCGGCATCCACCTGCAGCAGCAGGCCTTGCACACGGGCGCCGTGTTCCACGGCAATCGAGACGTATTTCAGGTCACCCTGCACAAAGCAGCCGGCATGCAGCTCTACCCGGTCTTGTGCATGGATGTTGCCCGAAACCTTGCCGGCCACGATCACCCGCTGGGCCACCACATCGCCAACCACCTCACCGGACGGGCCGATCACCACCGACACCGGCTGCTCGCCCGCACACTGGACATGGCCCAGCACCCGTCCATCAATGCGCACACTCTCATTGAGCCGCAGATTGCCCTCGAACTCGGCATGGCGTCCGATCAGGGTGTCGAACTTCTCCTGGCTGAGCACGAGTGGGGTGCCTGGATTTTTCTTCTTGCCAAACATGTTTGTCTCCTGACTCAGGACCGCGACCAGCTCTGTATGGCCTTGACCGGGTGCATGGGTTGGTTGCGAAAGATGACTTCGTAATGCAGGTGCGGGCCAGTGGATCGCCCCGTGTTGCCCAGCAGGCCCAGGCGTTCCCCGGCACGGACTTCCTGGCCGGGCTGGACCAGCATCGATTGGAGGTGGGCGTAGCGTGTGACAAAGCCTTCGGCATGCTCGACCTCGACCATGTTGCCGTAGGCCCCGCTGTAACGTGCCCGAACCACGCGGCCTGCGGCCGTGGCCACGACCGGGGTTCCGACCGGCGCCACAAAATCGATGCCTTCGTGCATGCTGGGCAGGTGCGTCATTGGGTCGGGACGGATGCCGAACGAACTCGAGAGCAGGAACTCATCCTGGATCGGCAACGCCAGCGGCAAGACTTCAAGCCGGCCTTGCTGGCTTGCCCAGGCCTCATGGGTCTGCTCGACAGACAAGCGCACAGCACTGAACATGTCCCCAGCGCCCGCCAGCTGATCGGTCAGCGGAGCATGCCGCTCAGGCCAGAGCGGCAAGACTTTCAAAGGCCCGCCGCGCCCTTCTCGTGTGTCAGCCACACGCCCTGCAGATGGCGCCAGCGCCCCCAGTCCGATGCGGGCAAAAAACGCCTGGCGACTGCGCTCCATCTCTTGCAGGCGCGCCACCGTCTGCCCCAACTGCTGCTGCAGTTGCGCCAGTTGCGCGCTGTAGCGGGCCTCCAGGCTTTCCTGTTCCTGGCGGCTGGCCACACCGCCCATTTTCTGGGCCAGGCCTGGCGCGTGTTCGACCGCCAGCCTCAGGCCAAGCCACTGGAACACCCCCCCCAGCATGAACAAGACCGCCGCCGCCAACACCGTCGCTCCCAGGACCCTGCCCCGTGTGATCGACAGGGTGACCACCCGTGCCGTTGGTCCGGACACCCAGATCAGTTGCATGAAGTTTTCCTCTGTGATTGCCGACCATTTTAAGGAACATCTACCACCTAATATTTAATGAAATCGTGAAAACAGAATCTAAAAACAGCTCGAGTTGCAGAGATATTCACAAATCAGGGCTGGCCATTGGACGTCACCTGGGTGCCAACAGCCCCACCGCGACACTTCCATAATGGCCCGATGTTTCCCTCGACATGGATTGCGCCGGGACTCTCCGGCATGGTGCGGGGCCGGCAACAGGGGCAGGCGGTCCGGGCGCAGGCCCTCCACAGCCGCAACACCTATGCCCGCCTGTTCGCGCACTGCGGCATCGACTGGGCCACGGCCTGCGAGCGCGCCTTGGCTTACCGTCCGGTGATCGAAGCCCTCGATCCGGAACTGATGCAGGAAATCGGAGGCCTGGCAGAGGGCAGCGGGCTGGGTCTGGCCGAGGTGCTGGCACTCAACTGCCGCACCGAAATCCTGCCCCCGGGCTTTTTGGGTACGGCCACCGTGGATGCCCGTCTGGCCCTGGCATCAAACCGCGCAGCAGGCCTGCCCGACTGGCTGGAAAACGACGCCCTCGACCCCGCTGCTGAAGACGGCGAATGCACCGCCATGGTGGTCAACCCGACGGCCGCCCAGGATGGCCAGACCTGGCTCGCACAGAACTGGGACTGGCTGGGTCGACAACGCCAGGCCCTGGTGCTGCTGGAAACCAGCGCTCCGCAAGGCACCCGGTTCATCACACTGACCGAAGGCGGCATGCTGGCCAAGATCGGCATGAACGCGCACGGTTTTGCCCTGGGCCTGAACATCCTGCGCTCACACGACGACGGGCGACGCCCCGGCGTGCCGGTGCATGTGCTGCTGCGGCATTTGCTGGGCTTTCCCAGCGTGGCGGCCGTGCGCCAGGAGCTCGAACGCATTGGGCGCACGCTGGGCTTTGGCGCGGCTTCCAACATCCCCTGTGCCGACGCGAATGGCGAGGTGGCCTGCTTTGAAGTGGCGCCCGCAGGCTGGGCAGAACTGCGCCCCGAGCAAGGTGTCGCGGTGCACACCAACCATTTCGTCTGTGACAGCCTGCTGGACGCACAGGCCCCCATGGGCCAGACGCTGTCGAGCCAGCCTCGGCTGGACACCGCAGGGCGGCATGCCCGAAATGTCCCACTGGGCTTTGACGCGCTGCAAACTTTCCTGCGCGACGAGTCGGACGGCCACCTCTCGATCTGCCGCTCGCCGGATCCCGCATTGCCGCCAGAAGGCCGGGTCGAAAGCGTGGCCGGCATCATCATGAACACGACCGCACGCGAGATCTGGATCGCGCCGGACGTGCCCAGCCGCTGCGCCTTCGAACCAATCGACACGAGCGGTCTGAAGGCCGGCTGAAACCCTCAGCCCATGCGCGGGCGTGGCACCGGGTGCACCGACTCGAAGGCCCGCGCGGCGCGCAGCACCAGGGCATCGCCAAACATGGGCCCCACGATCTGCAGACCCATGGGCAGCCCCTTTGAAGTCAGGCCGCAAGGCACAGTGATGGCCGGCTGCTGGGTCAGGTTGAAGGGGTAGCTGAACGGCGTCCAGCCGAGCATGGCCTGCGGGTCCATCGGCACTGTGCCGGCAGGTCGCGCCTCGAAGGCCGGCACCGCCACGCTGGGGGTGACCAGCAGGTCGTAACGCTGCATGAACTGGCGCATGTGCGAGCCCAGGGCCCCTCGGCGCAGGTTCAGCTGCTGCACCTGAGCAGCCGACAGCTGTGCGCCCAAAGCCGCCTCGGCGCGGAAGTCGGGGTCGGTCACGGCCTGTTGCTCCGGCGTGAGACCACTCCAGACAGTGTGTGCGCCCAGGAACCACAGGCCGGTGGTGATGTCCAGCGGATCGTCAAAACCCGGATCCACTTGCTCCACATGCGCACCCAGTGCCTGCAGCTGGCGCACCCCTGCATCCACCGCTGCCGCGATTTCGGGATGCACATTCCTGGCGTAACCCAGCGTCGGCGAATAGGCGATACGCAGGCCGCGGATGCCGTCTTCCAGCCCCACGGTGTAGTCGGTGGACTCTGGCGGCAGCGAGGTCCAGTCGCGGGCATCGGGCTTCTTGAGGACGTTCATCATCAGCGCCGCATCGCGCACGCTCATGGTGTGTGGTCCCAGGTGCGCCACACTGCCAAAGGGCGAGAGCGGGTAAGCCGGCACCCGGCCGAAACTGGGCTTGAGACCCACATTGCCACAGAACGCGGCCGGAATGCGCACGCTGCCGGCGCCGTCGGTGCCCACCGCCAGCGGGCCCAGACCAGCCGCCACGGCTGCCGCCGCACCGCCTGATGAGCCGCCGGGGGTGTGCGCGGTGTTCCACGGGTTGCGTGTGATGCCCGTGGCCGGCGAATTGGTCTCGCCCTTGCAGCCGAACTCGGGGGTGGTGGTCTTGCCCAGCAGCACCGCACCGGCTTCACGCAGGCGCGCGGTGGCGGGCGCGTCCACGTCCCAGGCCTGTTGCGGGTCGATGGTGCGGCTGCCGCGCAAGGTCGGCCAGCCACGCGTGAGGATCAGGTCCTTGATCGTGGTCGGCACACCCTCCAGTTCCCCCACCGGTGCGCCACTGCTACGGTGTGCCTGCCAGCGCGCTTCGCTGGCGCGGGCACTGGCCAGGGCAGCGTCGGGGTCCACCACGCAGAACGCGTTGATTTGGGGATTGAGCCGCTCGATGCGGGCGAGCACCGCCTGGGTGACCTCCACCGGACTGGCCTGTCCGCTGCGGTAGAGCTGTAACAGTTCGTGGGCGGGGCGCTGGGTCAGGTCGGTGGCGTTCATGCGGGTCTCCTACGGGCGGGTGCGGGTCTGTGGGCTGAGCTTTTTCCAGGGCAAGTCGCCGGGGTCGGCGGCCATCGGTCCGGCCGCCTTGGCCACGAGCACCCGGCTGGCGATCGGGGTGAAATCGGCGCGGAAATGGTTGGAACTCTTGACCACCAGAATCTTCATCTGCTCGGGCTGGATGCCCACGGCACGGAAGAGTTCCCGGTCAAGCATCTGCATCTTGCCGCTGGCCACAGCGATCAACACGCCGTCCATTTCCAGACAGGCACACGGTCCGATGCGCACCTTCACACCGGTCATCATCGGGCCCTTGATCTCGCACACGTCCTCACCGAGCGCATGCACCACAAAGCGCCCTTGCAGCGGTGGGTCGCTGGACTGACCTGTGAAGGTGGGAACAGCCTGGCCCAGCGCGAGTTCGAGCACCGCACCCACGCCGGCCTCGTGCGCCTTGCGTGCGGCCTCGGGGTCGTACAGCAGGCCCAGTGCCACCTGTCCCGGCCATTGGCGTCCGGCACCTTGCTGCAGCAGCGCGTGCAACATGCCGGTGGTGTTGCTGTCACCGCCCGCGCCAGGGTTGTCCTGCGTGTCGGCGATCACCACCGGAGCGGACTGGTTCTCGGCCACCGCCAGCGCCTGCTGCACCGCCTCGTGCGCAGGCAGAAAGTCAGGCCGCCACTGCCGCGGCTCGCCGGCACGCGCATACAGGCGCTCTACGGCCTGCTGCGCAGAGCCACCGTGTCCCCAGACCACCGGACCGCACTCGGCAAAGTCCGAGGCCGGAAATCCCATGCAGAAACTCAACATGCAACCGGTCTGCGCTTCGATGTCGGAGAGCGCTTCATACACCTCGCGGGCTGGCGACATCCAGGTGCTTTGCGCATTGAGGGGAATCAGGAAAGGCAACCGTTGTGCCTGCATTTCGGCCTTGCGCCCATTGCGCAGGCGCTCGCGCAGCAAGCGTGCAGCGCGCTCGCCGGTGTCGGCCATGTCGATGTGCGGGTAGGTCCGGTACGCCACCAAGCCATCGGATTGCGCCAGCATGCGCTGCGTCACGTTGGCGTGCAGGTCCAGACTGGCCACAATGGGCACGCGCAGCCCCACCAGTGCACGGATGCGGGCGATCAGCTCGCCTTCGCTGTCGTCGGCATGCTCGGCCACGGCAGCGCCGTGCAGGTCGAGGTAAACACCGTCCAGCCCTTGCACCATGGCGGCACGCACATCTTCCAGGATGGCGGCACTGATGCGTTCAAAAGCATCACGCGTGACGTAGGACGACGGTGTGGCACCGGCCCAGGCCGAAGGCACCAGTTGCCAGCCTTCGCGCTTTGCCGCGTCAATGAAACCACCCACCGGGATGTTGACGCCCGTGAGCTGGTCGATCATCGCCTGACCACGCACATAGGCAGGAAAGCTCTCGCCGGTCTGGAACGCGGCCCAGTCCGCCAGGCTGGGGGCGAAGGTGTTGGTTTCGTGCTGGTAGCCAGCGATCAGGATGCGCGTCATGCGGGGGTATCCTCCATTGCAGGCAAAGCGGCCGGCGCCGCGTCGAACAGGCTGCGGGTATAGGCGTGCTGCGGCCGGGCATACAGCTCGGCAGTCGGCCCCTGCTCGACGATGCGGCCCTGGTGCATGACGATGACGCGGTCACACAGCTGCGCCGCCACGCGCAGGTCATGGGTGATGAACAGCAGGCCAAGGCCCAGTCGGTCCTGCGCCTCGCGCAGCAGCTTGAGAATCTGCGCCTGCACGCTCACATCCAGCGCGCTCACGGCCTCGTCGGCCACCAGCACCTGCGGTTTGCAGGCCAGTGCGCGGGCAATCGCCAGGCGCTGGCGCTGGCCACCACTGAACTGGCTCGGGTAACGCTGCAGCGCGTCGACCGGCAGGCGCACCTGCTGCATCAGTTCGGCCGCCAGCGCTTCGGCCTCGGCCTGGCTCTGACCGAAATTCATCGCGCCTTCGACCAGGGACTGGCCCACCGTGCGGCGCGGGTTGAGCGAGCGGTTCGGATCCTGGAACACCACCTGCACCCGGTGGCGCAGTGGACGCAGGCGCCCCTCGGGCAGCGTGGCCACTTCCTCAGCGCCCCAATGGATCCGGCCCTCGGTCGGATCGATCAGCCGGATCAGGCAGCGCGCAAAAGTGGATTTGCCCGAACCCGATTCGCCCACGATGCCCACGGTCTCGCCGGCGCGCACGGCCACGGCCGCATCGCGCAGCGCCTGGGTCGGGCGGGCGCGGCCCAGCCAGTCACGGGCGATGTAGGTCTTGCCCACGCCCTGACCTGCGAGCAGGGCTGCCCCCGCCGGTTCGGGCCGGGGCGCAGGCGGCGTCATGCCGGGCACCGCAGCCAGCAGCTGGCGGGTATAGGCTTCGCGCGGGCGGCGCAGCACCTCACCTTTGGGACCGCTTTCAACCGCACGGCCCTGGTGCATGACCAGCACCTCGTCGGCGATTTCGGCCACCACCCCCATGTCGTGGGTGATGAACAGCACCGCACTGCCCTGCTCGCGCTGGAGGTCTGCGATCAGGCGCAGGATTTCTTTTTGGGTGGTCACGTCCAGCGCCGTGGTCGGTTCGTCGCAGATCAGAAGCGCCGGCTTGAGGATGACGGCCATCGCGATCACGATGCGCTGGCGTTGGCCGCCGCTGAGCTGGTGCGGGTAGCTGCGCAGCATGCGTTCAGGCTCAGGCAGCCTGACCCGCTCGAACACCTGCAGGATCTCGGCGCGGCGCTTGGCGGCGGGCCAATCGGTGTGCGTGGCCAGCAATTCATCGACCTGGTCACCGCAGGTCATCACCGGGTTGAGGGCTGTCATCGGCTCCTGGAACACCATGCCCATGGTGCGACCGCGCAGTTCGCGCAGGCGCGCAGGCGCAGCCTTGAGCAGAGACTCGCCCTGCAGCAACACCTCGCCCGCGTCAGGCCGCAAGGCCTTGTCGAGCAGGCCCATCACGGTGGTGGCCATGACCGATTTGCCGGAGCCGGACTCACCCACCACGCACAAGGTCTTGCCGGCGGCGATGCGCAGGGAAATGCCCTGCACCGCATGCATGCGGTCACCCCCGGCGGGCAAGGCCACCGACAGGCCGTGGATCGAGAGGATCGCTTCAGACATCAGGCGCCCCGCTTCGCAAACTTGGGATCGAGCACATCGCGCAGGCCGTCGCCCAGCAAATTGATGGCCAGTACCGTGGGCACCAGAAACAGCGCGGGAAACAGCACATTGCCCGGGTACTGGGTGAACTGCACACGGCCCTCGGCCATGATGTTGCCCCAGGTCGGGATGTCGGCCGGCAAGCCCAGGCCCAGGAAACTCAGAATGGCTTCGGTCAGCACCGCACTGGCAGCAATGAAGGTGCCCTGCACGATCAGCGGCGCCATGGCGTTGGGCAGGATGTGGCGCAGCAGGATCACCGGTGTGGGCGTGGCCAATGCCTTGGCCGCTTCCACAAAGGGTTCCTCACGCAACGTGAGCACCAGCGAGCGCACCAGACGCGTCACGCGCGGAATCTCGGGAATGGCAATCGCCACGATCACGGTCCACAACTTGGCCCCCATGGCTGCGACCAGCGCAATCGCCAGCAGGATCGCAGGAATCGCCATCAAGCCGTCCATGAAGCGCATCAGCACCGCGTCGAGCGTGCGAAAGTAACCGGCCAGCATGCCCAGCAGCCCCCCCACCAGCAAAGCCACGATGGCTGTGAACAGCCCCACCACCAGCGACACGCGGGTGCCATAGAGCACGCGGCTGTAGATGTCGCGTCCAAAATTGTCGGCGCCCATCCAGAAGGTGTGCGCCAGGCTGGTGCCGTCCAGCAGCGAGAAGGTGCCGTGCGCACCGGCCTGGGTGTTGATGTTGGCCGAGTCCATGGCTGCCGGATCGACCGTGCCCAGCCAGGGCGCCAGCAACGCCAGCGCGATCAGCACGCCCAGCACCGAGGCACCAAAGCGGATGGCGCTGTGCGCCAGGAGTTTTCGAACGACAGACTTCATCAGTAACGAATCCTCGGATCCAGCCAGAGGTAGCTCAGGTCCACCAGCAGGTTGATCAGAACGTACAGCAGGCTGAAGAACAGCACCACGCCCTGGATCACCGGGAAGTCGCGGTTGAGCACCGCGTCCACGGTGAGCGAGCCCAGGCCCGGAATGGAATACACCGTCTCGGTCACCACCACGCCGCCAATCAGCAGGGCGATACCGATGCCGATCACGGTCACGATGGGCACCGCCGCATTGGCCAGCGCATGGCGCAGCAACACCATCTGTTCGGTGATGCCCTTGGCGCGTGCGGTGCGGATGTAGTCTTCGGTCAGGGCCTCGGACACGCTGGCGCGCGTGACCCGTGCGATCAGCGCCACATAGATGGTGGCCAGCGTGCACCAGGGCAGCACCAGTTGGGCAGCCCAGGCGCCGATGCCTTGCGAGGCGTCACCGAACAGGCGCCGATAGCCCTGTACGGGCAACCATTGCAGCTCGATGGCAAACACCCAGATCAGCACATAGCCAATCACGAACACCGGCACCGAAAAACCAGCCACTGCAAAGCCCGAGAGGATGCGGTCCAGCCAGCCGCCCATGCGCCAGGCGGCCAGCGTGCCCAGCGGCACCGCCACCAACACCGCCAGCACCATGGTGCCCGCCGCCAGCGACAGCGTGGGCTCGATGCGCTGGGCAATCAGTTCGGTGACCGGCTTGTTCAGATAGAAGGAATAGCCCAGATCGCCCTGCACCACATTGCCCAGCCAGATCATGAACTGGGTGATGAGGGGCTTGGTCAAGCCGAGCTGTTCCCGGATGCGATCGATGTCTTCATTGGTGGCGTTGTTGCCGGCAATGACGGCCGCCGGATCACCGGGCGTGAGCCGCAGGATCAGGAAGACCACCACCGCGACGACGAACAGCACGGGGATCAGCGCCAGCAGGCGCTGCATCAAAAAGCGCAGCATGGACTTCAGCCGCCTTTCAGGTCAGGTTTTCAGTTCTTCTTGATGTTCCAGTACACCTGCGCACCGCCGGGCACGAGGCCGCTGATGTTCTTGCGCAGGGCAGCTGGATTGAAGTACTGGCCCAGCGGCACATGCGAGGCGGTTTCCATGGCGCGCAGCTGGATCTGCTCGGCGATCTGCTTTTTCTGGGCGTCGGTGCTGGATTGGGCGAACTTGACCTTGAGGTCTTCGATCTCCTTGTCGTCCTGCCAGCCGAACCAGCCTTTGTCGCCAGCGGCGTTCATCATGGCCATGGTCAGCGGGTTGAGGATGTCACCAGCCGTCCAGGCGGTCATGAAGGCGTTCCAGCCGCCCTGGGCCGGCGCATCCTTCTTGGCGCGGCGGGCCACCAGCGTGGCCCAGTCCATCTGCTGCATGTCCACCTTGAAGCCGGCGGCTTCAAGTTGTTGCTTGGCCACCAGCGGCAGCTTGGCAATCGCGGCCAGGTCGGTCGGTCGCATCAGCACCACGGGCGTGCCGTCGTAGCCGGCATCCTTGAGCATCTGCGCCGCCTTCTTGGGGTCGGCCATGCCGGTGTAAATGCCAGTCTTGTCGCTGGCCAGCGGCGTACCGCAGGGGTACATGCTCTTGCAGAAGGTGTACATGCCCGGTGCGCCCACCTGCGTCTTGAGGTGCGCCTCCTGGCCCAGCGCCACCATGGCCGCCTGGCGGATCTTCACGTTGTTGAAGGGCGCATGCAGGTGGTTGAAGCGCAGGATGTACTGCAAGCCTGCTGGCTGGGCGTCCACGATCTGGATGTCTTTCTGGGCCTTGAGCGAGGCGTACTGCTCAAAGGTCGGCTGTTCGACGATGTCGACCTCACCGGCCACCAGCGCATTGAACTGCGTCTGCGGGTCACGGATGATGACCCACTCCACGCGGTCCAGGTAGACGTTCTTGCCACCCGTGGTGCCATCGGGGGCCTCGCTGCGCGGCTTGTATTTCTCGTTCTTCACATACACCAGACGCTCGCCCGGCTTGTATTCGGCGGGCACGAACTTGTAGGGGCCCGAGCCGATGTGCTCCTTGATTTGTTCGCTGCCCGGCGTCGCGGCGATGCGTGCCGGCATGATGAAGGGCACATTGGATGAGGGCTTGCCCAGCGCATCGAGCATCACGCCGAAAGGCTTGTTGAGCTTGATGACAAAGGTTTTGGCATCGGGGGTGGCGTAGCTCTCGACACTGCGGGCCATGACGCCACCAAAGCTGTCGCGGCTGGCCCAGCGCTTGAGCGAGGCGACCACGTCCTCGCTGGTGACCGGCTTGCCGTCGTGGAACTCCAGTCCATCGCGCAGGGTGAAGGTCCAGGTCAGGCTGTCCTTGCTCACGCTCCACTTGTCGACCATCTGCGGCTTGACCTTGCCGGCCAGATCGGTGCCGAACAGGGTGTCATAGATCATGTAGCCGTGGTTGCGGGTCACAAAGGCCGTGGTCCAGATCGGGTCCAGGATGGTGATGTTCGAGTGCGGCACGACCTTGAGGGTCTTGCCCGCTTGAGCCTGGACAGCCACAGGTGCGAGCAGTGATGCGGCCAGCACCGCCAAGGCAAACAGAGATCGACGTTGCATGATTAACTCCTGTCTGATGCATGGGTCATGGAATCGCAAAGCAATATAAGTCTTTAATGTGGTGCACGACACCCGGGACAATACCCATTCTGGTGCGGCTGGCATGTCCCACGGGCAACATACAGCAATAGATATGCCAGAAACAAAAACGGGCCGCAGTCACAGGGACTGCGGCCCGATCGAGGACGCGCGCGACGTGCGCGCCTCAACTCACAGATGGATCACTTGTAGAGCACCTGCGGCAACCACAGACCGATTTGGGGCCAGATGTACAGCAGCACAATGGCCACCACCTGGATACCCATGAAGGGCAACATGCCGGCAAAGATCTGGTTGAGCGTCACATGCGGCGGGCTGACGCCTTTGAGGTAGAAGGCGCTCATGGCCACAGGCGGACTCAAGAAGGCCGTCTGCAAGTTCAGCGCCACCAGCAAGCCAAAGAACAACGGATCGACACCGAAATTGTCCAGAAGCGGGATGAAGATCGGCATGAAGATCACAATGATCTCGGTCCACTCCAAAGGCCAGCCCAAGATGAAAATGATCACCTGGCTGAGGATGAGGAATTCGGTCTTGGTCAGGTTCATCCCCAACACCCACTGCTCGACCAGCTCCTGCCCACCCAGCAAGGCAAACGCGGCCGAGAAAATGGCTGAGCCCACGAACAGCCAGCACACCATGGCGCTGGTTTTGGCCGTGAGGAACACCGACTCCTTGACGACATTGAAGGTCAGCTGCCTGTAGGCCGCTGCCAGCAGGAACCCACCGAGCGCACCGACTGCAGCTGCCTCGGTCGGCGTGGCCAAACCGAAAACGATCGATCCCAGCACAGCCAGAATCAACACCAGCAACGGGAAAAAGCTCGACAGCAACATCTTGAAGACTTCAAGACGGGCATAGCTGAGGACCGCATAGAAGGCCAGCATTGCAGCAGCCCCTGCACCCAAGCCAATCCAGTAGCCCGCAGGCGCTGGCTGAGCGGTGGCTGCCGGCGCGTCGCTTGCAGCAGAGGCGGCCGCCGCATCCGCAGTGGACTGGGCAACCGCAGGCTGTGGCGCCGAGGCCTCATCGGCCTCGCTGCCCGGAGGCTCCTGCAACCCTCCCTCCTGCTCAGCACCCTCAGGTTCAGCCAGGCCACCCTCGTCTGCATCGGACGACTTCTCCTCGCTTCCCATCTCCTGCAGTTCCACCACCTCTTCGGCAGGCGCCACACGGGTCACACTCTGGTAGCTGGTCACAGCCACCATCGCGAACAACACCGCTGGCGCGAGCACGATGGCCAGCTGGCCCAGCAAATACCGGCTGGACACGCCGGCATTGCGCTGCCCCTTGAGGGCGTTGAGCAGACCCGTCAGGGCGCGCTTGGCTGGTTCGGCTCCGATGTTGCGCAACGGCTCTGGCAAATGAACTGTGCGTTGTTCCAAGGAAAGGGGCGGTGCCATGTCCGGCCTGATCTTGGCCAAGATGATGACGTAGACGATATACAGGCCAGCCAGCATCAGACCAGGGAAGAAAGCGCCCGCATACAGCTGCACCACCGACACTCCAGCGGTCGCACCATAGACGATCAGCAGCACACTGGGCGGAATCAGGATGCCCAGGCAGCCACCGGCCGTGATGGCGCCGGCAGACATGCGCACGTCATACCCGGCCTTGAGCATTTGCGGAAAGGCCAGCAAGCCCATGAGCGTGACCACCGCACCCACGATGCCGGTGGCTGTGGCAAACACGGCACAGGTGACCAGCGTGGCGACTGCGAGCGAGCCGGGGACACGGGCAAGGGCCAGGTGCAGACTGCGGAACAGCTTGTCAATCAGGTTGGCGCGCTCAACCAGATAACCCATGAACACGAACAGCGGAATCGAAATGAGCACATCGTTGCCCATGACCGAAAACGCACGCTGCACCATCAGGTCCAGTGTCTGGCGGATCGCGCCGCTGGCACTTTGGTCACCGGAATGGTAGGCAAAAAAGGTGAACAGCATGCCCATGCCCATGAGGGTAAAGGCCGTCGGAAAGCCCAGCATGATGGCCACCACCACCAGCGACAGCATGAGCAGGCCGTAGTGGCCGTTGGTCATTTTGTCGACGCTGAGCACCATGGTCAGCGCAGCCAGCCCGATGATGCCCATCAGGATGAAACCAAACCAGAGTTCCTTGCGAATCTTCATGCTGCACCTCCCTTGCCCGTCACGTATTTGTCCAATGCCTCGATATCACTGTCTTTGACGTGCACCATTTCCTTGAGCTTGTCGACGTCAACCTCCTCCACATCCTCTTCACGTGAGGGCCACTCGCCGGTCTGCAGGCAGATCACACAGCGAACAATTTCCACCACGCCCTGCAGCAGCAAGATGAAGCCGGCAATCGGCACCACAAACTTGAAGGGATAGACCGGCAGCGGGTCGGCGTTGAACGTCTGTTCGCGGATGGCCAGCGACGCGTTCGCGAAGTCCCAGCCGGCCCAGGTGAGCGCGACGATGCCCGGCAGAAAAAACACGATGTAAAGGATCAGGTCGATCGTGGCCTGCGTGCGCGGCTGGAAAAAACCGTAGAGCACATCGCCGCGCACATGACCGTTTTTGGCCAGGGTATAGGCACCAGCCATCATGAACAGCACACCGTAGAGCATGATCTGCGCATCCAGCACCCAGGCATGCGGCTTGTTGAGCACGTATCGCGAAAACACCTCCCAGCTGATCAGCAGCGTCAGAAGCACCACTGACCAGGATGTAAATTTGCCAAACCAGGTGGACACGCGGTCCACGGTCAAAAGCATTTTTTGCATGACAACTTCCCACAAAAAAAGGGGGGCGCCAGGGCGCCCCACCATTCATGACATGCTGACTTGATCAGCCTTTTTTGGCCTTGCCAAAGTAGTGGCTGTAGGCCATCTTGAAATCGACGGTGTAATCGTTTTGCCACTGACCAGCACGCTGGGCAAAGGCGCGTTGCGAATCCAGAACCTTTTTGAACAGCGGATTCTCGCCGCCCTTCTTGTCCATGATCTTGTCCCATGCGGTCAGCTGGGCCTTCAGGACAGCATCAGGCGTCTTGTAGAACTTGACACCGGCTTTCTTGAGTTCCTCGTAGTCCTTGGAGTTGCGCTCAATGGCCTTCCAGCTCATATCGGCACTGGCGGCCTGCACGGCATAGTCAACAATGGACTTGAGTTCGGTCGGCAAAGCATTGAGCTTGCCTTTGTTGAACAGGATTTCGAACTGTTCACCGCTCTGGTGGAAGCTCTGCAACATGCAGTTCTTGACCACGTCGGGGAAGCCCAGCAGCTTGTCGGAAGAAGCATTATTGAACTCGGCACCATCAATGAGGCCGCGGTCCAGGGCCGGCACGATTTCACCGCCGGGCAGCGGGTTCACGGCAGCACCCATGTCGGTGTACATGTCGACGGCCAGACCCACGGTACGGAACTTGACGCCCTTCATGTCCGCCACTTTGGTGATCGGTTTTTTGAACCAGCCAAACGGTTGTGTGGGCATGGGTCCGTACAGGTAGGACACCACATCCATGTTCAGGCTCTTGTAAATCTCTTCGAGCAGAGCCTTGCCGCCGCCGTAGTTGTGCCAGGCCAGCAGCATGTTCGGATCCATGCCGAAAGAAGGGCCAGAACCCCAGAGGGCCAGGGCCGAGTTTTTGCCGTAGTGGTAAGCCACCACACCGTGACCACCGTCAAGCGTCCCCTTGGCTACAGCTTCGAGCAACTGGAAGGCCGGCACCACGGCGCCTGCGGGCAGCACCTCGATCTTGAGCTTGCCGCTGGCCATGTCATTGACCTTCTTGGCAAAGTCGAGAGCGTATTCGTGGAAGATGTCCTTGGATGGCCAGGTGCTTTGAAAACGCAGCGTGGTGGTCGTCTGGGCAGTGGCAATCATGGGTGCCGACATGGCGCCTGCGGCAACGGCAGCGCCCTTGAGCATGCCACGGCGGTTGGTCACGGTCTTCTTGTCTTGCATGAACAGCTCCAGTAAAGAAAGATGAGGAGACCGGAATGTCCAACAAGCGCCGCCGCCGCGCTACCGGGTTTTCACTGAAAACCTTCGTCAAATCCATCTTTCAGGGGCCTGACAGTCTCCCGGGCGACTTCACGCGGCACGTAAGCTGTTCAAAAGCTGCTCAGGTCACAGCCTGCCATGTCAGTTCTGTCGCCAGGGCAATCCGTGGAAACGCCAGCCACCTCTCTGGCCTCGGTGGGCGTTGGCGTCGGGATCCCCCTCAAAGCCCTCCAAAATGTTGTAAGCCTGAAGGCCCAACTCGGTGGCACGCTGGGCTGCCGCCACCGAACGCACACCGCTGCGGCACAGCAGCACCAGCTTTTTGCCACCTGCGCCGAGCGCCTGGATACCGGCATCGAAGTCGGGGTTCATCGCCATGCCTGGCCACTGCTTCCAGGCCAGCGCCTCGGCGCCGGGCACAAAACCGACCCAGGCGCGCTCGGCATCGGTACGCACATCCACCAGCACCGCCTCGCCGGCCTGCACCCAGGCCCAGGCCAGCTGCGGACTCACATCGCCCGCATAACCGTCGGCGGGCTGCACCTGTGCCATCGCATCGCCCCCAGCGTCGTGACGCAGGCCAGATGTCAGGTTGGCGGGCACAGCCTCGTCGATGCGTTGGGGCTTGGGCAGATTCAGCTGTTGCATGGTGTCGATGAATTCACGGAGAGATTTACCCGCCACACGGGCATTGCTGAGGCGCTCCTGACCAATGGTCGAGTGCGTGCGCCCCTGGTAGTCGTGGCCGGGCCAGACGATGGTGTCATCGGGCAGGGCAAACAGCACCTGCGTCAGGCTGCGGTACATGGCCTCGGCGCTGCCAGACTGGAAATCGGTGCGGCCGCATCCGTTGATCAGCAAAGTGTCACCGGTGAACACGTGACGCGCGCCTTCGGACTCCCAGACAAAGCACATGCTGCCGGCGGTGTGCCCGGGCGTGTGCAGGCAGCGCAGCTGCTGCCCCCCGAACGTCAGCACCTGACCGTCTGACAACTGCACAGATGCCGTACCGATTTGGCAGGCCTCGGGCGCTGCCGTGCGAGCACCTGCATGTTCGGCCAGGAGTCCTGCACTGGTGATGTGGTCCGCATGCGCATGGGTCTCGATCGCCCAGACCAGCTTGAGACCTTGCTCACGCAGCACCTGCAGGTCACGCTGCAACTGCTCGTCCACCGGGTCGATGATCAGGGCTTCGCGACTGGCTTCGTCGACCAGGATGTAGGTGTAAGTACTCGAAGCCGGGTCAAACAGCTGGATCGGGTTCATGGTCAGGTCGTCAGGCGAATTTGGTCAGCATTTCGGCGACATGGTCGGCCGACTGATCACCCTGTTCGATCATGCATCCCACCATAGAGAAGAAAGATTTGTCCAGCGCCTTGCGGGCTGCTGCCATCTGCTGTGCGATCTTTTCGCAGTCGGCATCGTCCTGGATCAGCTTCTGCAGACCTCGCAACTGCCCCTCGATGCGGGCCAGTCGGGCGCACAGGGCTTTTTTCTTTTCGGCATCAGCAATTCGGCTCACGGAGATCTCCTCGGCGGATCTGTCAACCGCCGTATGAAGAGCGATGATAGCGGCCTGCGCCATGTCCGCTGCCCATGCACGCCTCCAGGATCAGGAGACGCAGCCCGGGCTTGCCTGTCAGTGACAGGCAAGCCACAAGCCGCTAAGATGCGTGTTTTGAGTTGACGTTAACGTAAACGTCAATTAACCCAGAACACCGATCCGGAGACCCGCCATGACCGACTTGTCCGCCGAATTCAAGGCCCTGGCCGAATACCGCCCCACCAACAAGGTGCGCTTTGTCACCGCTGCCAGCCTGTTTGACGGCCATGACGCCGCGATCGGCATCATGCGCCGCATCCTGCAAAGCATGGGCGCCGAAGTCATCCACCTGGGCCACAACCGCTCGGTGGACGAGGTGGTGACCGCCGCCCTGCAGGAAGATGTGCAGGGCATCGCCGTCTCCAGCTACCAGGGCGGTCACAACGAATACTTCACCTACATGGTGCAGCTGCTCAAGGAACGCGGTGGCGAGAACATCCAGGTGTTTGGCGGTGGCGGCGGCGTGATCGTGCCCGCCGAAATCCGCATGCTGGCCGAGCATGGCGTGCGCATCTACAGCCCCGAAGACGGCCAGAAAATGGGCCTGGCCGGCATGATCGGCGAGATGGTGATGCGCGCCGACAAGGACTTTTCGTCGCTGGCACCGAAAAAGATCGAGGCCATCCAGGGCCATACCGACATGAGCTGGCGCGCCCTGGCGCAGCTGATGACGGCTTTGGAGAACGGCAAGGCCGACGCCAAAGTGGTGGAGGCCCTGCGCGCCGCAGCCGCCAAAACAAAAGTACCCGTGCTCGGAATCACCGGCACGGGCGGTGCCGGCAAGTCCAGCCTGACCGACGAACTGGTGCGCCGCCTGCGCCTGGACCAGGACGACAACCTGCGTGTGGCCGTGGTGTCCATCGACCCCTCCCGTCGCAAGAGCGGAGGCGCGCTGCTGGGCGACCGCATCCGCATGAACGCCATTGGCCCCTGGAGCAAGGGCTCACGCGTCTTAATGCGTTCGCTGGCCACACGCGATTTCGGCTCCGAGATTTCGGCTGCGCTGCCCGACGTGGTCGCCGCCTGCAAGGTGGCCGGTTTTGACCTGGTGATCGTCGAAACGTCCGGCATTGGCCAGGGCGATGCCGCCATCGTGCCGCATGTCGATGTGCCCATGTACGTGATGACGCCCGAATTCGGCGCCGCCAGCCAGCTCGAAAAAATCGACATGCTGGACTTTGCCGAATTCGTCGCCATCAACAAGTTCGACCGCAAGGGCGCCAGCGATGCCCTGCGCGACGTGGCCAAGCAGGTTCAGCGCAACAAGGAAGCCTGGACGGTGCCCACCGAACAGATGCCGGTGTTCGGCACCATGGCCGCGCGCTTCAACGACGATGGTGTCACGGCCCTGTACCAGGCGCTGAAAAAGCGCCTGGCCGAATTGGGCCTGAAAGTCACCGACGGTCGCCTGCCGCGGGTCGATGTGCGCCACTCCACGCACCAGACCCCCATCGTGCCGCCCGCCCGCAGCCGTTACCTGGCTGAAATCAGCGACACCGTGCGCGGCTACAAGAAGCGCGCCCGCGAACAGGCCAAGCTCGCCCGCGAAATCCAGCAACTGCGCGCCGCCGCCCGCATGCTGGAGGTGGACAAACCCGGCCGCGCCAAGGCCGCCGAAGCGGCGATCGATCTGGCTGCGGCCCGCGAAGCCGTGCAGGACCCGGCGGCCAAGAAGCTGCTGGCCCAGTGGCCGGACATGCAAAAGGCCTACGCTGGCGACGAGTACGTGGTCAAGATCCGCGACAAGGAAATCCGCACCGCGCTCACCACCACCACGCTGAGCGGCAACAAGATCCGCAAGGTCGCCCTGCCTCAATACGAAGACCACGGCGAAATCCTGAAGTGGCTGATGCTGGACAACGTGCCCGGCAGCTACCCCTACACCGCTGGCACCTTCGCCTTCAAGCGCGAGGGCGAAGACCCGACCCGCATGTTCGCCGGTGAAGGCGACCCCTTCCGCACCAACCGCCGCTTCAAGCTGGTGTCCGAAGGCATGCCCGCCAAGCGCCTGTCCACCGCGTTCGACTCGGTCACGCTGTACGGCAACGACCCCGACCTGCGCCCCGACATCTACGGCAAGATCGGCAACTCGGGCGTGAACGTGGCCACGCTCGACGACATGAAGGTGCTGTACTCGGGCTTTGACCTGTGCAACCCGACCACCTCGGTGTCCATGACCATCAACGGCCCGGCGCCGTCGATCCTGGCCATGTTCATGAACACGGCCATCGACCAGAACATCGACAAGTTCAAGGCCGAGAACGGCCGCGAGCCCACCGAGACCGAAACCGCCAAGATCAAGGAATGGGTGCTGGCCAACGTGCGCGGCACGGTGCAGGCCGACATCCTCAAGGAAGACCAGGGCCAGAACACCTGCGTTTTCTCCACCGAGTTCTCGCTCAAGGTCATGGGCGACATTGCCGAGTTTTTCGTGCACCACGGCGTGCGCAACTTCTACTCGGTGTCCATCAGTGGCTACCACATCGCCGAGGCCGGGGCCAACCCGATCAGCCAGCTGGCCTTCACGCTGAGTAACGGTTTCACCTTTGTAGAAG
>JACCDQ010899301.1_pt1 | contig 28030 bp, 23 predicted proteins | sample 7446031 | NCBI WGS metagenome assembly JACCDQ01 (sample SAMN15323442, study PRJNA562643) | freshwater metagenome | isolation source: river surface water | place: USA:Blue River Watershed | collected 2017-08-17 | reverse complement strand
CTAAATTTGGCTCGGTATAGAATTGCTCTTTTTGGGGTAAAATTTCTTGCTTGATGCTTAATCTTTCCGAACTATTATCAACCTGTACAAAATCTGCAATTCCTTTGTTCAAATCATGTAAATATACCGATTCTGCACCTCTTCTGTAAGCCAATGGGACTTCCGTCGGGATACCTTTGTATTGTAAGATTGCCGAAGACGTTTTTGCATTTTTGACTCTGATTGCCAGCGTATTTTCGGTGATTGAAGTTGAAATATTGCCCGAGAAATTGCTTTCTTCGGCAAGTTCTTCAGTGAAGCTCTCATTGGGTTGGTCGCCTTGAATGGAGAATGTCATCATTGAAGTATTTCCGTAAGTATCTTTTACTTCTATAGAAACTTGGTGTAGTTGATTATCACGAATGATAATTTTTCCCTTGTTTTCATCCGTTTCGTAGATAGATAAGCGGTTACCATCAGAAATATAACATTTTTGAATCCTAACGCCATTGGTTTCTGCAATGTCATAATCAATATGAACATTAATGTCTTTCGAAATATCAAATGGCATTTTTTCAAGACCCAATTTATAAGTTGTTTCGCCATCTACTCTTACTTCGAGGTCAGTTATACCGAGTCTGAAAGGGGATGTTTGGCTGCGGTCATAAGTATTTAGCTCAAGCCCAATAACTCCGTGAGCTTTCACGATGTTTTGAATCGTATAGTTACCATCGGCTGTTCTGGTAGGAGCAATCGATACTCGACCAAATTCTCCGTTTACACGAGAGTAAGCATTAAGCGTTTTTAATATAACTCGCTCAACGACAGGTGCTTGTGAGTCTTGGATTTCCCAGAAACCAAATTTTAGAGGATTAATGGCATTTTCGGCTTCATCACGAATTTCAAAGTGGAGGTGTGGGCCGCCTGATGCACCTGTATTTCCGCCAATCGCTACAATTTCGCCCTTTCTCACTGGAAGGTCGTTCGGAGAAGGTGATAACTCAATATCCCATACTTGTTGATTATATTCTTCTTGACGTACATACTGCTCAATTTGGTCATTGAAGTTCTTTAAGTGACCATAAACCGTTGTGTAGCCGTTGGGGTGGGTAATATATATAACGTTACCATAGCCACCACGCATGACTCTTATTTTTGAAACATAGCCATCGGCAGCCGCATATACTTGATAGCCCTCAACACCACCCGTACGTATATCTATGCCTGCATGAAAGTGGTTGGTCCGTAAATCTCCAAAGCCACCAGATAAAGACGCTTGTTGGCCTGGTTGAATCGGAAACATAAAATATCCTTTTGGGTAATCTTGATTTTGAGTTTTCCTTCGTTGCCCGAAAGCCCAGTTTGAAGAAGTATCGGAAACCAAATATGTTATGAGCAAAAGTGTACTTAAAATTCGTGTTATAATCATAACCCCTAACAATTACGCATCCCGCCCTAAGGGGAACTTTTTAAATTTAATAGATTTTACTTCTTGGCTACTTTTATTAAGAAAGTTGCATTATTTTACTTCAAATTCCAACATTTTCTCACTTTCAATATAAGCCGTTAGAGTATCACCAACTTTTACGGCTGCTACGCCCGCAGGAGTTCCTGTAAAAATAATATCACCAGTTTTTAATGTAAAATATTTAGAAATAAAAGCAATAATGGTATCTATCGGATAAAGCATCATTGAGGTATTTCCTTCCTGACGCAGCTGGCCGTTCACATCTAAATGAAAGTTTAAATTCTTCAAATCAGTAAAATTTGATTTAGGAACAAAACCCGAAATAGGAGCGGAGCCGTTGAAGCCTTTGGCTAAATCCCACGGTAAACCTTTTGCTTTTAATTTTGATTGAACATCACGTGCTGTAAAATCAATTCCGATTCCGATTTCATCGTAGTATTTATGGGCAAATTTTTCCTCGATGTTTTTTCCCATTTTACTAATCTTTACGATTATTTCTACTTCGTGATGAATATCTTGCGAAAAATCAGGGTGATAGAAAGGTTCACCATCACGTAAAATAGCAGTTTCTGGCTTCGTAAAAATAACTGGTTCGTCAGGACGCTCATTATTAAGTTCTTTGATATGTTCGGCGTAGTTTCGGCCAATAGCAATGATTTTCATGAAAAAATATTCTAAAATTTGAAGAAAGACTTTTGGATGAATTGACAATATTTGCACGTTGATTAGTCAATCATGTTTACAAAAATAGGCAATTAATCGTTTGGAAGTACCCATTGACTGGCATAATTTTTTAATTTTTTTCAAAAATAGTCATTCAATTTTGTAATATTTGACGCCAAAATTCGTCTAAATGTAAATTTTAATATCTGATAAATAATGAAAACATTTGTTAAATCTTCGATTGCTGCAATAACTTTAGTAACACTTATTTGGGCGTGCCAGCGTGTGCCACTTACTGGGCGTAAACAATTTGTTGGCTTAGTTTCTAACGAACAGATGATGACCATGAGCTTTACTGAATATAAAGGGTTTATGGATACCTCAAAGGTCGTATCTGCCTCAAATCGAGATGCTGAAATGGTAGCCCGTGTAGGTGGAAGAATCAAAACTGCTGTCGAAAATTATTTGATTCAAAATAACTATAGTCAAATAATTGACGGTTATCAATGGGAGTTTAAAGTTGTACAAAGCAAAGAATTAAATGCTTGGTGTATGCCTGGTGGAAAAGTTTGTTTTTACACAGGTATTTTACCTATTTGTAAAGATGAGGCGGGCGTAGCGGTTGTGATGGGACATGAAATTGCCCATGCAATTGCGAGCCACGGACGTGAACGTGCCAGCGAAGCGATGGCTGCTCAAGGTATAACGCAAGTAGGAGCGGTAGCTGCGGGGGTTTATACTGGTAATCAACAAGTAATGGAGATTGTTGGTCAAGTTTTAGGCGTTGGCTCACAGTTGGGGGTTGTATTACCTAACAGCCGCCGTCAGGAATCGGAAGCTGATAAATTAGGGTTGATTTTTATGTCGATGGCTGGATATAACCCGCAAAATGCGGTTGACTTTTGGAAAAGAATGGCAGAAGCAGGAGCAAAATCTCAGAAACCACCAAAATTACTTTCTACTCACCCTGCTGATGAAGTTCGTATTGCTGATTTAGAGAAACAATTACCTCAAGCCATGAAGTATTATCAGGCTTACGGTGGTAAATAATTGTATGATACAGATTAAAGAAATAGAAGCATCGGAAACTTGGCCACTTCGACACAAAGTGATGTGGCCAAGTAAGCCTTTAGATTTTGTAGTGTTACCAAACGATGATGTTGGTATCCACTATGGTTTATTTGAAAAAGATATATTAGTATCTGTTATATCTTTGTTTGTTGATGGCCATGAGGCTCAGTTTAGAAAATTTGCTACCGATGATTATTTTCAGGGAAGAGGCTATGGGTCAAAGTTACTTACTCACTTGATTGAAGAAGCCAAAAAACTTAAAATTACACATTTAAAGTGCAGTGCTCGAATGACGGCAATTGAGTTTTATGAACGTTTCGGAATGAAAGTTGCCTCTGATATTGTCAGAAAAAATGGTAAAGATTATGTAATGATGGAACTTGCATTATAGTAATTGTGTATCTTGGATAAAACCTCCAAGATTATGCTCGACTCTCTATCAAAACTTTATGACCGAGATTTGCTAAAATTAAAGTCAGAAATTGAGGCGTATAAAAATGAAGCTGATTTGTGGCTCGTAAAAGCAGAAATTAGTAATTCGGCAGGAAATTTATGCCTTCATTTAATAGGTAATCTAAATCATTACATTGGGCATCAACTTGGCGGAACGGATTATCAGAGAAATAGACCACTGGAGTTTTCGGAAAAAAATGTTCCGAGAGCAGTTCTAATAGAAAAAATAGAAGCTACACGAGCAATGCTCCAATTAATTCTTGCAAATCTGTCAAGCGAAACTTTATTACAAAATCATACCGAAGAATTTTATGGAGGGAAAGATTCCAATGAGTTCTTCTTGATACATTTACTTTCGCATCTCAATTATCATCTGGGGCAAATAAATTACCATAGAAGATTAATAAATTAGTATAAAAAAGTAAGGCTTCCCATAGAGAGAAGCCTTACTTTTTTCATCTACCAAAATCATCCTGAACTCGTACGATATCATCTTCATCCGAAGGATTTTCTGGGTCAGTATGTTGCCAAATTTCTGCAATAATGCCCCAATTATCAAGACCTATCAAACGATGTCTTTCTCCTTGTTTTAAGTTAATAATAGTGCCAAGCGAAAGCGTTTGAAGTTCATTTTCTTCATCAGTTTCGCTGGTTACTACTCCTGCAACTCCACCAATTACTTTCCAAATTTCTGCTCTACGAAAATGGTATTGCCACGAAAGACGTTTTTGCGGTGCAACCACCAAAATTTTGGGACTTAGCTTACGACCAACTCCAAAGTCGTTTACTGATAAGTGCGGAAAATATGTTTCGATAAACTTAGGTGCTTGTGATTCGTCAAGTACAAAAAAACCTCCCCATGGGCGGCTTTGGTCTTGCTTATCAATAGTAAATCCTAAATCTGTTATTACTTTCTCAACTGCTTCAAAGACTGCTGCTTTTGCTGTTTCGGCCGAAAAATTCATGTGAATGTGTATAAATGAAAATTTATGAACTAATTTTGTAGGCAAAATTACTGTTTTGTTTGGGTATTTCTTAGTTTTTCATGAATATACTAAGATAGTATAATAATTTGTTGATTCTATACTACACCTCGATGTTTATCATGGCAATGAGTATTAGATGCAAGTAGAAGAAAATATGATAAAAGTAGAAAAAATAGACACATTTACAGGGCATCGAGATTGTGTGTATGCTTTAGAAACTTCTGGAGAAGTTAATCGTTTTTTTTCGGCAGCGGGAGATGGATTTGTGGTTAGATGGAATTTGCAAAAGCCTGATGTTGGCGAATTGATTGCCAAAGTTGGGCGTTCGATTTATACGATGAGATTTTTGTCCGAAAACAATCATCTTTGGATAATTGAAAACTTTGAAGGAATTCATGTGATAGATATTGATACGAAACAGGAAATTCGTACGTTAAAATTGGCACCAATTAATTACTTTGATATTCAGTTTTATCAAAATCATGCTTTTATTGCAGGTGGAGATGGCGTTATTTCGATTATTGATACCGAGAGTTTAAACTTTGTAAAGCATGTTAAGGCTTCCGAAACAAGTGTTCGTTGTTTAGTGATTAATCCTGTAGAACGAGAATTTGCGGCAGGATTTAGTGATAATACTATCAAGATTTTTGATTTACAATCATTTGAGCTGAAAAAAGTAATTGATGCTCACCAAAACTCGGTTTTTACACTGAAATATTCACCAGATTTTAAATATCTGCTTTCGGGTAGCCGTGATGCTCGACTAAAAATTTGGGATGTCGAGAAAAACTATGACTTAGAAAAAGAAATTGTAGCCCATACTTTTGCCATTAATCATATTGATTTTAGCCCTGACCACAAGTATTTTGCTACATGCAGTATGGATAAATCAGTAAAGATTTGGGATGCCGAAACATTTAAACTTTTAAAGGTGATTGACCGTGCCAGACATGCTGGGCATGGTACCTCAGTCAATAAATTGCTCTGGACACAATTCGATAATCAGATTATATCTGGCAGCGATGACCGAACAATATCGGTCTGGAAATTGGAGTTTTGAAAATGATTAAATGGCATCGTTTTTGAATAAATCTATGAAAATATAAATATTAAACATACTTTTTTTGTTACTTTTGCTGATTAACTTATATTTAATTAAATTTTTGATTGAAAATATTATTTTTTGAGTATTTCAGCAATCGAAAAGAGCAACAACCTATTGCTCCATCATCAGAAAACGTTTCAGAATCCCCTAAAACATTTTTAAAAATGAAGATTACACCCCTCGAAATACGCCAACATGAATTTGAAAAAACTTTTAGAGGCTATAATATCGAAGAAGTAGATAGCTTTTTGGGTAATCTTTCTCAAGAATGGGAAAGAGTGCTAAATGAAAGCAAAATGCTTAGAATGCAACTCGAGATAGCCGAAAAAGAAGCAAACAAGTTGCGTGAGATTGAAATGACGCTTTTCAAGACCTTAAAAACTGCCGAAGACACCAGTACAATGATTACTGAGCAGGCAAACCAACAAGCAGATAAGCATCTTCAAGAGGCGAAATTACAGGGTGAAAAAGTTTTAATTGAGGCTCAACAAAAAGCTAACAGCATCATCAGACAGGCCGAAGAGCGAGCCAGATATATTAAAGAAGAAGTTTTGGGTGATGTGAAAGTATTGGAAAGAGATTTCCGTGCAATGGACCACTACAAAACTAACCTTTTAGTGCAGATGCGTAGCCTATCGACGGCAACACTTGAGCATGTACAACGATTTGAAGATAAGTTTGATAAAGAAGGAGTTGAGGCTAAATTCAAAGAAGCTACTTCGATGCTTACAGAAGAACAAGTAGCTCCATCAGTTGAGTCAGTAGTTGCACCAATAGACGAAACGGAAGTTGTAGAAAATGTAGTAGAAGAAGTTATAGAACCTACGGCTGAAGTTGAGGATGTAGTTGCTGATATTCCAAGTATTACACCAGAATCGAGTGAAGAAATAGTAGAAGAGGTTACTGAAGAAACTGCACCAATTATTGAAGCTATTGCTGAGCCTGTAGTTGAAGAAACGATAGTTGCAGCTCCAGTTGTTGCTGAAGAACCAATACAAGAGCTTGTAGAAGCACCTATTATTGAAGAACCAGTTGTTACGACTACAATTTTATCTTCTTCGGTAAATAACTACGTTGAGCCAACAGTTGAGCGTCAAGTTTCAAGAAATACACCAAAAGCTGATGAGTTAGAAATAATCGAAGGCATTGGGCCTAAGATAGCAATGTTACTCTATGATTCAGGTATATTTACTTTTCGTGATTTGGCCATTACTCCAGTCTATAAAATCCAAGAGCTTTTAGACCAAGCTGGTCCACAATTTGCTATCCATGACCCAAGTACATGGACTCAACAAGCCAAACTTGCCGCAGAAGGACGTTGGAACGATTTGGACGCGTTAAAGTTTTATTTAGTAGGAGGAAAAGAACCTAAAAAAGATGAATTAGAGGAAGTTGCACCAGATACTGATGCACATGCTCCAATCGCACCAGTTGAAGTAGTAGAAACTACTCCCGAGCCAGTTGCAGTGGTTGAAGAAGTCAAAGAATCAGTAGTTGAAGAAATAAAAGAAACTATTGCAGCAGTTAATCAAGTACATGCACCAGTTGAAAATAATCTTGATTCTATCACTGAAGAAATGCTTGAAAAAGTAAATAAAGTGAAGGCTGCAATCAGAAAAGCAATGGTAGAAAAAAATGATGTGCCTCTAAAAGACAACACACCATTACCTACATTAAACGATATTATTGCCAAAAATGAAAGTACCACAGGTAGTTCTTTTTTTGATAATCTATAATTGATAAAATTTTTTAGAGAGGTTCAGGTTATTAGCTTGAACCTTTTTTTGTTCATTTTTTAGTCCTAAACAGTTTCTTAACCGAGACTATGGATACGAATCACTAATAATTAAATTGCTTTATGGGAATTATCTCGCTTGAGGGTTTGGAGTTTTTTGCTTATCATGGATACTATGATGAAGAACAAAAAATTGGAAGTAAGTTTTCGATAGATATTGCAATTACGGCCGATTTGAGCCGTGCAGCACAAGAAGATAAGTTGAAGTTGACAGTCAATTATGAAGAAATATATAAAATAGTAGCCGATGTCATGAAAGAAAGACATCGGCTACTCGAACACATTGCTTATAAAATCATTGAAGCCATTAAAACGCAGTTTCCTCATATTGAGGCAGTTACTGTAAATGTTTCAAAATTTAATCCTCCACTTGGTGGTATTTGTCACCGCTCAAAAGTGACGATTTCGGTTCCTTAATTGGGTTGTGGAGCCGAAAATTTCGAAGGTTTCCATTGGTTATTTCTCGTATTGACATCTGGCAATTTATTGTCAGGGTCAATAACAATGGTTTCAATAGCTGATTTTGAGTCGTGTCTGAAGCTCCAAGTGCTGCCACGTTGCCAAATTTCATACGGTAGCTGTACTCGTTTTTTAGTCCCGTTTGCTTCTTTTATTTCGAGAGTTACGGGCATTGGCATTTTCTCTAAGTTTTCAATAGTAATCACCGAGCCTTTCGTTGGGTCTTGCTGCACGTAAGTTACATCTTTTACGCCTTGGTCTATTTTCCAATCGTTGATGTACCATCCTTTCCAAAACCAACCCAGGTCTTCTCCAGCGGCATCTTCCATTGTTCGGAAGAAGTCAAGCGGAGTAGGGTGCTTAAATGCCCAACGGTTTACGTATTCTTTAAAAGCATAATCGAATCGTTTTTCCCCTAAAATCAATTCACGAAGCATTGTAAGACCGTAGCCAGGCTTCATATATGCTGCAATCCCTAAATTATTATCTTGAATTACATCAGGAATATTCACAATTGGGTCACGGTCGTAGTAATAAGGAGTCATCTGACGAACATTTTCTGGGCTGTAATATTCTCCGTTGTTGAAGTTTTGTGTCGAAAGTGTGTTAATAAAAGTATTAAAACCTTCGTCCATCCACGCATATTTACGCTCGTTACTACCCACAATCATCGGGAACCAGTTATGTCCAAATTCGTGGTCAGTTACACCCCAAAGGCTTTCGGTTTTGTCACGATAATCACAGAATACAATTCCTGGATATTCCATTCCACCAACAACCCCAGCTACGTTTACTGCACTGGGATAGCTATATTCGTAAACGTATTTTGAGTAAAATTCAATACAACCTTTTACATACTCCGATGAACGTCCCCAAGCATCATTTCCATTACTTTCTTTTGGATAAACCGATTGTGCCAAAGAGGTTTTTCCACTTGGTAAATTAATTTTACAAGCATCCCAGATAAATGCTTTTGACGTTGCCCAAGCTACATCACGTGCTTGTTTACATTTAAATTTCCATGTCAAAGTACCATCTGTTCGTGGGCGAGATTTAGCATCATTTACTTCTTCGGCACTTCTTATAATAACAGTTTTATCGCTACTCTTTGCTTGATTTAAGCGTTTAATCTGCTCAGCTGTCAATACTTCGCTTGGGTTCAATAATTCACCAGAACCAACCACAATATGATTATAGGGAACAGTGATATTATATTCAAAATCGCCGTATTCTAAATAAAACTCACCCGCACCCAAATAAGGTAAGGTGTTCCACCCTTCAACGTCATCATATACGGCCATTCGTGGGTACCACTGGGCTACTTCGTAGATTACGCCGTCTTGTGTTTCTTGTTTACCCATACGGTCAGAGCCATAACGAGGGATTTTGAATGAGTAGGAGATTTTGATTTTAACTTCTTCGTTTGGTAACATTGGCTCAGATAAGCGAATTTGCATGCGAGTATCATCGGTCAAATGTTCAGCATAAACTGAGCGAGTAGAAGCTTTTTTCCCAGTTGTGGCATTTTTTTCTACACTTACAAACTGCACATTATAGCCACCATCAAATCCAGTATTACCAAATCGTCCACCAGCAATTGTAGTTGTTTTACCTCCTCTCGATTCGCTATTAAATTGATTTTGGTCAAGTTGTAACCATAGAAAAGGCAATTTATCTGGGCTATTATTTTTGTAGGTAATTTCTACATCTCCTGTTAATGTATTTGATTCTTCATCGAGTTTTATATTGATTTTATAATCAGCCTTGTTTTGCCAATATAATGGGCCAGGAGCACCAGTTCCGCTTCGGTAAGCCGTACCAGGCATAAAGTTAAATAGTGGATTAAAGGCATCTCGGTGGTCGTATTTAGATACCGTTGGGGTTTGTGACTTAGCATAATGGCCGCCAATCGCCAAAGCACATACCAATAATATTTTATTGATTCTCATGAAATTTGAATGATGATTTGAATGAAAACTACTGATTTGGGATAAATTAACTGTTTAAATGCCTAATCAAAACGGTAAATTACTTATTTTCGTTTTAAAGAGAAGCGATTATTTTACAAATGTTGCATCAAAAGTATCAAGTTATTAATTTTTTATCCTTTAGTTAGTTCAGAAATCGTTTCATTTAGCAATGGTTTTTTATGATTTCGTATGTTCAGATAATAATTTTTATGTAGTTTTAGCTTGTCAAAAGGTAAATTTTTCATAAATTGGCACAAAATTTTTATACATACTATTTCTGTAAACTTAATTTAGACCTGATTGGAGCATTTTTCAAACAGAAATCTTAACAATTGACCAAAATGAAATCTAAACTAATTTCCGTGCTAACTTTAGCGATTCTTTTACCTTTTGTAGGGTTTGCTCAGCAACTTAATTCAAAATGTAACTTACTTCCTTACTCGATTTTTAAAGCAGCATCGGATAAATCACCAGTCGTATTGAAGGTACTTGGTACAAGTCCACAATTTGGTGAAATTCCAAAACATACAGGTGTATCGGCTTATAATCACTTAAAATCGGTTTACAAAAAAAATACTAAAAATAGCAGAGCTGAAATTGATGATTTATTGCAAGCTTTGGGTTACAGTGGTTTCAATGACCCTGCTTTCACAAGTAAAAGTTTAATTCCTGAAATACTACCGGCAGGAACCATTGGTTGGATGGGAGCTTATTCTCGTGGACATAAATATGCTTGGTCAACATTGGGTAGAGATTTTCCAACTTTCAAAGTTTATGCTAAAGGAGGAGATTGTTTCCTTTATATCATGAAAAAATGTGGTAATGCGTTTTATACTCCAGCTCCAAATTGCCCAGTTAGCCCATGTCCATGTCCAGAAGGATATACATGTAATAGCCAAGGATGTTGTGAGAAAATCCCTGTTCCACCAGTTTTTTGTAAAACACAAACTATTAATATTACAGGTAGTGGCCAAGTGAGTAGCGGCGATGTATTAAACACAAGCAAAACAATGGAAATTGTGGCCGTAAATACAGCGTCTGGTAGTACAAAAGGTTTGCTTTTAGGTTCTTACCCAGTTTCGGTTCGTTCTACTTATGATTTCAATGTAAAAGGTGAAGCACAATATTCAAAAACAGTTGAGGTTTGTACTGAAGCAAATTCTGCTCCTGCACTAATGAATTTATCATTGCCATTGAACTTGAATTATAAGATAACTAAAAACGATGTTTTGGTTGGAGATGGCGAGAAATTATATTTGAATGTTACAGAAGACCAGTTTAAAGCATTGAGCAAAGCTTATAAAGCAGTAAACGTAACTACTACTGCTACTCCTAATTTGGAAGTTGCTTCTAAGAAAGTTTCTTCAAGTACTGCTACCGAAACAGCTTCAAGTTCGTTTGGTGGTGGAGAACCAAAATGTGCTGACCAAAAGATTAATTTCTTAGGAAAAACAGAAATTAAAGATGGTAGTGTAAAAAGTGCAACTAACGATGTAACAATCATTGGTGTTTATAAGAAAACAGGTAAATTAGATAAGGGCGAAATGGCAGAGAAATACCTTTGCCTTGGAAGCTTCCAAGTACCTGTTAAATCAGCGTATGAATTTACAACATCTGGCGGTAGCGATGTTTCAAAAATTTTGAGAGTTTGTACGAAAGATGGTGTTGCACCAGCTGACCAAAATATCAATGTTCCAGTTAAAATGACATATAGCTTCACTAAACAAGATGTAACTCTTGGTGACTACAATAAATTATATGTTTCACTTACTGAAAAACAATACAAAGCTTTAAGCAAAAATTATAACCGTTGTTGCACAGAGGGTGGCGAAGGTAAATGTAAATAATACTAAAGCTGAAATATAAAAAATCCCTACTCACATTGTGAGTAGGGATTTTTTTGTATATAGAATTTTATATAGTCGGCAAGGTTTTGGACCTTACTGTCGTTGTTTTCGACTAACCGTATTAATTGAAAGTAAGATAAAGTTTTAAGCAAAAATAATTACGGTTGTTGCACAGAAGGTGTCGAAGGTAAATAGTTTGAGTATAAGTATTGAAAAAACTGTTCACATTGTTAGTGGGGGAGGGACTTTTTGAATATAGAATTTTAACATCGGCAAGGTTCAAAACCTTGCCGATGTTATTACCAACCACATAAAAAAGCCCCACTTCGATTACCGAAGTGAGGCAGGTACTTATTTATTTTGGAGTTTTTAGGTTTTTAATTTCTTCTTCTTTGCGGCAGGGAATAACACATTGTTTAATATCAAACGATAACCTGCTGAGTTTGGATGAAGATTTAAGTCAGTTGGTTCTTCTCCAACATAGTGTTGATAATCTTCTGGGTCGTGGCCACCATAGAAAGTCCAGAAACCTTTTCCAGCTGTACCATGAATATACCTTGCTTCGCCAATAGAACGATTCTCAGCAAGGGTAATTACATCGGGTCTGATGTACTGCTTTTTGAACGCCGTGGTTTGTCCCATAAAACCTTTAATCAAATTAGCGTGGTTTTGCGTAAGCATTGTCGGAATTGGGTCCCACTTTGCTGAAAATTGAAATAATGAAAAATAATCATTGTTTTCGGTCACACCACGTTCTTCTTGCTGATTATCAATGCTCGAAAATTCCATTTCGTAAGGGTTTGTAATCAATCTGAAATCTTTGAATGCAAAACAATTATCATATTTTAATTTGCTCTCGGCATTTGGGTCGGCTCCATCGCCATCGTAAGGAGCTTCTACGATATCAACACCATCAGCTGCTAAAGCAATATCGAAAGTATCGGTAGCATTGCACATAGCAAACATATAACCACCTCCAAATACAAAATCTCTGATTTTTCTTGACACCCCCAATTTTAAGTCTGGAATCTTAGTATAACCAAATTTCTTGGCAATTGTTTCGGCTTCTTGTTTTTGCTCTTGGTACCATGCTTGACCACGCATACGTAAGAATTTTCCGAATTGCCCCGTAAAATCTTCGTGGTGAAGATGAAGCCAATCGTATTCTGGAAGTTTATTTTCTAAAACTTCCTCATCAAATATTTTATCATACGGAATCTCGGCGTATGTCAAAACAAGTGTAACCGCATCATCCCATGGTTGGGTAGTTTTTGGTGAATAAACCGCAATTTTTGGAGCTTTATTCAACTTAACCGCATCCATGTTGGCGTCATTCGAAGCAATTACATTCAAAATTGACTGGGATTCTGCTTCTGAAATTACTTCATAACTCACACCACGAATAACACATTCGTTGATAAATGTCTGTGATGCCGTAAATAAAAAGCTACCACCTTTATAATTAAGTAGCCATTCTACCTCAGTTCCATGAGTTTTCAATAGCCAAAAGGCTATTCCGTAGGCTTTCAAGTGGTTTCGTTGGGTTTCGTCCATCGGAATCAAGATGCGGTTGGCAAAAAGATTAGATGATAACGAAAACGATAACAGCACAAGTAGTGTTAGTTTTTTCATTATTTTTTATTAAAATTATGTATTCAAATGTAGCAATCTTTATACCAATTATCAACGAAATAGTAATTTGATTATTAGGTGCGGTCTGACTATTTTTGAATTTTCTACCTAAAAATACCATCCACAATCTTAAAAAATAGCGTTATGGCCTAAAAAAATGATAAACGGTTGATTTGTATATTTTAATCGCTTGTTGATATGAAAACTCTTGGTGAATTTTGTGTCAGATAAAAAAGTATCAAAAATTGAGTTTTTTGCTATAAAATAGCCAAATTTCTACGCCAACATCAGATGAATTTAAAAGAAAATATTAGCGAAGGCCTACGTTCAATCAAAGGCAATATGCTTCGGACTGTACTTACTGCCTTGATTATTGCCATTGGTATAACTTCGTTGGTTGGTATCCTAACGGCTATTGATGGTATGCAAAGTTCGGTTGATAATAGTTTTGCGGGGTTAGGAGCAAACTCATTTGATATTAAAGGTCCTCGAATGTTTCGCCGTAGAAGTGCGGGTGTGAATGAAAAGGATTTTCCACCGATTGAATATCGAGAAGCAAAACAGTATAAGCAACTTTTTCAAGCTAAAAACTCTGGTGCAACTGTAAGTATTTTTACAAGTGTGACTGGTGCTGCTCAATTAAAGTATAAGTCGGTAAAGACTAATCCTAATAGTTTAATTCGAGGAATTGATACAGATTATCTTGATATGAAGGGATATAAGCTGACCTCAGGACGAAATATTAGTGAAAATGATATAAACTTTACAAGTAATGTAGTGATTCTGGCAAACGAATTGGCAGTTTCACTTTTTCCGAAGGAAAGCCCGATTGATAAAGAAATTAGCTTATTGGGACTTCGATTTAAAGTTATTGGAGTACTTGAGAAAAAAGGAAGTATCACAGGCGGCGGTGATGATAGAGTAGCACTTGTTCCGCTCGAAACAGGTAGGCAGATTGCAGGTAATAGAAAATTAACTTTTGATATTACGACTTCAGTAAAAAATGTTTCGGATATGGATTATATCATTGGTGAAGCGGAGGCTGTTATGCGTAGAGTAAGAAAAGATGCAATCGGACAAGCAAAGTCTTTTGAGATTGAACGCTCTGATGCACTCGCAAAGGATTTCGAAGAAGTAACAGGTTATTTGAGAGTAGGAGGGTTTGGTATCGGAATTATTACCCTTCTTGGAGCAGCGATTGCCTTAATGAATATCATGATGGTTTCGGTAACTGAACGTACTCGTGAAATTGGTATTCGTAAAGCTATCGGTGCTACGCCTTTCAAGATTCGATTACAGTTTTTGATGGAAGCAATAGTAATTTGTATTTTAGGTGGTATAGTAGGGATAATTATGGGAATTGGTATTGGTAACGTAATAGCCAAACTGATAAGTGATAAAAGTAGCTTTATTATTCCGTGGGCTTGGATGATGATGGGTTTTGTAGTTTGTGTATTTGTAGGAATTTTATCTGGATTTTACCCCGCATACAAAGCATCTAAGCTTGACCCAATTGAGTCGTTACGATATGAGTAGATTTGAATAAGATGCAATATAAGTTTAGAAAAGCCTCGTAACTAAGACCTTTACGAGGTTTTTTTATGTGCAGACAAAACTGAAAAATTATTAAATGGATACATTTGGCATAATGTTTGGAATATTTGATTTGAAGAATCAAAAGATTTTTGAATTGACTATTTCAATATTGTGCGATGAAAATTAATGTATTTATAGGATTTCTTTGTAGTTTATTCGTTTTGTGTCTTAATAGCTTTGCTCAAAAAGAACATATCGAAGAACCAGTTGCTCTGAAGAGGGAAAGTATCGGACTCTTTTTTTACGACGGAATGGCTAAGGTGAATATAGGTGGTAAGTACGGCTTTATTAATCGACAAGGTATTTTGCAAATACCCTGTCAATACGATTTTGTAACAGACTTTAAAGACGGCTTGGCCATTGTGACCGAAAATAACCGACAGAGTTTTATTAGATTAGATGGCTCGTTATTGACGCCTTTGATATTTGATAAATGTGAGCCTTTTTTCAATGGCTTTGCAATGGTAAGTTTTCAAAACAAGTATGGATTTATTGATAAGAATGGCCGAATAGTAGTTTATCCACGTCATGATTTTGCGATGGGGTTCAGCGAAGGTTTAGGTTTAGTTGGTAAAGACGGCCATAATGGTTATATAGATGCCAAAGGTAAATTAGTTATCGATTTTCAGTTTGAGTTTTCGTTGCCTTTTTCTGAAGAATATGCCGTCTTTATGAAAAATGGTAAGTTTGGGTATATTAACAAAAAAGGTAAAGTAGTTATCGAGCCAAAATATGATTTGGCAAGTTCGTTTCATGAAGGAGTGGCCTCGGTTAAATTAGATAATATTGCTGGTGTGATTGATAAAAAAGGAAATTTTGTGGTGAAGCCAGCTTATCAGACAGTTCGTAGTTTCAAAGAGGGAGTTTCTGTTGTGATGAAAAACAATAAGTTTGGACTCATAGACCATGATGGAAAAGAAGTTATTTCTCCACGATATGATTTACTCGATGATTTTGAAGATGGTATAGCTGTATTCAAAGCTAATAAAAAATATGGATTTGTGAATAAACAAGGATACGAGTTTATACCAGCCACTTTTGATAAAGCCAGTGCCTTCGACCAAGGAATGGCGGCCGTTAAATTGAATGGTAATTTTCATTATATAGATTTACAAGGGCAAATAGTTTATACGTCTCCGCTCGACCCTAAATATGATGAAGAGAGTAATATTGTAATTGCTAAACTCGATAAGAAAAAAGGCTACATTGATGGCAAAGAAAAAATCTTAGTAAGCCTCGATGATTCGTTTACGCCTGCTCGTGTAGTTTTATTGATTAATAGTAACGAGTACGTAATTAGTAGTGCAGGAACACTTACATCAAAATAACTTTGGGGAAACTCTAAGTTATTTAAGAGAATCTCTTACAAATTTTAGAATTTTGGTATGATAGCTAAAGGCTTTGTCCAATTCTTCAGGATTCCAAACAACGTTATCTAAAATAATAAGACTTGTGTGCGTTTTTGGAAAGTAGAAATTCATGGAAATAAAACCTGGCGTATAACCAGTTTGTCCGAGTTGTAGTAATTCTTCTTTATTATCAACTGTTATGCCATAGCCATATTCGGTTCTGCCAAATAAAGGATGTTGACGAATAGCCACAGGTTGTTTGGTTTTCATCATCTCAAATGTAGCAGGTTTAAATAACTTGCCTGAATACAGCCATTCGTTCCATTTTATTAAATCATCTACAGTAGAAATAAATCCTCCAGCTGCTGGATAATTTTCGAATGTTGCTGTTTCAAATACTAATTTTCCATTTTCTTGCTCCGAATATCCTTTGACTAAATTTTTGTACTTTTTTAAGTTTGGGTGAAAGGTGTTAAGCATGCCACATTTTTTAAATAATTCATCAGTAAGGGCAGCAAATGTGTTGTTATAAACACTTTCAAGAATTTGTGCCATTAAGTTATAACCAATTTGAGAATAGGCATACTGTGTACCTGCTTTAAACGAAAGAGGTTTATCTAATGATATAATACCGTGAGTATGAGTTAAAAGTTGATGAATAGTTACAGTATCTGACCAAGAAAGCTTTAAGTTTGGCAAATATTCTTTAATGGGTGTATGAAGACTAACCTTGCCCTCATCATAAGCACGCAAGGTTAATGCGGCAGTAAATTGCTTGCTAATCGAGCCAATGACAAATTGGTCATTTCTTTTAAGAGGAATTTTCTTTTCTTTTTCAGCGAAACCTTTTATTGTTAGGTATTGTATTTTTCCTTGTTTAGCAATGGCAATGATTCCGTTAAAAGGCTTCTCCTCTTTTGTATTTATCAAAGAATCAATTCGTTTTGATAATGCCTTATTCTCCTGCCCAAATAGATGTTGGAAACTCCAAATACATAAAACTATTGATAAAAGAAGTGTTTTTGTTAGTTGCATTTTATACCGTTGTAGCACAAGTATTTAACTTGTCAAAAAAAGTAATTAGTCAACAAAAGTTAAATCTTCCGGCTTAGGATAGGTAATCAATTTTGAAAAATCAACTTTCCAAAAATCTAAATCGAGTAGTTGATTATTGGCACATTGCGTTAGTGTAATGACAACCTCTGTACCATCGGAATCTACATATTTCGCCTGAATGAGGTCATCTTTATATGGTGAAATATCAGGATTCCCCATACTGATACTTCCCATTTTGCCACCTTCGTATTCTTCTACGTCTTCATTAATTGGATATTGTTCGGTAGTTAAGCTCAATTTACCCAATAAAAATGCGATTAAATTACGTTCGTCTTCTCTGATTTTTCTACGGTCTTCCATTGATTTTTTAATATTTTCCTTCAAAATTAAGTAAATTACACTTCATAAGTCAAAAAAAGAGCAGATAATCGTAAAATTATCTGCCCTGAGAATTGAATATTTGAAATCAACTTACAACTTACTCCTTTATCACGAAATCTGAATCCTTAAGGCCCTTATTAGCTTTTACAGATTGTACTTCCGAAGTGATTTCACCCATTTGTCCTGCACTTCTCTTGGTTTGAGAAGGTAACATTACATCAACTCCTTTGAATTTTTTATAATTGAGATAATAAACATTATTCTCAAATTTTCCTCTTGGAGTTTCATTCATAGAATAAGTTTTCACTTTTAAACCTGATTCAACATCATAGAAATCATTCCATTTTTTTCCATCACTTGTAGTGAGTTCAAGTTTATAGGCATCTTTTTCTCCTACTTTTTCTTTGCCAACAACCGTGCGAGTAATTCCCAATTTGTCATAGAGTGTTTCTGAAAATGGGTTACTTCTCATTGCGGCCATTTGTGCTTCTTTGCCTTCCATTGGTGGGCGTCCACCACCGCCTCCGAAGCTACTACTATTTTTTAATTTGTTACCATCATAAATTGCACTCATCACTTCATTACCATTTGCAAAAACTGACATTGCGTAGCGGTCAGGAAATTTAAATTTCATTTCAGTCTCGGATGTACCTCTTTGGGTTTCGCTTGTGCTACTTATTGTCAAATCTTGAATTTTGGCAATTGCTTCTTTTCCTCCTATGGCGGTTAAGTATTTGTCGATGATTGCATCGGCACTTGGGGTGTCTTGAGCAAATGCTCCGAAAGTTAGTAAAGAGAATACTGTTACAAGTATTTTTTTCATTGTTTTTGAATTTTGATTGAATTTGATATTTAGAGAAACAATTTACTCAAATGTAAAGTTTTTATTTTAATGTGCATACAAAAAAAGGATAGAAGTATATAAAAAGCTGATAAATAATGACAAAAGAAAAAGTTGCCATTTTTTGGTATCGTCGTGACCTTCGTCTGGAAGATAATGCTGGTCTTTTCCATGCTCTAAAGAGTGGGTATAAGGTTTTACCAATTTTTATTTTCGATAAAAACATCTTAGATAAACTCGAAAATAAAAAAGACCAGCGAGTAGAATTTATCCATAAGGCTCTCACTGAAATCCAAGAACAACTTGTATCTTTTGGTGCGTCATTGTTAGTAAAATATGGTAGTCCTATTGAAATTTGGAAAAGTTTGATTTCAGATTTTGATATTGCAGAGGTTTATACTAATCATGATTACGAAAAATATGCAATTGAGCGAGACAAACAGATAGGAGAATTGCTGAATGCAAATGGTATAGCTTTTTATACTTTTAAAGACCAAACGATTTTTGAGAAAAATGAAGTTTTGAGTGGGGCAGGTACACCCTACACTGTTTTTACACCGTATAGTAGAAAATGGAAAGAACGACTCAATGAATTTTATCTGAAATCTTATCCGACTGAAAAATATTTTAATAATTTCCAAAAATCAAGCCTTTATAGTTTGCCAACTTTAAATGAAATTGGCTTCAATGAAACAGGAAGTGTTTTTCCGAAAAAAGAATTGCGTGAAGAACTGATTAAAAAATATGATGAGGTTCGTGATATTCCATCAGTTCTCGGAACAAGTCGACTCAGTGTCCATCTTCGTTTTGGAACAGTCAGTATCAGAAAACTCACACAAAAAGCTTTCGCTTTAAATGAAAAATGGTTGAACGAACTTATTTGGCGAGATTTTTATATGAATATTCTTTACCATTTTCCACATATAGCCGAAGGTAAGTCATTCAGGAAAGAGTACGATAATATTGTTTGGCGAAATAACCAAGCTGAATTTAAGAAATGGTGCGATGGAAAAACAGGTTATCCGATAGTGGATGCTGGTATGCGTGAACTCAACGCAACAGGTTTTATGCACAACCGAGTAAGAATGATTACTGCGAGTTTTTTGATAAAACATTTATTGATTGATTGGCGTTGGGGTGAAGCTTATTTTGCTGAAAAATTGATGGACTTTGATTTTTCAGCTAATAACGGTGGTTGGCAATGGGCATCGAGTAGTGGCTGCGATGCTGCACCGTATTTTCGTATTTTCAATCCAACTTCTCAAACTCAAAAATTTGACCCAGAATTGAAGTACATAAAAAAATGGATTCCTGAACTCAACAGCTTTGAATATCCTCGACCGATTGTCGAACATACTTTTGCTCGTGAGCGAGTACTGAAAGCCTATAAAGATGCTTTAGATAAAAAGTAAATGATTTGCTACTTCAAGCCGAAGTGTGTATTTTTGATTAAGAGTTTTGACTCTAAATCAAAAGTAATACAATAAAAATGACATTTCTCAATCAATCGGCACAGTATATTTTTGAAAAACATCCACTCGCACAACTAAAAAATATTTGTGTGGTATTACCGAGTCGTAGAGCTGTTTATTATTTTAAACAAGCTTTGGCCAAATTTTCTAATGTACCGTTCATAGCTCCAGAGATTCTTGCCATTGATGATTTCGTGATGCAAATGTCGGGTGTCAATCAAATTGATGCTGTGAGTTTACTGTTTGAACTTTACGAGATTTTTAAAAAATATGACCACGAAGTAAAATTTGAAAGATTCATTTCGTGGGCTCCAACGTTGCTACGAGATTTTGATACGATTGACTTATATTTAGTAGATAATCCAAAATCCATTTTCGAGTATATGAGCGAGGCGAAGGTCTTGGAAAGGTGGAACCCCGCTCAGTTGAAAAGTGGTAAACCCGCATTTGAAGTAACTCCAGTTCTTGATAAATATTTTAAACTCTTTGAGAATATCTATAATGTATATTCCGATTTGCAAAAATCTTTAACAACTGAAGGTTTAGCGTATCGAGGAATGGCCTATCGTATTTTAGCAGAATCAGTCAAACAGCTCTTAATTGAAAAAAACGAAAACTCTGTTATCTTTGAAAAATACTATTTTATTGGATTTAATGCCTTAAGTGCCTCCGAAGAAAAAATTATTGAAACCCTCGTAAAAACTAACCGAGCCGAAACTCTTTGGGATGCCGATACTTATTTTATGAGTTCAGAGTATAACCACAAGGCTGGTATGCTGCTGAGGTCTTATAAAAATAGTGGAAGGTTTGGTAAGTGGAATTGGCAAACGGATGAATTACTCAAAGGCGAAAAGCAAATGAGAATCATCGGGGTCGAAAATGCAACACTCCAAACTAAGATTGCGGGTCATATATATGCTGAAGCTATTGCTGAAAACCCAGAAGTACCAACAGTTATTGTTTTAGCTGATGAAAACTTGTTGCAGCCAGTAATTTATTCCCTCAACGAGCGTATTTCTGATTTTAATATTACAATGGGAGTTTCACTTCGTGGTTCAATGTTGTTTACATTGATTGACGCAGTTTTTGAGCTTCAACAAAATATTGCTGAGTTTAAAACAAAAGATGGTGGAACTGTAAAAATGCCTAAGTTTAGTCATCGACATATTTTTAAAGTTTTGAATCATCCCTTTATACGGCGATACGAACAAATTAAATATGCTCCCGAAATTAAGGCTAAATCTCAGGAAAGAACAGTTTTTCGGAAAACACTTTCTGAAATTCTCAGAACCAATAAAGTTTATCTAAGTCAAGACGAAATGTTAGACTTAGGAGAAAACGAACCTATATTTAAGATTCTGTTTTCGAGATGGAGTGATAACCCTCAGAAAGCTCTTTTTGCATTTTATGATTTAATAGATGAACTCCGAAATGTTTACCGAGATTCTAATGATGCCATCGAAACTGAGTATCTCTATTTGTTTCTTACAATATTACACCGTCTTGAAAAAATACTATTTCAAAATCGTGAATTAAGCTTAAAAAGTTTCAAACATTTTCTATACGAACTTATCAAGCAAGAGAAAATTCCGTTTAGTGGTGAGCCAATCTCTAATCTTCAAATCATGGGTATGCTCGAAACCCGTTGCTTAGATTTTGAGCGTGTTATCATTTTATCAGTAAACGAAGGAACAATTCCATCGGCAAAACATATCAATTCTTTAATTCCATTTGATGCCTGTATCGAATACCACTTACCTGTTCATTCAGACCAAGATGCCGTAATGGCTTATCATTTTTTTAGGTTATTGCAAAGAGCAAAGGAAGTAGATATTTTATATGTGATTCCTAATGGCGAAGGTCTCGGCGGAGGCGGAAGTGAAAAAAGTCGTTTTATTTTGCAGATTGAAAATGAGTTAGTTAAGGAAAATAAAAATATCAAACTAACGTACCCCAAAATTAAGTTTGGACAGGATAACGAAACCGAAGTAATTAATAAAATTGATATTTTCAAAAGCGAAGACATTTTGAAGAGTATCAGTAAATTAATTGCTGAGAAAGGGATTTACCCGACATCGCTTAGTAATTATTTGAAATGCTCTCTTCAATTTTACTTTGATAAAATTGCTAATATTTCGAAGAGGGAAGAAGTCGATGAAAATTTTGGTGCAGATGTTTTTGGTACTTGGATTCACAATACTCTTGAGAAAATTGATAAAGATTTTGGGCCAAAAATTTCGGAAGAAAATATTGAGACAATTATCGGAGAATTAGAAAAGCGTCTTGACGAAGCTTATCAAGAAAAATTTGGCGGTTTTGTAGTTGAGTCAGGAATGAATTACTTGTTAAAACAGGTAGCACAACAATTACTAAATGACTTCTTTGAAAATCAGAAAGTCTCACAAAGATTTCCATTGGAGGTTGTTCAAGCTGAACAACTCATTGAAGTGATTTTTGAAAAGGTAATTCATGGGAAATTACAAAAAATAAAAATAGCTGGACGCATTGACCGAATCGAAAGAGAAGGGAACGTATTGAAGGTTATAGATTATAAAACGGGTAAAGTTGTAGCTAAAGAACTCGAAACCCCAAAAGATTTAACTTTAGAGGAGGCATTAATAGAATCTGATAAAGAAAAGCTGAGGCAGCTTTGGCTCTATCAATATTTAGTGACCAAATCAATGTTTGATGGAAAGTTAGTACTGGCTGGTGAAAAGTTTGAAAATTATGCGGTGACTGCTAAAATTTATTCATTCCGTAATTTAAAAGAAAAATTGGAAGTAAATTTGAGTTTTGAAACTGCCCCGACAATCTTTGGCTTTATCGAAAAATCAGAAGGAGTTCTTACACAAATCATTACGGAATTATTAAATCCTGATATTAACTTTACACAAACTACCGATACAAAAATTTGTGAACGGTGTGATTTTAAAGGTATTTGCGGACGATAAAACTTTTGCCATATTGAAACCAACTGACAAACCATCAACTAAAGGAATAAAAAATATTCCGTTTCTTGACCTAAAGTTGATAAACCGACCTTACGAAAAAGACATAAACGCTGCATTAAAAAATGCAGTTGCTTCTGGCTGGTTTGTATTGGGTGAAGAGGTGAAGAAATTTGAAAAAAACTTCGCAGAATATTGCGGTGTGAAACACTGTATTGGAGTTGCCAACGGGCTTGATGCTTTAGTGCTTTTACTGAAGGCATCACAATTTCCACCTGACTCTGAAGTGATAGTTCCATCAAATACTTACATCGCATCAATCTTGGCAATTACCTTGGCTGGTTTTAAACCAATTTTGGTTGAGCCAGATATTGAAACTTATTTGATTGACCCTGCAAAAATTGAAGAAAAAATTACTCGAAATACTAAAGCTATCTTAGTTGTTCATCTTTACGGAAAATGTTGTGATATGGAGGCCGTAATGAGAGTGGCTCATAGGTACGAATTGAAAGTTTTTGAAGATGCCGCTCAATCTCATGGTGCAACTTATCAAGGAAAGAAAGCTGGTAACTTGGCAGATGGAGCTGGGTTTAGTTTTTATCCAACTAAGAATTTGGGTGCCATGGGTGATGCTGGAGCAATCACTACAAATGATGATGCTCTGGCCGAACGGGTAAGAGCAAAACGGAATTATGGCTCAGGGAAAAAATATGTTTTTGATTATCAAGGGCTCAATAGTCGTTTAGATGAATTACAAGCTGCAATCCTAAACGTTAAATTTCCGCACCTTGATTCCGATAATTCTATTCGCCAAAAAAAAGCAAATAGGTATTTATCCGAAATAAATAATCCGAAAGTTATTTTGCCACCTGCCAGTACAGTAAACCAAGATGCTTGGCATTTATTTGTTGTTAGGGTAGAGAATCGTGAAAAGTTTAGAAAATATCTTACTGAAAATGGAATTGGCTCGGACGTACATTACCCAATTGCTCCGCATAAACAACTGGCATATAGAGAGTGGAATAATCGTACTTTTGCCATTGCAGAAAAAATCCATGAAGAGGTAGTGAGTATTCCGCTCAATGTTACTCTAACCGAAAAAGAGATTACTTACATTATTGAAAAAATAAATAAGTATTAGACTTATATTTAGTTATCAATTATACATTAATGATATCCCATAAATCAAAATTACTTTCGGTCGTAATACCAGTGTATAAAGGAGCAAAGACCATCGCTCACCTGGTAGAGACTTTGCAAGCTGAACTCAGACAATACGATTTTGAAATAATTTTGGTAAATGATGGAAGCCCAGATGATTCTGAAAAAGTCTGTAAAATTTTAGCTGCCGAAAACTCAAATCTCAAATTTTACTCTCTCAGAAAAAACTTTGGTGAATTCAATGCGGTAATGTGTGGCTTGAATCATGTTGAAGGAAAGTATGCAGTTATCATTGATGATGATTTTCAAAATCCTCCATCTGAAATTATAAAGTTGGTTGAAAAAGCACAGGTAGAAAATCTTGATGTCGTGTATAGTTTCTATGCCGAAAAGAAGCATCATTTTTTTAGAAACTTTGGGAGTTGGTTGGTTAATCGACTTACAACTTCACTTTTACAGAAGCCAGCCGATTTATACTTGTCGAGTTTTAAGTTAATAAATTTTGAAGTTGTACAAGAAATTATCAAATATAAAGGACCATATCCATACATTGATGCACTCATATTTCGAGTAACAAATAATGTAGGTAAAATTCAGGTTCAGCATAATGCTCGAATGGAAGGTGAGTCGAACTATACCATTAAAAGATTAATTACGTTATTTATGACTATCCTTTTTGGGTATTCAATTTTACCAGTTCGAATAATTCTTTCTTTTGGGATTCTTTCTTTAGTATTTTCAATTCTGCTCATACTTCTCTATCTTTTTAGAGTCATACCAGATTGGGGAATTGCCATTTTTATTTTCTTTGGTGGAGTTCAACTTACTTCACTTGGCGTTATCGGTGAATACGTATCAAAAGCCTTTTTATCACAAAACCAAACTCCGCAATATATTGAAAAGTAAATTCATCGATACCCCTAACCAAACCTTAAAATAGAATGCTTATTAACTACGACGAATACAGAATGATGTATGAAGCTGAAGAAAAACTTTGGTGGTATAGGATTCTGCATGAAAAAGTTTTAAAAGAAATTCAGAATAGATTTCATGAAAATAAGCAAATCAAAATTTTAGATGCTGGTTGTGGGACTGGGGGATTAATGAGTTTTTTAATTAAACATGGATATGAAAATATTCAAGGCTTTGATTATTCAGAAGATGCTGTAAATTTTTGTAAAGAACGAAATTTGGATGTTCAACAAACTGACATAACTAATTTTGAAAACAAATTTGCCACCAATAGTTTTGATGTAATTGTAAATGATGATGTCGTATATCAATTTGATAACTCAACTATTACGAATATTTTTCATACTTTTCAATCAATCTTAAAGGTAGATGGCATTATTATTACTAATAATAATGCTTTCAATGTTTTCTATGGAACGCATGATATAGCAGTAGGAGGAAAGCAACGTTTTAAACTTTCTGATTTTGAAAAAATTTTAAAAAATCTACCATTAAAAATTATTTACTATACATATTGGAGTGTGCTGTTATCTCCACTTATTTTGGGAGTAAGGCTCGTACAACAAATCCAATTAAAGCTAAATTTAATCGACTTGAAAAGTATAAAATCAGACGTAACCGTACCTGCTGATTTTGTAAATAACTTTTTTTATCAAGTTGTGAAGCTTGAAGAAAAACTGTTCAAGAAAGGTTTTTTCGGAAGTTCATTGTTTTTAGTGCTTAGAAAAAAACTTTAAAAGATATCAATTTGTAAAATATTGATACTCAATTAGATATATCTTTAAGCTAAAAAAAAACAAAAAATATTGTAAAAATATTTGTTTCGCTATTGACATTTAGAAAAAAACGCCGTACTTTTGTATCACAATAAGGCAGTGACCAACAACATAGAGAGATGGCAGAGTGGTCGAATGCGGCGGTCTTGAAAACCGTTGACTGTAACAGGTCCGGGGGTTCGAATCCCTCTCTCTCTGCTTCAAAAGCCGAATCGCAAGATTCGGCTTTTTTTTGTATCTTTACTTCCGTATAAATTCACTTCATTTCAAACCTTATGTGGCAAGAACAAGATAATCGCCTTACTCGTACATTCATCTTCAAAAATTTCTCCGAAGCATTTGCATTCATGACAAGAGTCGCTATGTTGGCCGAACAACATGAGCATCATCCTAATTGGTCGAATGTGTGGAATGCTGTCAAAATAGAATTGACCACACACGATGCAGGTAATACAATTACTCAAAAAGACCGTGATTTAGCCTCTGCGATTAATAAATTAATTGATTAAGTGGTAGCAAAAAAAGTTCTCCACCTGTGTTTGTAACTTGTTGATAATCAGTTATTTATGTGTTTTGTCTGACTTTCTACAGTTATCGAAAAGCCTTATTTAAGGATTTTTTTATACGAAAATTGCCTAAATCGGACAAAAATTAAGAATCAAAACGGCTGAGAATTGAATATTTTCTTATAGCCTTATACTTTATGCGATATATTTAATTCTCATTCATTTTAAAGTACAGGTTTTCGTATAAAAAAATCCTAAAACCCATCATTTTTGTACACTTTTCACCCTAACAAAATTTTAATTAATGTCAACTCTGCTAAAAAAACAAATTAGCCTATTCAGTCTGACAATGATAGCTATTGGCTCCAGCATCGGTTCTGGAATTTTTCGTACGCCATCAGAAATTGCAAGATACTTGCCAAGCGAAGGTCTAATGCTTTTAGTTTGGGTTTTCGGTGGAATCATCGCTATCTGTGGAGCACTGACTTTTGCCAAAATTGCTGAAAATTTCTCAAGAGTTGGTGGCTTTTATGTGTATCTGAAAGAGGCATACGGTGAACTACCTGCTTTTCTATATGGTTGGTCTATGTTGATAGTTATTAATACTGGGTCATTGGCTGCATTAAGTTTAGTGTTTACTTCATACTTAAAAGTTTTCATCCCAATTTCTGAAAGTATGGAACTTGTCATTGCTATCGTATCAATTGCATTGCTAACATTAATGAATATTTTAGGAGTAAAGTTTGGAAGTCTTTTTGCAAGTATTTTTACTTCAGCCAAATTACTGGGTATTATTTCTGTGATTTTTATTGGAATCATATTTGGTACGAATCCTGACGTTAATTTTATAAATACAAATTTTGAGCAAAATGCGAATAATCTATCATTAATTTCAGCATTTGGTCTTGCTCTGATTGGGGTTAGTTTTTCTTATGGAGGCTACCAACATGCAACTTTTATTGCTGCCGAAGTAAAAGATGCGAGTAAAATTGTACCAAAAGCAATGATTTTGGGTATTATCGCCGTATGTGCAGCTTATCTTTTTATAAATTTTGCTTATCTGAAACTTATACCTATTACCCAAATGGCAAATTCTGGAAGTGTTGCATCTGATGCAATTAGTACTGTCTGGATTTTAGGAGGTAAGTTTATTTCATTTCTAATCATTTTATCAGTGTTGGGTACTATCGGAATATATATACTCACAGCTCCTCGCATTTATTTTGCCATGGCTGATGATGGCTTATTTTTTAAGAAATTTGCTGAGATTCATCCAAAATATCATACGCCATTTTGGGCTATTATCATTCAATCGGTCTGGACAATCTTACTACTTGTTTTTTGGAAAACCTTCTCCAACTTAATTACTTATGTAGTTTTTGTGGATACTGCTTTTTTCTTACTTACAGCTGCAACTTATTTTACTCTCATTAAAAATAGAACTTTATTTGGTAAACTAACAGCCGTTGTGTTTATTGCTATGTGTAGTTTTATTGTACTAAACACTCTAATCGAAAAGCCAGAACAAGCCATTGCTGGTATTG
>JACCDQ010142080.1_pt1 | contig 28031 bp, 50 predicted proteins | sample 7446031 | NCBI WGS metagenome assembly JACCDQ01 (sample SAMN15323442, study PRJNA562643) | freshwater metagenome | isolation source: river surface water | place: USA:Blue River Watershed | collected 2017-08-17 | reverse complement strand
TTTATGACCGTATGGATATGCCTACTTTTTTTGATATGCTAGAAAAATACAGGGAGCAAAGGCATTTAGACTTTATGAACGGCAAAGAAGAAGCACACGCTCAATTCAAAGCAATGGGCGATAGTAACCGAACAAGCCAAGACATAGACAAAGAAGCTAACAGGAACGCAATGCTAAACTATTTAAAAACAAAATAATATGTTTAAAAATATAATAACCACAAGTGATTATAAAACTGAAATTATAAAAATACCTTTTACTGAAATTTTAATAGTGGAGTCCCCAGTTGATTTACCTATTGAACAAAAAATTAAATTAAATGAAGTAATACAAAGACCTATTATACTTTGGGTTTATAATCCTAAAGCAGAACAAATAAAAACAACTTTAATAAAAGAATAAATCATTGCCCTCACAAAATCATTAATTAACAAATAAAGGGTGTTGGTTATAACCGTGGGGGCATTAAACTTAACTATGAGCAACAAACTATACTACCACATTTGTAAGAAGTACCCTGAAATAGAGTACAAAGGCGAAGATTTAAACCTAGAAAATCTTTATACCCAAGAACTAAAAAAGAGATGGTTAAACACTGTTAAATATCCAACAGTAACGGATATTGTAATTGAATTAAGAATAAGCGAAAGAACTGTTTATAGATTGGCAAAGGAAAACAATCTAGGATCACGCTGGGTACACCGTAAAAATAATAATATATGAAAACAGCAATGCAAGAATTAATTGAACAACTAAAAAGTTATTCTACTGTCGTATCAAAAGAAAATAATTTAGATATGGCAGCAGCATTCAATTTTGCTATTGATTTAGCAAGATTAAGTATTGAAAAAGAAAAAGAGCAGATAATAGATGCTAATAGACAAGGCAGATGCAATGATTGTCCATTTATGTATTCAAATGAAGAAGCAGAAGAATACTACAACCAAACCTATAACCAAAACAAATAAACTATGAAAACAGCAATGCAAATAGCAGTAGAAAGCTATAAAAATGACGGAGTATCTTTTACTGATTGGTTTTCGGATAATTACGAAATGCTACTTGAAAAAGAAAAAGAACAGATAAAAAAAGCTGTTTATGATAGCATGGGTACAAACTTTGACCCTAATATGGGCAGAGCAGAAATGTACTATAATGAACTATATACCAAAACAAATAACCTATGAATTTAGATGAAAAACAAATAGCCTATTTAAAAGGTTATGCTATGGCTATTCAAGACGTTATGATGAATATTACTGGTGAAAATACAATTTGTAAGCATTATGACCCATTAGAAGTAGATAATAAATATTTACATTCTTATGCTTTTGATTTAAAAGATGGTGGCAGACATCACCCACTGGAGGATTATAATTATATAGAAGAAATTACTGAATGTATGCTTAATGAAGGTGTTGAATGGATTAAAGAAAATAACCAAAACAAATAACCTATGAATTTCCTATTAGGCTTTCTATGTGTAATTATATTTACTGCATTATCTAGTTACATTTACGTATTTAACGATAATAACGAAGACAATGAGATACATTAAATTTTTCTTTATAAGCGTGCCATTGGCAATAGCGCTTTACACAATAGCAACAATAATTAGATTAATAAAAAAGATATGAGTGGAGAGGTAAAACAAATTAAAGGATACCCACATTATAAAATTTATAGTGATGGTAGGGTATTTAGTATTAGACATAATAAATTCTTAAAACAATTTAAAACGCATAAAGGATACTTAATGGTTTCGGTTACACATAATAAAGTTTGCAAACATATTTCAGTACATAGATTAATTGCATTAAATTTTATTAATAACCCTGAAAATAAACCCCAAGTAAATCATATAAACGGTATAAAAACTGATAATAGGGTAGAAAATTTAGAATGGGTAACAAATCAAGAAAATTGTATTCACGCACATATAAGCGGATTAGTAAGATTAAGAACAGAAGAAAGTAAAAAAGCACAAAAATTAGCTTGTTCAAAAATTGTATTAGATATTCAAACAGGAATATTTTATGACTCAATTACTGAAGTTGCAAAAGTTAAAAATATTGGGCATAGTACTGCATTAAGACATTTAAAAATAAATAATAATAAATATTCAATAATATTAGTATAATGAGTTCAGAAATTCGTGGGCTAGAGAATAGCAGACCAATAAAAATGATAGACATTGAAACAAAAGAAACAACGGTATTTAAGTCAATAGCTTACGCAAAAAGAGTAACAGGTTTAAGGGAGTATGCAATACGTGCTGGACTTAACCCAGTACAAAAGAAGCGTTTTGAAGTAAATGGAAGGACTGTTTGTTTTAGAATAGTAAAATAAAAATATGATAACAATAACAAACGAGGATAATATGCAGTTAATGGCTCGTTATCCTGATAAGCATTTTGATTTGGCAATAGTTGACCCGCCTTATGGACTTGGGAAAAGATTAAGTAATGGTGGTGGAAAAAGAAAAGATGACCCATCTAGGCTTTTATATATGGATAAAGAATGGGATATTTTACCAAATAAAAATTATTGGGAAGAGTTATTTAGAGTTAGTAAAAATCAGGTTGTTTTTGGTGCAAATTATTTTTTAGAATACTTACCAAATACTAGAGGATTTGTTTGCTGGGATAAAAATCAAACTATGCCAACTTTATCAGCTTGTGAATTAGTATGGACTTCATTTGATAAACCTGCTAAAATTATGAAGAAATCAAGTACCGATTTAAATAGATTTCATCCGACACAAAAGCCTGTATATGTATATGAATTTATGTTTAGATATTGTAAATCACAAAAAGGCGATAAGATACTTGACACTCATTTGGGTTCAGGTTCAATTGCTATAGCTTGCCACGATTACGGCTTTGATTTAACGGCTTGTGAGTTAGATACTGAATACTATGAAAAGGCATTAGATAGATTAAAAAAACACCAATTGCAGCAAAAATTGTTTTAGTTTTGTCTTATGGCAGTTACACCATTACCAAAATTATTAGAAAAGACACAAAAGATTGTCAATAGTTACGTTAGACGTCGTGATGAAGGTTTAAATTGTATTAGTTGCGGAAGTCCTAATGCAAATCAAGCCGGACATTGGGTAAGCGTTAAGCAATCAAGTGCTTTAAGGTTTAACGAGTGGAATATAAATCTTCAGTGTGCTGGATGCAACCTATATAAGCACGGAAATCAAGTTTTATATAGAATTGGATTAGTAAATAAAATTGGAGAAAAAGCTGTTAAAGAATTAGAGGATATTGCCTTGAATAATAGAATTAAAAAATGGGAACGTGATGAATTGTTTGAAATAATGAAAAAATACTCATAATGGCAAAAGCAACTAACAGTAACAAAATTCAATTTGGGAAACGCAAGTGTGGTAAATACAAAAAGACCACTGGACCTAAAGACAAACCAACTAAACCGTATAACCGCCAAGGACGATGAAAAATACTTTTGGTAAAAGAACCTATAAATGCAAATGTGGAGCAATACAAGAAGCCTACGTTTGGCAAACTGAACTTACTAAACATAAGTTTAAATGCTCGGAATGTAAAAAGTCAATAGGCATAGACCAATTAAAAACTGAAAGCAAAGTGCAAACTGCTTCAATAAGAACCCCAACAAAAAACCGATAATGCTAATAACACAAATCAAACCAAACCCAAATAATCCTAGAATAATAGATAAGATTGATTTTGATAAGTTGGTTAAATCTATTGAGCAAGACCCTGATTTATTACAGGCTAAACCTATTATAATTGATGAAAACAATCTCATTTTAGGTGGACATCAAAGATATAGAGCGTGTATTGAATTAGGTATTCAAGATGTGCCGGTTATAATAATGAGCAATTTAAGTGAGAAAAAAAAGAAGAAACTATTAATAATTGATAACACCCATTATGGACAATTTGATATGGACGCACTAGCAAATGACAACTGGGAATTAGAAGATTTAGACGATTGGGGTGTTAGTGTTGACTTTTTAATTCCTACTATTGACGAGCCTAAAAACATAGATAATACTAAGGGAGGCAAGATTTGCCCGAATTGTGGTGTATCTTTGTAAATAATTAGAAGATATTTAGATTATGGCTAACGAAAAAAACTTAATACCAGCACAAAAAGGGGAAGTAAGAAACCCCAAGGGTAGAGGTAAGGGAGTGCTAAATTCAAAGACTAGATTACTTAAGTTATTGGAATTAGTTACTACTACTAAAAACCCTGTAACAGGCGAAGAAGAAGAATTTACTATTGCAGAGCAGTTAGATATGCAAATAATAGCAAAAGCGAGAAAAGGAGATTTAAAGGCATACGAAATATTATTAGACCGTTTAGAAGGTAAGCCTAAACAATCTACTGAAGTAGAAGTAAGTGGTGGAATGACAATTAATTGGGAAGAGAAAAAAACATACGTAGCAAATAACCCATCTATTTAATATATGATACAAACTACAACTACATTTACATATAATGCTTATGGATTAAGCAAAATAGTAAAGACTGATATATTTGAAGATAGAATTGAAGTAATTTATAGATGTGAACCAACATATAATACTTGGCCAGGAAATAATTACCCTAAAATATATAAAGAAATTTATAGTAGAACCGATGGTTCAATGCAGAAAGTTGATGGGACTTATATACCTGAACAATATTATGAAGAAACTTATGAATTTTAATTAATATATTTAATGGAATTATCAATTAAACAAACCCTAGCACTCGACCTATTAGAGGACAAAAAGACTTTAGAGATTTTGTTCGGAGGCGGCGCTGGGGGTGGGTAAGACTGCCCTAGGTTGCTATTGGCAATTAAAGCAGCGATTAAAATATCCCAATACAAGAGGCTTAATAGGACGTGCCGTATTAAAGACGCTTAAAGAAACTACCTTAGTTTCATTCTTTCAGGTAGCTAAAATGCAAGGCTTAGAAGCGGGGAAACACTATAAGTTTAATTCTCAATCTTCAACAATAGAGTTCTTTAACGGCTCAACTATTCTATTAAAGGATTTATATTCATACCCAAGCGATCCAAACTTTGACGAATTAGGTTCGCTAGAGATTACTGACGCATTCATAGATGAAGCAAATCAGGTGGACGATAAGGCTCGAAACATTATTAAATCAAGAATAAGATTTCAATTAGACCAAAACGAATTAGTTCCCAAGATACTTTACACGTGCAATCCGGCAAAGAATTGGACGTACTCCGAGTTTTACAAGCCTCAACAAGACGGAACAATAAAAGACAATAAACGCTTTATATCTTCGTTAATAGATGATAATCCGTTTATATCAAAGCACTACAAAGAAAACCTTTTAACATTAGACAAGGTAAGCCAAGAGAGATTACTATTTGGTAATTGGGAATACCTAGACGACCCCGCTCAACTTATAGATTATGATAAAATTCTTGACTGCTTTACTAGCGATTATTTACCTAGTGGTACACCTTACATTTCTTGCGACGTTGCTCGTTTTGGTAGCGATAGTACTGTCATTGGGTTATGGTTTGGGTACCGTGTTAAACTTTATCAATACAACGGTAAAAGCGTGGTGGAAGTGGCTGAAATTATAAAAAAGCTACAAAAGGAATTTCAAGTACCAACGTCAAATATAGTAGTGGATGAGGATGGTGTAGGTGGTGGAGTTTGCGATATATTGAGGTGCAAAGGATTTGTCAATAATAGTTCGCCATTAGAAAACCCAGTAACAAGAACAAAAGAAAACTTTGATAATCTTAAAAGCCAATGCTATTATAAGTTAGCCGAGTTAGTAAACGATAATAAAATTTACATAAATGCTGACGGCAAACAAAAGCAAATGATAATCGAAGAACTAGAACAGGTAAAACAAAAATCAGTAGATAATGACGGTAAAAAAGGAGTTGCACCAAAAGATAGAGTTAAGGCTGCTATTGGTCGTTCCCCTGACTTTAGTGATTGTTTAGCTATGCGTATGATATTTGAATATACTCCAAAATTTGTAGTATCAGTTTATTAGGATAAAATAAGTAACTTTGACTAAATTGTACATATATGGGACTACTTGACTTCTTTAGTAAAAAGAAAGTAAATACTTTATTTCCGAATATACCACTAGGCGCACAGGTAGCAATTCAGCAAGGAATTGTAACGTGGCAAGGACAAAATGCTCAACAATATGTTAGAGATGGCTATCAGGCAAACGATATAGTTTATTCAATCATTAAACTAATTACCGATAAGGCTAAACTTGCTCCATTCCACGTTTACAAGATTGTTGACCAAACGGCTGCAAAGCGTTATAAGTCATTAATGAAACAACCTGATAAGATTGAGAATTGGAACGAAGTAAAACAATTACATAAAAAAGCATTTGAATTATATGATGGAGATGCACGATTAAACGAGTTGCTTAAATATCCAAACGGAGAGGACACTTGGGCAGATTTAGTTGAACAATGGTGTGGCTTTAAATTAATAACAGGTAATTCCTTTATTTATGCTAAAATGATTGAAGGGGGTGCTAATGACGGCAAACCTTTTGAGCTATTTGCACTACCGGCTCAATATATGGCTATCATTGCCAATATAGAAGTGTTTCCACCTGTAAGAGTTGGATATCAACTTTACTACGGTAAAATGTGGACTTTTGACACTAAAGAGATTTTACACGATAAATACTTTAACCCGTATTGGACTGTAACCGGCAATGAATTGTATGGACAATCTCCATTAATGGCAGCTGCTAGAACTTTAACAAGAAGCAACGAAGCTAAAACGGCAGCAGTTTCTTCATTCCAAAATGGAGGTCCAGCAGGTGTATTATTTATGAATGATGACCGTTTCGACCCTACAAGTGGAACGCAACAGGCTCAAGCATTAAAGAAGTCAATTAGCGAGAAAGGTGGAGCAGAAAATTTCAATTCCATTGCAGTATCAGGTTATAAAGTAGATTGGAAGCAAATCGGCTTATCTCCTGTTGAATTAAACATTATCGAAAGTGAAAAATGGGATATGAAATCACTTTGTAATATTTACGGAGTGCCTAGTCAATTATTGAATGACGCTGATAATAAAACTTATAACAACCAAAGAGAAGGCGAAAAGGCTTTAACATTGCGTTGCGCTATTCCTTTGTTAGACGCTATCGCTGAACAGTTAAATAGAAAATTACATAGCGATTGGGGTTATAAAGGAACTAATGTTTATGTGGGTTATGACATTCAAGTATATCAAGAATTAGAGGCTAATAAATCCGAGCAAGTAGCTTGGCTAAATGAAGCGTGGTGGATTAGTCCTGCTCAAAAGATGGAGATAATGGGTATTAAAAATCCTGATTACATTCCACAGGAAGAGTTAGAAAAACTTTACATTCCTAGTAGCTTACAACCAATAGACCAATTTCAACCGTTAACAATTAACGAACCTAAATAAGATTATATGCAATTTGTAGAATTTATAAGCCAATTATTAGACAGTAAAGAACAGGCTATTGTATGGCACAATCAAACGTTAAGCTATGCCGAGCATAAAGCATTAGACTTTTATCAGGATGAGATTGCTGAACTTTATGACGGTTTAGTTGAAAGCGTTAGTGGCATTTACGGACGTCCTAAAAACTATTCAGTAGGTACTTTGCAGAACTATGTAAGCAATGAAGCCGTACGTGCATATTTTAAGGAATTATACGTATTCATAGAAAAGGAGCGTAAAACAATATACCAAGATACTTGGGTACAAAATCAAATAGATGAAATTGCGCAGTTAATAGCAAAGACGCTTTACCTTTTAACTCTTAAATAATGATTTGGCAAGATTATAGAAAACTCTATATGAATGCGCTTGTTCAGTATTCCCCTAAATTCAAAAAGGAACTACAAAAACAAGTCGATACTTATTGCCGTACCCAAGACTATAACGCAATCAGCGATAAGAGCCTTAAAAAGACGATTAAACAGTTACACATTGCTCTAGGTACTAAAATGGGATTGATAGCCGAAAAAGACGTTAAAAAGGGCGCTAAAGGGGCATATGTTCCAATGGAAACAAAAAGTGCTAAAACTGATTTATTTGCTTATGTTATAATCAGGTATCTAGAAACTAAAGGATTAGACCAATTAGCAGCCGATATAACCGATACAACAAAGGAACAAATTAGAAACTTCCTAATAAAAGGACAAGAACAAAATTTGACAATGCCGGAAATTATTGCATTGTTAAGGACTTCAGGTATAACAAATTATAGAGCCGAACTAATAGCTAGAACTGAAACGGCACGTTCAGCAAATATCGGTTCAATGGTTGGAGCAATGAGTACAGGTTTGGTAACGGTTAAAGAATGGATTGCAGCAAAAGATAATAGAACTAGAAGAATACCTAGAGACGCGAACGACCATTTACATATGGACGGGGTGCAATTACCAATAGACCAAAAGTTTGTAGTTCCGGCAAAAACTTACATTGACAATATGTTACACCCAGGGGATAGCACAGCACACGCAGGTAACGTTTGTAATTGTAGGTGCACTTTAGGATATGAAGCAGTAAGGGGTAGTGACGGTAAGTTAAAAAGATTAGAAAACAATCCACCATTAGGGGACGCAGGTTTGATTTGGGAACTATTAACAAACTTCGCTGCTTATGAAATCGGACAATTATTAGCAGACGCATTAACATAATAAAAAAAATAATAACTTTGTTCAAATGAGTACAATGCAGTTAAAAAATACACTTGTTGAAAAACAAGATATAGGCTATAACATTATGGACGTTGACAGTGAGCAACGCAGAGTAAAAGCCGTATGGGCAAGATGTGGGAATATTGATTTAGATAATGACATTATCGTACCTGAAGCGTTTACTAAAACATTAGTTGAACGTGGACCAGCAGGCAAAAATCTTATTTGGTCATTGGTTGACCACTGCGCAGATATGAATAATGTAATCGGAAAGCCGGAGCAGTTATACGTTGAGAATGATATGCTAATCGCAATTACCCCAATCGTAGAAACTGAAAAGGGCGAGGACATAATCAAAATGTACGAAGCAGGTTTAATCAATCAGCATTCAATCGGATTTAGTACAATTAAATCTAACGTAAATAAAGAAGGTGTAAGAACAATCACGGAGTTAAAACTTTACGAAGGTTCAGCAGTTCTTTGGGGTGCAAATCCTGAAACCCCAACATTAGGGTTTAAAGGCGAAATGGACATAAAGGATAAAAAACAAGAATTAAGCAATAGGCTCGAAAAGCTAATCAAATCATTCAAAGGTGGTAAATTCACTGATGAAATGTTTAGCTTAATAGAGATAGAAATAAAGAGAATTCAAGGCGAATTAATGGAAATCGAAGTAATCAAGGAAATCACTCAACCCGAGCAATCAGTTGAGCCGGTACAAGAAGAAAAGGCTGAAGATAATGAGCAAGTTCTCAAGGCAATTAATCAATTTAACAATCTATTTAAAAAGTAAAAAATGGAACATTTAATCAATGAAATGGCTGAAAACGTAAAAGGCATTAAGTCCGATGTTTCTGCTCAAATCGAAGAAGTAAAAACTTCTATCAAAGTTGTTGCTGACGAAATGCAAAAGCAAATCGATGCACAAAACGCTGCACAAAAGAAAAGCGCAGCAAAACAAGTTAAGCATATGGACGAAGCCATTATGGAAAAACTTGATGGCAATATGGACTTAATGGAGAAAGAAATGAAGTCAGGCGGTAAATTCCGTTTAGATTTAAGCGATGTTAAGTCTATGACTTTATCAGCTTCTTTAACTGGAGATGCTCAAGCTAGCTACGCACCTAACGCTGCTATCTTACCAAGCCAAGCAGTAAACTTCCGTGACTTAATTCCAACAGTACGTTCAACAAGTGGTTTGTATGTTTTCTATAAGGAAACTTCTACAACTAACAATATTGCTGCTCAAACTGAAGGTTCTAACAAAGGAGAAAACAGTTACGCATTAAGCGAAGTAAAAGTAGTTAACGATTATATCGCAGGTTTCTCTACTTTCTCAAAGCAAATGGCTAAATCTTTACCTTTCTTGAGTACAACTTTACCAAGAATGTTGACTAGAGATTTCTACAAAGCAGAGAACAGTGCATTCTATACAACTGTATCAGGTGCTGCAACAGGTTCAACAACTACTTCTGCAACTGTGGATTTAGAGCAATTAGTTGACTATATCGGAAACCAAAAGACTGCAAACTATGTAGCTTCTTTCGCAGTAGTTAGTCCAACTCAAATGGGACGTTTATTGAAAGAAACAATCAACGCAGGTTACTACGCTGGTTCAGGTTCAGTTATCGTTAACCCTAACGGTGGTATCACTATTTGGGGAGTACCTGTTATCGCTGCTTCTTGGGTAGCTGATGACAAAGTATTGATCTTGGATAACAACTATTGTGAGCGTGTTGAAGTTGAAGGTTTAGCTATCGAGTTTTCTTATGAGAACGCTAGTAACTTCCAACAAAATATGGTTACTGCTCGTATCGAGTGTTACGAAGATGTAAACTTAATGCAACCAACTTCAGCTATCTTTGCTGATTTAGGTAACGTATAATTTTAGGTTTTACTTATAAAAATTCCCTCACTAGAAATGGTGGGGGTTTTTTATTTATATTATTGTAAATTTGTAAAAAAGGATTATGTATAATTTCATTATAGATTACACCCAAGCTGATTTAGGGACAATTACGGAGCCTGTAACGGTTGCAGAGGCTAAACAATATTGCCGTGTTGACAATACGGTTGAAGATGATTTATTCGAGGAGCTTATCACTCAATCTAGACAAGCCGTAGAGAAAGCTGCTAACATAAGTATAACCCCAAAAACGGTTACATTGTGGTTCACTAATAGTGCCGGTAATTTTCAGTTGCCATTTGGTCCAGTAACGGCTTTTACAAGTTTAACTGACGCAAACGGTAATATATTAGGTACAAACGTTTACAATTTAGTAGGTGGGCAAAACCCTAACTTACAACGTCCTTTATGGGCTGATTTAAAGGCTATCTATACTACAGGAATGACAACAGTACCCAAAGAGATTAAGATTGCTATTTTAGACCAAATTAACTACGGTTACGAGAATAGAGGAATGGATGTTGACGATATGGGAATATGTGAGAAAACTTGGAGAGTGTGCCAAAGATGGACACGCACTTCACCAATACTTTAATATGAGAATAGGACTTCACAAAGACAATTACGTTGACGCTAATTCTATGACTAGATTAGTGGACGTTTACGCTCCAACAAGAACTTCGGACGGCGAAGGTGGCTATACTACCACATTCACTAAAGTAGCGACTGTATGGGGCGATTATAGACCTCAACCACAAAACAGGACATTGCAAGAAAGTCAACTTTCATTTAATAGATACGCAAAAATGTTTATTAGATGGGATTTGAGTATAACTGATAATTACCAATTTGAGGTAGAAAACCAACGCTTTACTATCCACTCAATTAAGGACGTGGACAATGCACATAGATTTTGGGAAATTGAAATGTACGCTTAATGGCTGCAATTACAGTAGATATAAAAGGAATGAGCGAGGCTTTAGGTAAGTTCGATAAGTACAGTAAAAAAGTACAAACCGAAATTAAAGACGAAGTCAACGCTTCAGCTTTGGCAATACAATCCAATGCTAAAAAATTGGCTCCTGTAAACTTGGGTATGTTAAGGAACTCAATTTATTTAACAGCCGAAAGCAAAGGGCAATTTGCATTTATGTATTCCGTTGGTGCCGGTGCTAAATATGCACCTTATATAGAGTTTGGAACAGGGGGTAAGGTTTCTATTCCTTCAGGGTACGAAAGTTACGCTTCAAGCTTTAAAACTAAAACAGGGGGCACATTTAAAGAGATGGTTAAGGCATTAACTATGTGGGTTGAAAGGAAAGGAATAGCAAGTGGCAAACAAAGTAAATCGGCTGCTTATATGATTGCTTTAAGCATATTAAGAAAAGGGTTAAGACCTCAACCGTTTTTAATACCGGCATTTGAGCAAGAGAAGCCAAAACTTAAATTAAGAATAGAAAAAATAATAAAAAATGCTTAACCCTAATATAGAGATAAAAAAATGGTTTGTTACCAATGTGGGAACGGCTACAGGCTTACCTGTTTATGACGGTATGGCTCCGGATAATGATCTAACCGAATATATTGTTTTAGACGGTAGAACTTCAAGCCAAGAGCAAGGTAAATCAGGCTACACAAATACAAACGTTATCATAGTTGACATAATAACAAAAAATGCTAACTTTGGCTATAAACGTGCTGAAACAATATCTAATTTGGTATTGACTGCGATAAATTCGGATACTACAATAACGCTTCCAAGTGGCTGGACTTCTAGCAGCTTGTTTGTAAATAGTATTCAAAATTTAGACGGTTTAAATCCTTTAGATAATGTATTTAGAACTTTAATAACATATAATTTAACAATAACACAAATTCAATAAAAATGGCAGAAACTAAAGTATCAGGTAGAGATTACCTATTATTCGCAGACATAGACGGAGATGCAACATTCAAACCCGTAGCTTGTCTAACTTCAAATTCAATTACTTCTTCTTTAAACGTAATTGATGCAACTTCTAAATGTGGCGACCAATTCCAACCTGGACCTGCGTACACACAATCAATCAAAGCTGATGGCTTTGCTATTGACCAAACAGGAACGGCTTCTAAAGACAGTTACAATCAGTTGTATGCTGCATTTATTGCCGGTACAGTATTCGCAATTAAAATGGGCGAGGCTACACCAGTTGCAGGTAACGTAATTTACACAGGCGATGTTTTCATTTCAGCTTTTGATGTAAACGCAGCTGATAAGGAAGATGTTAAATTCAGTGCAACTTTCACAGTAGCAGTTCCACCGTTAACACAAACAGTAACAGCTTAATAAAAAACAACAACAACTATGTTCGAACTAAAACTAAACAACAAAACAATCCCTCTAAAATGGGGTACTTGGGCAATGCGTGAATTTTGCGTAGCTAATAATATCGGTATAGACAAGTACTTTGAACTATTAGGGAAAACGCAATTTGATTTAGATCTCGTTGTAAAGATGATTTACATAGGGTATAAGTCGGCTTGTGTTAGTAACAAACAAGACGTAGAATATACTGAAAATGATGTTTGTGATTGGATGGATGAAATAGGTGGACTTTTTAATACTGAAGGGCAATTCATTGAATTTGTTAAGTATATCATTTCGACTACTGTAACGACTGTTCAGGGGACTGTCAAAGAAGAAAAAAAAAAGCCTAGTAAAACTAAATTGGGATGATATTTTAGTTAAAGCCGCTGAATGCGATATAAGACCCAATGAGTTTTGGGATATGACTTGGAAGGACTTTTCTATTATTGTAATGGGAAAGGAAAAGAAAGAGTTAAATGAATGGGCGAGGACTAGAAACCTCGCCTATATTATATACTTAAGTAACACTGCCGAAAAGTCTCCTAAATCATTGAGAGCATTTTGGCATATACCGTCAATAGATGACGTAGAAGTAGAGGAAGAAAAAACAATGCTGACTGATGAACAACTTGCAAGGACTTTAAAATTGTATGGAGTAAACTAATAAAAAATGGCTACGGAAAATTTAGAGATAATTATAGGTGCTAATACGCAAGACTTACAAACCGGCTTAAATCAGGCTTCGCAATCAGTAACCAATTTTGGCAATGCAGTAAGGACAAACTTAAAGCCAACCGCAGACGCAACAAATGCTTTGAGTAACTTATCAAGAGTTGCACAGGACGCTCCTTATGGCTTTATGGGTATTGCGAATAACTTGAACCCATTATTAGAAAGTTTCCAACGGTTAAGCAAAGAAAGTGGGGGTGCAGGTTCAGCGTTAAAAGCATTAGTAGGTGGTTTAACTGGCCCTGCTGGTATTGGTTTAGCTTTGGGTGCAGTATCTTCTTTAGTAGTGGCATTTGGAGATGATATAGCAAATTGGATTGCTAACACAGGAGAATTAGAAAAAGCAAATAAACAATTAAGAGCTTCATTTATTGATAATTTAAAATCAGCTGAAGCAACCATTGCAAGTGATGAAGCATTAGTTTCGGTTATAACTGACGTTACACAATCTACCGAAGCGAGAGAAGCTGCATTAAGCAAATTAAAATCGGAATATAAAGGTAATGTAGAGTTACAAAAAACTGATATTAATGACGGAGCCAAACTTTTAGAAATAATTACTAAAATATCAAATGCTTTAGTAAGAAAGGCTGAAATAGAAGCTACTGCTAAAATAATAGGCGAAAAATATGCAGAATTAATAAGATTACAAACTGCTGATTTAGAAGAGCAAATCGGGGATTTGTCAACTGCAACTAAAGTTTGGGATTTTTTTGCAGGTTCAATTAAAGGCGCTTTCAGTGGAACTGCAGGACAATTAGCAGCTACAAGTATTAATTTAACTACTGACGCTTTAGATAAAAATGCAAAACAAGTTGCTAAAACTCAAAACTCAATAAATAGCTTAAAGGAAACGCTTAAAGGTTTAACACAGGCTTCATTTGAAGCTGGAGATTATTCAACATTAAGTACAACTGCTCCAAAAGCAGGGAAGGGAAGTGGTGCAACTGCTAAAGGCGAATATGATTTACAATCAACAATTAATTTATTAAAAGCTGAACAAAAAGCATATAAGGATGATATAGCTTTATATTCCGATTATACTTCTAAAATATTATTTAAAGAAGAAGAACTAGCAAAAGCAAAAGCAAAGGAAAGAAATGCTAGTATGCTAGAATTAGAAAATATTGGCAAAGAATATGACGCAAAGCAATTAGAAAATGTTATTTGGTTGCAAGGAGAATATGACAAAGTAAATGAGAAGATAAATAAACAAAACTTAAAGAAACTACAAGACGCTAATAAAGATAAAGAAGAAGAAGAAAAAAGAGCAGCAAAGGAATTAGAGAAAATTGAAAAAGAAAAAGCAGACCAATTAAAAGAACTACAAAAGCAACACGAACAATTTGCTGAAGTAATTTCTCAAAATGTTACAAATGCGTTATTTACAATGTATGACGCTATACAAGCAGGTGAACCACCGTTAAAAGCATTAGGAGATTTTTTAGCTAATTTAGTTAAACAGTTTGCAGCTGCTATTATTCAAGCTACAATATTTAAAGGTATTATGGCTTTATTGAATGTTGCCACTGGGGGTGGTTCAGGTTTCTTTGGTAGCATTTTAGGAAGCGTTAGTAAAATATTTGGGGCAGCTGAAGGTGGAATTGTTTCTCAACCTACTATATTAATGACAGGCGAAGGTGGACAAAGCGAAGCAATTATGCCATTAAACAAATTAGGCAATATGATGAATAGCACTTTCAATGCCGGCGCAATGAGTGGTGGTGGTGCAGGAAACGGACAATTTGTGCTAAAAGGCAATGATTTAGTTTTAGCTTTGCAGAGAAGCAATTATTCACTTAATTTAAGACGTGGAGCATAATGGCATACCAAAACAAATACAAAGCAACGTTTGCGACTAAAAGTGGTAAAACGGTATATTTATATTTATTAGAGGATGGATATACAGGGGATTTAATAGAGTATCAAGGGGTGCATATTGATTTACAATATTTGCCTACTTCGGATGACCCATTCGAGCCTATTTTTGCAAGTCAACTAAATATCATTTTAGATATAACTGATGATATTAATGATATGCCAAATTTGGTTACTTTAAATGACCGAAAATATAACGCACAATTATTTATAGATAGTGATTTGGAATGGCAGGGATGGACTTTAAGTGATAGCGTATCAATAAACTATTCAACAGGCAGAAGGGAATTAAGTTTCAATGCAGTTGACGGCTTGGCTTTATTAAAAGATATTCCATTGCCTATTCCTACAAGTCAAAATATAAACACAATAAATAAATTATTGTATTATATAACTACTTCTTTAAACTTAATTGATTTTCCTAGCAACCCAAACTTAAAAACAGTTTGTTCTTATTATGCTCTAGGAATGGATAATAGAGATGATGACCCAGCTGCAGAGCCATTTAATCAAACCTATTTACCTTATAGAACTTTTATAAAAGATGATGAATATATATCATGCTTTGATGTAGTAAATAATATTATTAAATCTTTTGCTTGTAGATTGTTTCAAGCAGGGGGTAAATGGTGGATTGTATCAGTAAACGAATTTGCAAATATAAACGCTTACTATACTGAATATAATGACGCAATGACGGTGGTAGATAGTGGCACAATAGATACTTTAAGCACTATTGAAGGTTACACAGGAAATACAAGCCAATTATATTTTATTGATAATAGTCAAATAAAACTATTAAGGAAAGGTTATAATAGAGTAGAACAAACGGTGGATGTTCAAAGCGCAGAAAATTACGTTAGTAATGGCACTTTTAAGCCTTATATAGGAAATGAAGCAGTCAATTGGGATATTGGGTACGTTTCCCCTGCAACAGTTACTTTAATTGATAATCCTGATTATAACGCTGCAACATATAGATTAGTAAGGCCAGGCAGTTCAGGTACGGCTTACGTTGAGATACAAAAAGCAAGTGGCGGAAGTCCTGCGTCAGGCCCTTATTTATCAGGTGGGGTTGTTTTAGATATATCTTGGATATTTAGAGGACAAGATTTAGGTGCTTCGCCTAGAGCAGTAGTTTATTTACATATTACGGATGGCACTAATGATTATTATTGGAATGGAACTGCTTGGGTAAATGGAACAATATCTTATATAAATATTCCGGCTTATACTGGAGCAAGTGGAGATGATGTAAACGAATATAGTTTCAAGACTGCAATAACCCCAATAGCAGGGCAATTATTCTTTAAGATACAAATAGACGCAGGAACAGGAAACTTCATTGCTATTAGTGATGTTAAAATAGAAACAGTTTCGCAAATTTCACAAATCAATTACTTTGGGTATATTAATACTAATAAGCAATATATAAAGCGAATTGACATTCCGTATGGCTATGATAGCCCTAATGGAATTTATCCTACTGAATTAGGGGTATTAATGAATGATGACGGAACGGCTGCAGTTTCTTGGTACGAGCAAGATGACGCAACAACTTATTCAAGTTTGCTTTTATTGTTAATTCAAAAGTATATGAATATATACGGATTTAACTTAATCAATATAGACTGTAATTTATCAAGCTTTGACACTGCAAATGGTTATTTAAACGGTGCTAAATTGTTTAAAGCTGATGATACTGACCCAGCACAAATTAACGTAAGCGAAAATTCATATATGCTAGGCAATAGCACAATTAATTATACAAGTGATGAAAGTCAGGCAACGCTTATACAAATATCAAACGAATTGGTAGAAGCTACGATTGGCAAGACTTATATTTACAACACAATTATTTAAGTAAATTTGTAATATGGCAGACAAAGTACAGGGAAAAAATATTATGCTTTATTATCACGAAGCACCTTCGGAAACTTATCCTGAAGGAAGGGATATACCTTTTGCGTGTTCAACTAATTGCACGTTTAACGTGTCAGTTGACCAAAAAGAGGTAACTAGTCAAACTTCGGCTTGGTATAGAGAATATAAAATAGACATAGCAAGTTGGACTGTGAACTGTGATGGTTTAGTTACTTTAGACGGTTACGGTTATTTAAACTTCTTAAATATCCAACAAAATCGCACACCAATAAGCATAAAATTTGTTGTAGATAATGGAGTAGATGGATTAGTAGTAATTAGTGGAACTTGTAATTTAAGCAACTTTCAAATGAACGCACCTTTTAAGGACATAGCGACTTATTCGGTTAGCTTACAAGGCACAGGCGCTTATGGTACAACAGGAACTTCAGTTGATCCAAGTGGAACGGTAATTGTAGCAGGTGGCGCAGTTTATTCAAAAGGTTATACGGCTTCAGGTGCAGAAACAACTATAACGTGGTCAGATATGATTGGTAAGACTTGTTTATACGTTTCTCGTGGTGGTATTGATGTACAAAATATTATCGGAACCGGCACACCAGTTGACGAAGAGGTTAAATGGGTAAGTGCAACAGGAATTTTAACGTTTAGTAGAGCGTTGGAAAGTGGGGAATTTGTAAGAGCATTATTTCAATAGAAAAAATTAGATAAATGAGCAATCAAATAGTTATAAGTTCGGGTGCTAAATTGAGAAACTTAAACGGTGTAATTACAGGTACAACGGGTGTTTTAGATAGCGTGCCTTTAGGTGGTGCAAATGGAGTAGCAACATTAGACAGTAGTGGAAAGGTTCCTGTAAGTCAATTACCTTCTTCGGTAGTTACTTATTTAGGAACTTGGAATGCTGCAACTAATACACCTACTTTAGCAAATGGCACAGGAGACGCAGGGGATATGTATTTGTGTAACGTAGCCGGAACGGTTAACTTTGGTGCTGGTCCTATAACTTTTGCAGTAGGGGATTGGGTGTTATACGGTAGTGGAACGTGGCAAAAATCTAACGGACAAAATGGTACTGTTACAAGTGTGGCAGTAACGGAAAGTGGGGACGCTTTAACAATCACAGGTTCACCAATTACAACGGCAGGAACTATCAATATAGGCTTTGCCGGAACTTCGGCTCAATATGTAGCCGGAAACGGTTCTTTGATTACTTTCCCTTCATTAACAGGTTACGTGCCATATACAGGTGCAACGGCTGATGTAGATTTAGATACTTTTAAATTAAACGCAAGTTCTTTAGGAATAAAAGGAACGGCAGGTGCAGGACATTTAGGTTTAAAACACCAAAGCGCTTCGGCTACTGCTTCTGCAAGTGAAAGTTCTTTATTTGCTGATGTTAACGGAGATTTAGCTTGGAAAAATGATAACTTATATTTAAGTACGTTTGCTACTTATGCTAATACGGCTGATAGGGTTTACACATTTCCTAATTCAAGTGGAACGGTAGCTTTAACAAGTGATTTAAGTGGTTACTTACCTTTAACAGGTGGTACTTTAAGTGGGTTATTAAATATTTCAACGGCTAGTTATTTAACAAGTAGATTGAAATTAACTAATACTGCAACAGGTGGCAATATATGGAGTGTAAGTTCAGGTAACGCTAATAATTCAACTAATAATGGTTTATTTAGTATTATTAATGAAACATTAGGTAAAAATATATTTGCATTAAGTCCAACAGGAAATATAATAATTGGAGAAGATGTTGGGACTGCAAATCCTGCTTACAATTTACAAGTAATTGGAACCAATACAGTTATAAGAGCCACTGATTTAACAGGCAATAATTCAAATGTAACATTACAGGCTTCAAATAGTGCTGCTTATTTAAGTGCTGGATATACTACAACTGCAATTCCTTTAATATTTCAAACAGGGAATACTGAAAGATTAAGAGTTGCAAGTACAGGAACAATAAGTACAACAGGCTCAATAACGGCAGCCTCTGCCATAGCAAGAGGTGTTTACTTTAACAACACTTTAGTTGCAGCAGCCAATAATGACGTTCTTGTAGGATTAGATATTAACCCTACGTTTACAAATGGAGCTTTTACAGGGGTTACAAATACGGTATTGCGTTTAACTAATACTGCGGGTTCAATAGGCTTATCCCCTGTTTCTTATTCAAATAGTGGTTCTTCAAGTGAATTATCTCTAACTTTTGGCAATACAACATTAAGTGCAAGTTCAGTATTAATAACAAACCGTTTGCGTACTTCTACTGCCTATAATAATAGAATGATATTAACAACACCGAATATTGCTGCTTCAAATGCAGCTTATCTATTTGGGCTTGATAGTGTTCAGTATAATGTAGGAATGCTATACGATAGGGATAATGGATGGCTTTCATTACTTAATGGAAGTGGAACTAATACAACGACTTATACTTCAAGATTATACGTTCATAGTACTGGGAATGTTGGTATTAATACAGGTGGAACCGATGCAGGCTACAAGTTAGATGTTAATGGTACAGGAAGATTTACAGGTGCTTTAAATGGAACAAGTGCAACATTCTCTAGTAGTGTAAGTGTTAATACAACAAATGCAGTTTCTACTTTAGAAATAGGTGCAGCAGAAAGTGATGGTACAGGTTCTACAAATGCTTTTAGAATACAATCTAAAACAGGAGCGTCAAATCAACAACTTTTAATTGGTATTAATCAAACTGGGACTTATTCATTTTTACAATCTTCTCAAGCAAGTGTTGGGTATAAACCTTTAGCATTAAACCCTAACGGTGGCAATGTAGGTATAGGAACAAGTTCGCCAAATGCTAAATTACAAGTTTCTAGTGCTTCAAATTTTTCAGCAATTTTAAAAGTATCCGATACAGGAACGGAGTCAACAGGCATTATTGCTTTAGGCGATGGTAATAGTACTTTAATGAATGTAGGAATTTGGAGGGGTGCTGCAAATAGTATAGCAAGTATTGGTAACTGTTTAAATCTTGGTTCGTATAGTGATATGGTTTTTGCAGTAAGTGCAGCAGGTTTGGGCAGTCAAACCGAAAGAATGCGTATTACAAGTGGGGGGAATGTATTAATTGGAAATTCAGCTATTTCAACTTCAAATACTGCTATATTTTTACAAAAGTCGGGTCTTATAACAAATGTATATGCTTATTCAAGTGGTACTATAAATTTAATAGAATTTTATAGTCAAGCTACTGGTTCAATGTTTGGAAGTATATCTTATAATGGAATTCTTACTTTATATAATGCTACATCTGATTATAGACTTAAAGAAGATTTAAAAGATTATAGTGGATTAGAAATTGTAAGCAAATTAAAAACTTATGATTTTAACTGGAAAAAAGCGAATGTTAGAGATTATGGTATGATGGCTCACGAGTTGCAAGAAGTTTTACCAAGTTATGTAACTGGAGAAAAGGATGGTAAAGAAATGCAACAAGTTGACTACTCTAAATTAGTGCCAATCTTAATAAAAAGCATACAAGAATTAGAAGCAAGATTAAAAACAATAGAAAATAAAATAAAATGAGTACAACTTATCAATGGGTAATTAATCAAATGGACACAAAGCCGACTGAAGATGGCTTAACTGATGTAGTAGTAACAGTACATTGGACAAGAACGGCTGAAAAATATGTAGGTGGCGAACCTATTTTAGTTTCTAGTTACGGAACAATGGGATGTCAAACCCCTTCAAGTACGGACTTTACGGCTTACCCTGATTTAACATACGAGCAAGTTTGTTCTTGGTTAGACGCAGGTTTAGACGTTTCGGCAATAGACTTGGGTTTAGACCAACAAATAGAGAATATTATAAACCCCCCAATTATTGTTTTGCCTTTGCCTTGGCAATCTCCTATAAATTAATTTATATTTGTAAAAAATATATACTATGCAAATTAACGAAACCCAATTAAAAGAATTACAAGCCTATCTTTTAGAATTACCGGCAAAGTACGCAAATCCTATTTTCGAGTTTTTAGGAAATATTGCTAAAGAGCAAGGAGTTCAACAAGCTGAAGCACCAAAAGAAGACTAATGGAAACTATTGCAATTTTCTTGGCTGGACAAGCCATTGTTATAATAACCGGATTAATAAGTATCTACGTGAAAGTATCTTTAAAATTAAAGGAATTAGAGGTGCGTGTTAATATGGTAGAAAAACAAGAAGATGTTATAGCCAAGAAACTTGACAATATCCAAACAGGTTTAAATAAGATTTTTGTTTCATTAGAAAACAAACAAGATAGAGAATAATGAAAGAGATAGTCATTACATTATTGGTGGCTATTCTTATAATCTTCATAGCGAGGACTTCACGCTACACTAAAGACGAGCCGATAATCTTAACAAAGATTGATACGGTTTACCAAGAGAAAACTTTTACAAAGTACATAAAGGGAAAGGATATTCCACATTTAGTAATATCCGATATTATCCTAAAAGATACGGTTCACGATACAGTAACGATAGTTAAAGACTATTTAACTACAAAAGTCTATACGGACACATTTACCCTAGATAGTTCAAAATTTACGATTATTGACACAATTAGTCAAAATGCAATTCAGGGAAGGCAATTTATCGCTAAAATTAAGGAGCGAACTATCACAATCACAAACGATATATACCATAAGGACAAGAATAGCCTTTATTTGGGCATTTTAGGCGATTTAAGACGCTTTGACAATAAATTAGGCATAGGAGTAGGCTTGACCTTTAAAACGGCTAAAAACGATTTATTTACCTTTGGAGTTTCAACCAACTTTTATTCGGTTGGATTTCACAAAAAAATATTTTAATATGAAGAATTTTAAAGCGTGGAAAACTACAAGTGTGGGACTAATTTTAATAATCGGAGCAATTGCAACGGTATTTTTAGGTAAAGCTGATTGGACTGGAGCGTTAGTAGGAATTAGTACAGGGGTTGGATTGTTATTTGCTCCTGACACAATGATAGACAAAATGATAAAATAATATGAAAAAAGACCACTTAATAACAACACTACTTATCGCCATTCATTTACTTGCTGCTTACTTACTAAATAAAGTTTTATGATTAGTCGTAAAAGCATAGACCTAATAATACAGTTTGAAATCGGTGGTCGTAGTTACTACGAGAAAGCCTTACAAAAGCCTACTTACCCAGGGGGGCAAAGTGGGGTTACTATTGGAATTGGCTACGATTTGGGATATAATACCGAAAAACAGTTTTTGGCTGATTGGTCACCTACTTTAAATTTAAACTTTGTAAATGCGTTAAAGCCTTTGTGTGGTTTAAAAGGAGATAAGGCAAAGGCAATGATTAAAGGCGAAGTATTAAATGTGCGTATTCCGTACAATATTGCGTATGATGTATTCGTTAAAAGTTCAGTTCCTAGATTTTATAAGGCAGCGTTAACTATTTACCCTGAAATGATACACTTAAACGAGGACACACAAGGCGCTTTAGTATCAATGGTATTTAACAGGGGTACAAGTTTAGCCGGAGATAGACGAAAGGAAATGAAAGCAATAATTGATTTGGTTAAATTAAAAGATTACGAAGGAATAGCTGAAGAAATAGAAAAAAGCAAACGACTTTGGGAAGGTGCCGGACTTGATGGGCTTGTTATAAGGCGAGAGGCTGAAGCTGATTTAATAAGAAACTCAATAGCATAAAAAACAACAAAACCAACATAATGACAACAAAACGCAAACGGCTATATTTCGATATTGAAGTATCAGCAAACGTAGGCTTATTTTGGACTTCAGGCTACAAACTAAACATAGGCACGGAAAACATAATAAAAGAACGTGCAATTATTTGTATTTGCTACAAATGGGAAGAAGCCGGCGATGTTTACTATTTGCATTGGGACGCTAAACAGTGCGATAAAAAGTTATTACAGGAATTTATAAAGGTTGCTAACGAAGCTGACGAATTAGTAGGTCATAATGGCGATAAATTCGATTTAGCGTGGATAAGAACAAGGTGCTTATTTCATAGAATTGAAATGTTTCCTTCTTATACTACTATTGACACGTTAAAAATAGCACGTTCAAAATTCAGGTTTAATTCAAACCGTTTAGATTACATAGGCAAGTTTCTAGGACTAGGAAAAAAGCTACACACTGACTTTGACTTATGGAAGGACATAATGTTAAAGAACGATAAGAAGGCTTTAAATAAAATGATTGATTACTGTATTCAAGACGTGGTTTTATTGGAGAAAGTACACAAAGAATTAAACAATCATATAGAGGCTAAAACGCATTATGGAGTAAGATTTGGGCAATATAAAGGCACTTGCCCTGAATGTGGCAGTGATGATATTATAAGCAATGGCTCTAGAATACTTGCTTCAGGAGTTAAGAAAATACGCTACCAATGTAATACGTGCCATAAATATCACCAAAAAACCGATAAATAATGAAGCAATCTAAAATTCTAACTGAAGTCATTGAGGACTTACAGGCTAGAGAAAAAAAGGGACTAGAAACATACGGTACAACTTTAGACCGTAAAGATTTGACAACTTCGCAATGGATAGTACATTTGCGAGAGGAACTACAAGACGCTATTTTATATTTAAAGAAACTAGAGGAAATCCAAAACGACAACGTATATTAAAATGAAAATAAAACTACCTAAAAAATTCAACGCAATGAGCCTATTAGAACAGGAAGAAATTTTAGTAAAGAACTTAAATGTGCTACATAATTTAGAGAAGGAAATAAAACAGGCATTGGCAAAGGTTCGAGGTGGCACAAAGTATATCGCAGTAGAAACAAGACCTGATGAAATCTTATTAAAATCGTGAGAATAAAAGTTATATATAAAAAGCTAGGCAGGGAACAGGCACACGGCATAGCCGAAAGTGACGGCATTATATATATTGATCCTAGGTTACGTGGTCGTAAAGAATTGGAGATATTAATACACGAAACTTATCACTTATTGGAGCCTGAAGCCAGTGAAGAAGAAGTAATTGAAAAAAGCGTGATCCTAACTAAATTATTATGGAAAATGGGTTATAGGAAAGTAGATAATAGTAAGCATTTACCCCTACAAGATGGCTCTAAATAAAAAGTTATCTTTGTAATGTTGTTTTCATAGTTGGTTTCCCGTTAGTCTAAAAAGCTAACGGGTTTTTTCTTCCATATCTATTTTTAAGCCTACCGTTAATTACTGCGTGTTGCATATTTTGTTTTTCAGTTACCCATTCTAAATTATCAATTTCACAATTAGATTTATTGCAATCTTTATGATTTACTTGGGGTAAATTATTGGGGTTTGGTATAAAATTTTCAGCTACCAAACGATGAAGATATTTAGTATGAAATTTACCTTCTTTTTTCAATCTAACAAATAAATAACCAATACCGTTATTTGCGGGTAAAAGAAATTTGTTTTTAAATAAACTGTAAACTTCTCCTTTTGGAGTAATACAATACTCTGGATGACCTTTTATAGGTTTCATAAGATTAAATTTTGGTTAATGCAAAAATACACTATTTTTGTGCATTCATAGCAAGTTCATAAGACAAATGGTTACCCCTTACGTTTCTACGTTGAGGGGTTTTTTGTTCACGTTTACGTGAACGTTCACTGTCCGTGAACAAATTATATAGGTGAACTGTTACATATTTATATAAAATCGTGACAGTATTTGTCTATATTATTATATAATTAACTGGACAATTTGTAAAGTTTTGCCTTTACTTTATAACAACTTTAGTCAAGTTTTGCCCTTACTTTATAGCATATTCGAAATGCTAAAGAATTTAGCAAAGTGTTAAAATTATCCTAAAATAAAAATAATTGTGTAAAAGTTTTGTTTATAACAAATGTTGATATATCTTCGATTTATTAAATAACCAAAAAACAATTAGCTATGAATTGGAAAGAACAAAACAAAGACTACATAAACGATAGTGTAAGTCTAACTACTGGGATTGTAATTTTTATCATTTGTATTTTAATTGGCTGCCTAGCCGGAAACATTTAAACCTTTAACGCTATGAACAATGAACTAACCAATGTTGACAAAATTTATTTACGGAATATTTTATCTAATGAAATAGATAAAAACTTAAAAAGCATTGCAGCATATTATAGATTAGAAAATATGCAATCGCTTGTAGATTACCTTACTTCAAAAAACGAAATGTATCAATTATTAATAAACAAACTAAAAAACGATTAAAGCTATGAAACAAACTGAAATTAAATGCCTTTATTATCTTGATTATGATAATATGGTAGACCTAGATTTAAATGTAACTATACCACCAATGATAGGTGATGTCTATTTACATTGGGACGGTGAAACGTATCACAGTTTAATAGTTACAAAAAGACAATTTTGTAAACATATTGACGATACAATTTTATATGTAACCTTTAAAAATAAAAACAATGGCACAGTATAAGAAAACACCTGCCCAGCTTATTAAGCAATTTATGGAGCAAAAGCAATACCCAATAGGCGCAGACCTTATAGAATTCTTAAATGACGTTGACATTTACTTTGAGCGTGAAATTAAAAACGCTTACAATGCCGGAGATGGAAACGATGGTAGAGGCGAAGCCAACCGTTATTACACATTAATATTTGAAGATAATAAATAACCAGCTATGACACTAATTTACCAAGGCAGACAATTAAAGCTGCACAAAAGAGCAACCTGCTTACTAGAGTTATTAAAAGAAGCACAACGCAGACAGGATTTATTCCAAAAGGATTTATCCTTATGGCGCAAAGGCGCAAATGAAGAGCCGGTTAGGCTTATGTCAAAAGAAGAAGATATTCTTATAAAGATTGCACGTATGAATGACGTACAAAAAAGAATATTAAAGTCTTATCATTGGCTTATCCTTGACTTGTACGAAATTACCGACCAATTTATGTTACCTGTAAATACTTTCCTATGAGTTACATAGACGATAAACGTTCCTTAATTAGGGAAATACAAATATTAGAATTAGAAAACGAAGCATTAAGAAAACAAGTAAAAGAATTAAAAATGACACACTGGACGGTACAAAGTAGAAAACTAGATGGCTCGTTATATAGCGACCAAAAGAAGGCAAGTAAAATAATAGATGAAATATGCGACTTTTACGGCTTAACCCAAGCACAGGTAAAAGGCAAATGCAGGTTAAGGGGGTATGTAAAAGCTAGATTTGTGGCTATGTTTATGTTAAGGACAAGAACAGGCTTAACACTAAAAGAGATTGGCAGAATGTTTCACCGAGATCATACCAGCATAATACACGCTATTAAAACTATTAACGAAGTATTAAGTTTAAAGTTCGAAAATGACTACCAAAATGAAATAAAAAGATTATTGGAAATTATTTGATTTATTCACAAAATACCTTTATTTTTAATTATTATTTAACCAAAATTCAACGCTATGAATGAAGAAAAAAACGAATTTCGCAAGAGCCTAAAACTTTACAAAGCTATTGCAGAATTTCAACAAGAATGCCCTGTAATCCATAAGGGTACTACGGGACACAATTACACCTATGCCGATTTACCGGCAATCTTTAAGGTTATTATGCCATTATTAAAGAAGCACAAACTAGGCTTTGTTCAACCCCTTCAGGATGACAAATTGCAAACGATTGTTTTCCACACCGAAACAGGCGAAACAATTAGTAGCGAGGTTACAATACCTCAAATAGTTTTGAGAGGAATGAACGAATACCAATCGCTAGGTTCGGCAATAAGTTACTTTAGACGTTATTCCTTATGCTCTATTTTGACTATTATTGCTGACAAGGACACTGACGCAGCCGGAGAAACTGAAATGACTTTGCCGGCTTATTTAAAAAAGCATAAGAACGCTACTGATTTAACATTGGCAGTTGACTTTTGCGAAAATGTACAGGAATTAGCCAAGCTACATAGTTTAAACAAGGAATTAATAAACCCAGCCATTCAGGCATTATTTACTTCAAAGAAAAACCACTTATAAAATGAACACACTAGCAATTTGGGAAATCGCACCGTCTAAAAGCGAAATTGAAACATTTGCTCAAAATGTAGCAAATGAATTATCCGAAGGCACAATGAAAGCCGAAGATGTGGCAATAAAGATTTCAGTAATGGAAAACTTTACTAAAACATTAAGGGCAAAAAGTGAGGAACACATTATAGACTTCCTAGACAAATGCCCCAAGGGCAAATACGAGCATTTAGGAGCAGCTATAAGCCTAAAAGATACGCAGACGTATGATTATGCTTCCTATTCCCCTAGATGGGCAGAATTACAGGCGCAAATCGACATTTTAAAAGCCGAGCAAAAGGAAATAGAAGAAAATGGCAAAAAGTTTGAGCGTGGAGCAATACCTTTGAAATCTTATAAACAATCTTACGTAATCACATTAAACAAATAAAAATGGAAAAACAAAAAATAGGCGCTTGGAAAAAAGCTACCTCAAAAGGCGAAGTAATTGAATTTACAATCAATGGGCAACGTTATTCAATGTGGGCAAATCCTTATAAAAAAGAGGAGAAGCAGCCGGACTTTAACATTATCCCTAATGATTACAAGCCAAAGGCAGAA
>JACCDQ010202757.1_pt1 | contig 28073 bp, 29 predicted proteins | sample 7446031 | NCBI WGS metagenome assembly JACCDQ01 (sample SAMN15323442, study PRJNA562643) | freshwater metagenome | isolation source: river surface water | place: USA:Blue River Watershed | collected 2017-08-17 | reverse complement strand
CATCGGCAAGCAGTGCGACGCAGTTTGTCAACGCGCTGGGCTACGCACACACCCTCAGCGGCACTGTCACGCAGGGCAGTCGCGTGCTCACCGTGGGCGTGACTGACTTGGCGGGCAATGCCAGCACTGGGGTGACATCCACCATCGAGGTAGACACATCACCGCCCACGTTTTCAAGTACCTCAACAGCAAGCCTTACTGACTCAGGTAGTGGTATCAGTTCAGCCACAACTGTGTATACAGCCGCGGCAAGTGATTCTGGGGGGGGCGCTATTGCGTACACGTTGAGTGGCGGAGCAGATGCTGGTTTGTTCAATATCAACAGTACGACTGGGGTGGTGTCGTTTAAAACGACAGAAACCTATGCGGCAACGAAAGACAATGGTGCTAACCATGTGTATGACTTCACGATATCAGCCACAGATACAGCGGGAAATGCCTCGACACAAGCAGTGGCATTGACGATGAATTCATCATCAAGTATTGCGGTGTACTACGATGCGGCGCATACACAGAGTGCTGGCAATTTGATAGCACCGGTGCAGGTCGATGGAGGGAAGTTGTACTACTACTGGGACATAAGTGGAGATGGTACGAGCGCAGGAATAGATTATGTGACGCACAACTTCTTGGATGCAATATTTAACAAAGATGTGAATGGCAATCTGAATCCAGCGGGCTCAACGGCAGACACGACGGATGTCTATAGGTACGGGACGTTGTATACATCGACAGGGTCGTCGGTGCAGGTTGCTTTGCCAACCCAAGGGGGGGGGGTAGTATTAATAGATACGCTAATGGAACTTCGGTTGGAGGCAGTCCGGCGAGTGTGGGAAGTAACGAGGTTAACAGCACGTTTGACGATTTGTTAGCGATTTGGGATGCATATAACGGAACTGGTACTGACAATGGTGGTGCGTTCGGCACGCCTGTGGGTTGGCGCAGCAACGGCAACTACTGGTCTGCGACTCAGCCCAGCGCAGGCTACCACGCCGGCGTTACCCTGTCCGTTGGCTACGTCTACTACGACTTCAGTGACACCAGCAACCTCTATGTTGCGCTTCAGGTGTTGTGATGTTGCGAGGTGGGGGCAGAGCTTTATTTTGGTGTTTGAAATTTGAAATTTGAACTTGGTATTTCATCGCGGGCTGTGCCCGCGATGACTTGGCCGCCGTTAGGCGGTCGAAATTTTTAGAAGCAAAGAGAAAAAGCGTAATGAAGAGCGTTAGGTAAAAGTCGGGAGAGCATGCTGTGATGTAAGTTGAACGAGTAGGTTAATTTGCCGGAAGATTGTTTCTCTATTTTGAATTGTTAACAGCGTATTACATCTAGAGCGATAGATACTCCACGCGAGTTTATGTCGTACCTCAAGATTTTCCCGCTTTCAATCATCGTCAAGCCAAATGCCGCAGGGGGGTTTGTGGGGCAGATGATTTATGACTTCGAGCATTATGGGCGCATGCTTTATGGCGAAAAGTCTGATGTGGGGATTGACTTTGTGTGCCAGCGGCAAACAAGGTGGCTTATTTTCTCGCGCGAGACTACACACCACTTAAATGGCTTTGTTGTGTTTATGGGTGCAATGAACCATTACTTGTTTCAGGTGTTGCAGTTTGACCCAGCATCCCAGTGGACCAATGTGTCAGCAAACGAGTATGAATACCATTTTGAGCGGGTGTATTTCGATATGAGTACAAGGCAGTTCAAACCATTTAGCAAGAGTCGCTAGCTGATGCTGCTGAGGTTTCGTTCAGTTCATGGGGTTTGAGCAGGCGCGTGCGTGCGTTCTGAACAGGGGGCAGTTGTGCAATTTTTGTTATCTAGGTTTAAGTCATGGATTTTCCATGCCCGAACGCGTGAGCGCGACGTGATCAATATGGATTCTCAGCTGATGGAGCGTTTGTCGCATGAGTTGCGTACTTCGCTCACAGGTATTGTTGGCTATTCAGAGTTTGTTGAGTCGACGTCTGCTGAGCCTATGGTGAATTTCACCGCAAAAATTATCAGAGAGAGCAGTCAAAACCTTGCCAGAACGAGTAATTCATTTTTTGATTTGCATCGCTTAGAGCAAGGGCAGATGCAGGTTGAGTGTTCGAATTTTTCTGTCAGCGATTTGGTGCGTGATGTGGTTCGTTTAAACCAAACTGTCGCGACTGAGCGTGGTGTGCATTTGTTTGCTACGTGTTCTGAAGATACTTATTTGTCACAGATGAATTCAGATGCCCAAAAGGTGCGGCAGGTGATGGATGCGCTTGTGTTTGCTGCTGTGCAGTCGGCGGCCTCTGGTCAATCTGTGCAAGTGGATGTTTCGCTTGATGAGGCCAAGCATTTGATGAGGCTTGTTTTAACTTCGCAAGTTCCGTTTTATGGTTCTGCCCAGCATCAGTTGTTGAAGGATTTTTGGCATAGCAAGTGTTATCAATTTAGGTTGCAAGAGGGGCCGGGGGTGGAGTTGGCCCTAGCCAAAGAAATGATTGCTTTTTTGAGAGGAGAGGCTGAGTATTTGTCTACACCGCAAAAACCGTCTCAGTTGGTTGTGAAGTTGCCTATGCATCACCATGGTCAAAGTAGGAATGTTTTATGAAGAAAATTACATTGGTGGTGGTGGACGACAATTTGATTAACCGAATGTTGCCTAGCTATATTCTTCGTCCTTTTGCATTGAATGTTCAGGTGCTTGAGTGTGAGTGCGGTGAAGATGCGCTGCGTATGCTGAGAGTGCACCAAGTCACGCATGTGTTGCTTGATATTTCTATGCCACAGATGAGTGGGCTAGATGTTTTAAAAGAGATTAAAGCGGTTGCGGCTTATTCCCATATTCAATTGATTGCTTATACGGCCGATGTGTTTGCGGCAGATGCAGATAAATTTAAGTTGATGGGTTTTGATGATGTGTTGCTTAAGCCGCTTAAGCGTGCAGAGCTTTTGCAAGCTTTGAATATTCCAAACTTGGATGAGTAGGTCTGACTTTTTCTAGTGCGCTTACCAGTCCATCAATGCTGATGGGTTTGCTGAGAAAGTCGTTCATGCCGGCGGAATGGCATTTGGCTTTGTCTTCGGCAAAGGCGTTGGCTGTGAGTGCAATGATGTAGGGTTGGTTGATTGTGAGATCGGCTCGAATTTTTTGTGTTGCGGTTAAGCCGTCCATGTTTGGCATTTGTAAGTCCATCAAGATGACGTCGTAGGTGTGTTCTTTGGTGTGTTGTAACACTTCGTATCCGTCACAGGCGATGTCGGGTTGAATGCCAACACGGTTCAAAATTTTGCTGACCAATAATCGATTGATTTGATGGTCTTCTGCCAGTAGTACACGTAGGTGGCTCATGTCTGTGTTTGGCACTGTGACTGGTTTGACTTCTACAAACGCATCAGTCATTGATTGGGCTTTGAATGTAAATCGGAATGTGGATCCGTGTCCAAGTTCACTTTCGAGCCAGATGCGGCCACCCATTAGCTTAACTAGCATTGCACTGATAACGAGGCCTAGGCCTGTGCCGCCGTATTGGCGTGTGATGGATGAATTGGCCTGCGTAAAGGCTGTAAATAGACGTTTTTGCACATCGGTACAGATGCCGATGCCTGTGTCTTGAATGCTGACTTCGTATTCGTCGTCTACTTGTGTGCGATTTATATGAATGGCTACATGGCCTTGATGTGTGAATTTGATGGAGTTCGCTATCAAGTTAGAAAAGACTTGTCTCAAGCGTGTTGGATCTCCTGTTAAGAAAATGGGCAAGTCAGGAGAGGGCATCAAAATGAGTTCAAGTCCACGTGCGTGCGCTTGAATGCTGAATGTGCCTTTTAGGTCGTCTAGGAAGTCTTTGAGATTGAATGGCGTGTTTTCAAGTTCAAGTTTGCCGACTTCGATTTTTGAAAAATCCAAAATGTCATCGATCAGTGTGAGCAATGTGCGTCCACTGGATTGGAGTACGCGTAGCAGTTGGCGTTGATCGTCACTGAGTGGGCTGTTTGCAATGAGTTCTGTCATGCCCAGCACGCCGTTCATGGGTGTGCGAATTTCATGGCTCATTGTGGCCAAAAATTGGCTTTTGGCATGTGCAGCTTCTTTTGCATGGGCCAATGCTTGTTCGAGTTCTAGGGTGCGTTTGATGACTTTGTTTTCGAGTGTGGTGGCTAAGTCTTCAAGGGTTCGGTTTTGTCTAGCTAGGGCGGCTTGTGCTGCTTCGGCTTTGTCTTTGGCTTCTAGTAATTCTTGTTCTAGTTTGTAGCGCTGTGTCATGTCTTTGGCGCTGACCAAGATGTGCTGTTTGTCGTGCATCAATGCCATGGACATATTGACCATGATGCGCTTGTTGTTTGCGACGATGCAGCTTTTCATAAAGTCGACTACATGGCCGCATTGGATGACTTGTGCAAATGCTTGTTCACTTGCTGGCAAGCTTTCAGGTGCTGTGAGTGCCATGCAGCTGATGCGCATTAGCTCAGCGCGTGTGTAGCCAGTGAGTTCTAGAAATGCAGGGTTGGCATTTAAAAAGGCTGTGGTGTGTACATCAAGAATAGCAATGCCATCTTTGGCAGTTTGAAATATTGCTTCAAACTGCTGCTTTTGAGCCATGATTTCTTGTGTGCGCAGCTCAATGTTCAGATTTAAGTGCTTTTTTTCTTGAGCCCACGATTTGTAAAACGTTGAGCTGTTGACCGCATGCGATAGGTGAATGACTAAGTTGTTAAATGCCACTAATGTCATGGCGTCTTGTACAGATTGGTTGGCGGTTTCGGCTTTGTGATTTCCCACCACAATAAAACCAAACGGGGCCTCTAGGTCGCCACCAAATAGACATAAAACGGCGTCTTGCAACCCTAATGCTGCGATTAGTGGTTGAACGGATGGTATTGGGTCGGTTGCTGTATGAACCAAGGCTTCCTGACTCTGACGCATGGCTTGCACGGCCTCGCCAGATAGCAGCGCTTGAACGATGGCTAAGCGCTCAATGTCTTTTTTGTCTGTGTAGCCTTGATGGCTAAGTACTTTAAATAAACCGGTTGCATCTTCATGAACGAATACGACGGCTCGTTGGTAGCCTAACTCAGAGACAACCATGTCTAATGCAAGTTTGGCGATTTGATCCAAGCCGTGTGAAATATTCACTTCACGCCAGCGCTTATAAAGTGTTTCGTAATAGTTAAAGAGAGATTTCTGCTTCAAGGTAATCATCTCCGCAGGCTATGCTTTTGATCATTCGAGTTTTGTACTTTGCCTTAGATCGGCGCATGTTGCGAAAGCCTTCTTCGGTGTTGATGACTTCGCCGTTGACTAGTTCGGTGTTGTATATCAATTGCATCAAGCCAGTAAAGCCACCGCTGTTGGCCCAGTGCACGGGTTTATCGGCTAGTCCGTACATTCGCAAGTAGCTTATGTCTTCGAAGTCGTTGTAGTTTCGGAAAATTGCACGTTCACGTGATACCTCTACGATGGTGTGATAGCCCCATCCCATGGTGTTGATGAGCGATGCAAGCCCTTTGATCCAATCTTCGCGGGTGTGCAAATAGGGTTTTACGTGGGTGTTCCATTCGTCCGAGGTCATGATGCCTGCGTACGTGAAAAAACCACATGCGTGTCCTGCTTCTAGTAGTAGCTCAGAAGCAAGTAGCTCTCCGTACTCTCCGCCAACTTCTTTCATGGCTCGAACAAATTCGAATTGCAGGCGGTTGACAAAGTCGCTTAAATTTCTCGTGATGTAGACACCGAACGCGGGTATGTAGCCCTCTTCGTTACCAACCATGTTTTCGTGGGCACCCAAAAAAGCATTGGTGACATCTTTTTCATATGCCCATCCGATGGGGAGTTTGGGGCTGTCGTTGAATTGAATGGGTTTTTTGGGAGGGTAGATGGAAAAATTTCCTTTGCCCAGTTGAATTTTATGTAGGTTGTATGTGTCACCACATGCCATGCACATCACTTGTTCTGCGTTTACAGCGCTGAGTGGATGTTTGTAGATGACCGCAAATGCTGCTGCAATGAAGCCTGTGGTGAAGTAGTCGACAGGGCGGCGGCTTCGGCCAAATTTCATGGCCCAAGTTTTTGAGTAGAAGCTTTTGCTCGTCTGAAAGCTTCCGCCGTCTGAGGTCATGCCACCAAGGTCGATCAAGCCATAGCCATATGACTTGTAGATGCCAGCTACCATTTTTTTTGCATCATCAACAGCGAGGCCTTGGCACAAAATACTGAGCTGTTGGTAAGCGGCATCAGCCGCAGAGCCAATAATGAAAGGGCGGCTATCGATGTAGTCGGCATCCAGAATTGATCGTTGCAAATAGTTTAGGTAGTGATGGCAATGAAAAATCATGGCCTCGCCAGCGACTACGATGCAGTTTCTGGCTTCATCATAGGGGTAGTTTCGAATGTCAAACATCGCTGTGTGTGCCTGGCTCGTTGACGCACTTGTGCCCAACTAATTCTTCGGCAACTTCACGAATATGGGTATATAAATCGTCCGGGATCCATATCTGCTCGTCGGCCTTGATGTTGTCGGCGGTTAGTCTTTGGTCGTACTTCACTAGCTCGGGTAGTACACGCACCAAAATTCGGTCAATGACCATGGCCTCGCTGTAGGCTTCAGCGCAGCTAAATATGTGCTTTACATTTTTCATAGGCGCCTACTCTATTGCTCTGCATTTCAAAATGCCTGGGTCAGTATGAAGATGTCGGAAAAATGTCCTGTTTAAATGTTCAACGACTTTTGTTGAATTCATCGCATTACTGCCTGTCGAGCACGCGATCAACCTTGCTACTCCATCGCCCGCAGGAGTCGAGGGGCTGTACTTCTGCGTAATGATCCATCTTCAATGGTTTGCGTTCCTGTGGTGCAGCTTGAAAATACGAATACCCACAACGAAGACCGGAAGCAGAAGAGTCTGAGTGCATGATGTAAGCGCAAAGCATGCAGCACGGTGTTGGATATTTTTCATTTGAGTTCTTAAGCATTATTGAATTTTAAGATTACTTTGCTCATAGTCTTCTTGCATTTCAAAATCGCTGCCATCCATTTGTTGAGCAAGAGCGTGGGCGTCGTCCTCGTTTTCAGCTTCTACAGTGGCGTAGGAATAAACCGTGTAACACGCTGTGACTTTGTATTGCTTTATCTTTAGTGCTTTGAAAAAGTCATGCAAGTTCAACAACAGCTCGCAATTGGCTTGGGCTGCTGTACAGGTAAGTAGCAGTGGTTTGGATGCTGCGATGTCCAGCAAGCGTTTTGAGCAAGTGAATTGCTGTGCCCTTGTTAGCAAGGTTTGTGAGGAAGGTTCTGCGACCACTGTGGCTGCTTGCACCTTCAAGTCCTGCGCCACGGTACAGCAGGGCGAGTGTTTGTGTCAGACTGTTTGCAGAGAAACCTTGCTTGATGCTTTTTTGAGTAGCAAAGAACGGGTAGCTGCGTTCAACGCATTTTGCTGTTGCTATGTAGCTTTTCAGTTCTACTTTGAGCTTGCTGCTGACAAACACAGTACGTGCATGACGCCCCTTGGTCATATCTGGCAGCAAGCGAATTTCATCTTTAACGCTACCGTCCTTATTTGTGACATCTTGCCAACGCAAGCAAGCTACTTCACCAACACGCAAACCTGCCAAGTGCGTGAGCATGAGCATTGCACGATTACGTGCAGCGTGTGCACGGGTTTCAATGTACGCAAGTACACGTTCAATATCTGTGTTGCTGAGTGTTTTTGCTTGTGCCATTTGCAATCTCCTGAAATCACTGTTTTCTGTTAGTTCTATTGTGTTTTCATAGATTGTTTTGGGCGACCTGAAACCCGCCAAAGTGTCGGGTTACCAGCGTGGTTTCGTGGTCTAACAAAATCAATGACTTAGCCGCGAGATCATTGAAAAGCGTAATTTTGTTAGGTTTTTTGTGGATAACGAAGTAGGGCTGTGGATAACGGCGATCTTGCGTAAATCTAGCCCTACAAGCGCTGATCTTGAGTCCCTGCTACCCCGAGTATTCGAGGGGGTAAATCGACGTGCTTGCAGGGTGTTTTATTCGTGCAATTGATAGGGTAGAAGTGTCCAAAATGTGGGCATAAGCTAATCGTGGATTTTAAGCCACGTTGAGGAGTGCGGCTTAACCGAAATAACGTTGGTGTAGAAGTTTCGAGTTGGGTTGGTTTGATTGAGAGCGTAATAAGCGTCAGCGAGATTCAAATGTCACCGTTGAGCATATCAATCATGAGGCAAATATGGTGTGAAATTTGCAATACCTTGTTCGTGCCTAGACCTGGAAAGTGATCGGCTTTGACATGTTCTGCATACTTATCTATGGCAAAGTTTGTACCGAACTCTTTTGATCGCAATTTGGCTGCTCTTACGAACTTACTAGCTGCCTGCACGAACTTGTTTTCGGTGCTTCCAATATCTTTGTCCGTGTCATCAGAGACGAAGTGTTCAATCCAGATGTTGCCGGATTTGTGTTTGAAAGTGGCGTGAATTGCTACGGCTGCAGGTTGCCCACCACCAGAAGTGAACGCTGCCCCGATCGTCGCATAGTCTCCAAAGCCAATCCAAGATGGCTTATGTGTCGTGTGGCGGTCGGTGAAAAGTTCAACGCCGTAATAGTCGGAGTTGCGCTCCAGTTTATTAAAGTTGTCGCGTATGTCAACGCGTTTAGTGTGAGGTAAAAGCGCCTGTTGTGATGTCGCCATCCTGCCATTCAACACTATATGAAACCGCACATTGGGCCTCGTGGCTAAGGCCGCGATATCGGTGTCGGATAACGAAGAGGTCAAATACGCCAAAGCTACCTCACGCCCTTCGAAACGTTTGAGGAAAGCGTTTATTTGCGACATTGTGGTTGTCGAGACACACCGATAGGTTGGCAGGATGCATTCATGCTCGTCGATGAGCTTCATGATGTCCTTGCGCCACGCCTTAACCTCGTCGCTCGCCTTCAGCTCAAATTTGTCCGGATTGAGTATGACGGCGAGCGGTTGGTCAACTTTGCTAAAGTGTTCAATGCACCTAGTTAGGTCAGATATACCGCGTTTGACGGGTTCTATAACTGGGACTAGTGCACTTAGGGAACGATGATCCTCAAGCATTGTGCGAAGCGCCAGAAATTCAGAGCGGCGTCCATAGAGAAGCGGAAAATACATTAGACCTCCAATTCCCGATTGCCGAGAAAAGAATTATTTTGATTTCAAATAAAACTAGATATTAGCATTAAATGGCAACTGAAAGGGCGTCAAGGAGGCGTTGTCGCTTGGGGCGAGAAAGTGGCGTTGCATAGGCCACAGCACGTAAGCTTGTAGGTAGAGTTGAAATGAATTCAACGGTCTCATCATCCGTCGTGCGAGCACGCATTGCTGCGACAAGCACTGCGTGGGCTTGTTTGCTAGTAAGTTGGCAAAATAGTTGTTCGTAGTGCTTGTTTACAAGACCATTCGGCATTTTGGGTTGCGGGCCAAAGTACTCGTGAACGGCGCTCATGAACTCTTGACGCCGCAACATTCGGAAGATGACACACGGCTCAATTCGAGAGACATCATCCATTGCTGAACGTACCTCTCGAAAACTGTATTTGTTGGTTAAACAAAGTATGCCAATGCGCTTGTCCACAATGGATGCGTAATGTTCCGCTAAATTTGGGTGAGTCACTACATATACGCGTTCAAAGGCTCGCAAATATGCTGGTGTTTGAGTACATAAACGTCTGTGACTGTCGTACTCGGTCTTGATCTCATAGGCTGTAGATGTTTCGTTAAAAACAGCGACGTCGACGATAGAGTCGGCTACACCTAATTCAACAGCTAGGCTAGAAGTGCGAGGGCTATGTCTTCCAAAAACGATGCGACTAGCGATGGCGGATTTGTAAACATACTCGCAGCGGTATGTAAGTCCTAGTTCATCTAACGAGGCGTCAAAGAGATCTGCAATGACTGGGCGGCGCTTAGTTGACCGTACGCCGAGGCCAATGAGTTCCCTCGCCACATGCTCTGCTGTGCCGCGACGTGCGATGTCTTCCATTACCGGACGAGAGAAGAATCTGGAAACTAGGCGGGAGCGTTGTGATTCGTTCATGAGAGCAAGAAGTGTTCAGTCAATCCAGAATGCAATAACAAGCTCTCAAGCTATTTCTTATGACGTATTGTGCGATAAATCATTATATCTCTCAGCATACGCCAAGCTCAACTGACCCACATTTCTCAGATCAATGGCGCCTGTGGATAGTCTGAAATGTTTTCCTCAGTCGTAGGTAACCCGCTAAACCTTCGGGCTTCAGGTCGCCCAAAAACCAGTCTGAAAACACACTGTAGTCATACATAGAGGACTACAGATGAAGAACTTCGATCCAAGCCAGCTTTCTTATTTCACTGGCACTGAGCGTTACTACCGCATTACCAACAAGCACCTGTTAACTGATGGCACCAAGTACCTAGCTGAAGAAGCTGAGTGCTTTTGGATGATGGATGCGATTGCAAGCCATCTGTCCGAAATCGGGACACAGGACTGGTTTGTGCAAGTGCGCATGACTGTGAAGAACTGCAAGGCAACTATGTACTACGAAGATGGGAACGGCAAAGAGCACGCCCGTCAACAGATCCCTTATACGGACTTCCCCATGCAGGGCATCACTTTGTATGCCTGCTGGGACGGTGAGCATTGGGTGATCATGTTGCCTAGCGAGTATTGACTAATAAAAACATTTGGGGGTTTAATTCATCAATGGCATCAGATACGTGTTCCAAGAACACGATGAAACATAGGATGTATATACACAGTTGATGACGGACGAACTTGTCCTGCTGACATTCTGATGTGATTATTCTCACGGGACCAATTAACTGAGTCGGTTGGTCCCGTTTTAATTCCAATTAAACCTAGGTGATGAAATTCACGAAGTAAATAGCTTCGTATGGATTCAAAATTCGCATTTTTTTCTGCGTACAAAAGATTCAATTGTTTGGTCATTGGATCGGTGCTATTGGGATCTAACGAAACTGAAATTTCTTCAAAACTTTTTTGTAAAGTTTCCAGTGTTAATGAGGAAACTTCAAAGTGCTCTTTAGTTCCGTATAGCAGCCGAGCTAAATTTTGTAGGTCTGGAAATATAATTACCCATTCATGGGCGAGAGATTGCAGGCGTTCGCTTGAATATTTGACTTCAGCTTCTTTAATTGTAGTTGCGCTGATTTGAGGTTTTTCTGCACAAAGATCCAAACACTCATTTACAAATACTATTATGTCGCGTGGGCGAAAAAATGTTCGGTCCAGCAAGTAATCGAATGATGATTTAGATTCAATTTTTTTAGGAAATACATCTTCAAAAGTAACATCGCCTTTTGTATAACGGCGTGAAATTAATTTGTTAATTCTTTTTTTAACAATTTCTTGAAGTTCTTTTTTCTCCCATTTTAAGTTTAAGTAAAGCGATTTGAATTTTTCCTCTTGAAATCCAGCGCTGGTTTCGCTATATAGCACCTTATGCAGTAGGTCATGTCTAATAGACATTATGATTTTTACATTTGATAGTCTTTTGAATCTATTTACTACATCAATTAGCGATCTAATTAATTTATATCTAATGCGATCATCCGCCCAATCTTCATCAAGCATATCGATAGTGATGTAGTATGGATTTTTAGGGTCGTCAAATATGTTTTCATCGAGAACTGTAAGCATATTCTCTAGTTCTCTAATCTGTACGCGTGAGACAGCATCAAGGCCATGTTCCGTAATCTCTCTGCGTTGTTCTGTAGTTAGTTTTCTTGCTCCTTCGGCATTGATCTCAACTCCAGATAAATTCCCTGATGCTCCAACTTTTAGGCTTGATTCAACCCGATTAGTTAAATCTTTAATGCGCTCTTCAGTTGTCAGCCAAAATTTATCCCCCCAGTTTTGAAAATAATCTAATGCCAGTTCTTTGTTTCGATCCCTTTTTCTAACAATTGAAGAGATAGAGTTTATGAACTTTTTATAAGATGATTCATCAATAATTTGGTAGCGCTGTTTTATTAATTCAACTACAAGTAAATGTTTCCACAAGAGGACATAAAACGGGGAGAGGTTCACTCCTGCCTCTTCGAAAAATGCAATGACTTTATTCGTTGCAATGAAATTCAAAGAGAGTTCGTGTGGAGAAAGTTGAATAACCTTTTCATCGATTTGTTTTAGTCGATGCAATAACGCGGTTTTTCCAGATCCGGTTCTTCCAACAATGATTCGCTTTGAATTCTTTGTGTCTAATAAAAAATCAATTTCGCCAGTATCCACAAAACATTCGTCTAGGAACTGCGTGTCGTTTTCTGCAGCAGCAGATCCAACGTTGTCATGTTTTTTGAAGAAGAAGTGATTCATCTAATTGCCTACTTTTCTGTCTCTTATGTCGGTGAGTATAAGTGAATGCGAATCAATTTAAGATGAATTAAGTTACTCACGAAATGTGCATAGGCGTATGACTACTTGTGCAAGGTGTGAGTGTATGAGTGTCGAAAAAAGACAGGCAATTCGCTCAGCCCGTTGTGATCAATCTCCTGCATCAAAGTCAATAGTCGTCCGGTCTCACCTTTGGGAAATCCCTCCCGTGCAAACCAGTTGAGATAGTTTCCAGGTAGATCCGCAATTAACATACCTTTGTGTTTGCCAAAGGGCATGTGTGTAGTCACTAGCTTGTGAAGGTCTTCGGGGTTCATTCGGTCTAATCCACAAAATGTCCATGATTTGGACACTTCAAAAAAAGTCACAGGCTTATAGTATTAATTGAAGAAAGCAATGAAGCTTGAAGTGATGAACAACAGAGGCGTAGCCGAGGACGACTACTCTGTCCTTGATGCCACTTCTTCTTTTTTTTGTCATGCAACGCCTATTTTTTACCCGTCACCGATCAAGTTTCGCAGAACGCTTCGTCAGAAAACAATGTCATCGATAAAGCGGCGATCTGCAAACATCGCATCGATATCAGTATTCACTTGTTCGTTTTGACTCTGTTCGTTTGCGTTGCGAAGCACGTGCAGCGGAAGGGAATCAGCTTGCAGCGCGGCAATCGCTTCGTAAGGACGCATATCGTTAGTCATCGACACAACTGCCGCAATTAAGGGGAATTTGCCACGAGCTGCGTTTTCCGCAATGTCAAATGCAGTTTTGAGATTCCGCTGTGTGATGTTCCCCAGCGCTTTTCTGGTACTTTCTCTTCGAACTTTTTCTTTGTAGCCTGTGTCAATTAAAAGATTGTGAGCTGGGGAAAGGTTTAAGTCATAAGCCACTTTCCACGCAGTTATATCTGGGTTTTTGGTCTTATACAAAACCGTTTCGTACATCTCAATCAAATTATGAAGACGCGGGCCACCATCTTCAAGCATTAGTTGTGGGGTTGTAGGTTCATCATCGTGGTCAATGCCATCATGTTCTCGATAGAACTTGATTGCTTCCCTGATCGTTGAAATCATAGGTTCTATTTTTTGATCCAAGGGTATTGCCAGAATCATCGTCTTGGGGTTGTTCATTTCGGGGCGCGTCGAATCAAGATAGTTGCTGAGACGCGGAGCTAATGCGTCCAAACCCACCGTTCTACCTTTGCGCAAAACACAAAGCATCTTGAGTTGCTCAGAAGCGAGATGCAAGCCAAAAATTTCAACCCATCTTTCTTTTGACCAGTCATGCACACACTCGCTGTAGACATCGCCCACGATTTCATAAACCCGCGCAACCGCTTTTAAATTAGCAGGGATGCGTGGGCGACGTGGTGCACGTGTATTGGTTGTGTAGAGCCGGTGAACTTCAGCGTAGCTGGGACTGAGTTTTAAAAAGTAAGGCCACAGGTAAAAACGTAGATCGCTAGGTAGGTGATCTGACGGATCTGTCATTCTTATGTTGTGCCAGCCCATGTCAATGTCTCCTTGTGTTGGTGGGTCTCTTTGTGCATATTACTCGGCTCGTGAATAACGTCTGCCATTGCACCAAATCTCAAATGCACGCATTGATGCAGTGTTTGAACTCGTCACGTTTTAAGCTGCATTGCAGCGATTGCGAATAGAGCAAAGCAGCAGCCTGTCATCTATTTGGACACATTCCCTGTGCACCAGTTTCCTCAAAGTGCATGTTGAGGCAATTTCTTAACAGCGCAAAACCTACAGTTCAAACACGTTCAAAAAACTGATTGCAGTTGATTGAATTTCGTAAGAGCTTAGCGAGATGAGTTACTAAATTTGCACCACAAGCGCCAATGTGCATGTTGATGCAATAGCAGTGATTAATCCCGAATAACCTTCGAATCAATCCAACAAACGCAACAAGGTGAGTTGGGCTGAGGTGGATGTTTGTGATTGAGCTGCATTGAAGCTTTGCACCAGTTTTCCAAACGGAAATGTTGATGCAAAAGATGATGCGATTCATTTTTACAGTCACTTCGGTTCGCAAAACTTTGAAAAGTTTTTTGGACTAAAGGTGTGACGGTACTAGGTGGTGCTGTCATTAATTCAACGCAAATACGGAGGACTTAATGTCAACTATTGCAACCCAAACAGCGACCCCTGCAACGCTGTCTAAACAAATTGCACCCACAACTGCTATCAGCGCGATCATGCGCCCAAAGCAAAAAGCTGTCGTCCAAACTAAGCTGGACGTCAAAGCTATGCCAACGGGTGTCAAAAAGATGCTCGAAGTTGCTGATGCTCTGGTTGATCAGTTTGGTCAACTCAAGGCTGATGTGTTCGATCGCTCGGATCAGGCGTTGTGGGCTTACTTGGGCGATGTGAATGAGCTCAAAGACACAATCGCTAAACACGCGGACAAGCAGACGATTAAAACTGCAATGCTCACTGCTATTCACAAGCGTGATACTGCAGCGATGTCTTCAGCTTCTAGCCTCGAAGCGGTGGTGGTTCGCTACATCTTCGGTGATCAGTCTCGCCAAACACGCAGCAACTACACCATCGTTTTGGAAAAAGCTACGGCATTGAACATCCCTGTTGATGGCTTTGTTGCGTTCTTGGCCGAGTACGGTGGTGTGAGCAAGGTTGTGGAGCACGTGTTTGACAACGAGGCAGACGAAGTGAAAACCGCACAAGAAGTGGCGGCTAGCAACAAAGCTGATCAGACAAACCGCATCGCCTTGGTTCAGCGTCTGTATGCAGCAACGGCGCACAACCCTGTTGGTGAGCTGAGCTATTCCGGTGAAGTTGTGAACTGGGTGATGCCCAAACCAGTGACAAAGGGGAAGGCGCCGGAGAAGGTGAATCCTAAGTACGAGCAGGGTGATTACGTGTTCTTTGTCACTGTCCATGATTCGGACACTGGCAAGTACCGTGTGGTGCAGGGCAATATCTTCGATAAAGCCTACGAGCAAAAACTGCTCAGCGAAATTGCATCGCGTATTGACACAGAGACTGATGAACTGGAGCAAGCGGTTCAGTCTTTGGAGCAAGCAATCGGTTTTGGTGACCTGATTGAGGAAGGTACGCCTATCGAAGATTAACACAGCCGTGACGCACTAATGGTCTTTTGACAGGCCAGTAGTGTCAAAAATATTGACGCTGTAGTTTTCGAAAAAACAACCCTTCGAAAAAAAAGAAAACAGAGTAGTTGCCCTTTGGCTTCGCCATCGGGTACTGGGCCCACCTGCGCCTTTTGCTTTGCAATTACTACTATAAGCCTGTGACTTTTTCTACAGCGTCAATTACTTGCTTTGTAAATACAAAAGAGGTGATTGCGTATGTTGAAAGTTGAAATTGCTCCCATCGTTTACATCAAAGCGAAAGCCGCTTTTCCTAAGCCTGCTAATTCGGCGAAAGAAGCCGTGGAAAAAATCTCGCGTTTGTTGGAGTCCATGTTGTCCAAATGCGTGCAACGTGGTCGTAACAACTACGAGGTGATGTTCAATCTCTACAGCATTCCTGCAGACGAGTTGAATCAAAAGGGGCCAACGATCAAAAAGATTCGTCTCAACAAATGGTTAAACGAAAACGGTTTGGCCTTGATTGAGAAAGTCGAAGTCGGCAGCAACTTGACTGGCCTTGTCTCTAAGGTCAAGTTAACTGAGTACGTGAGCATCACCACGGGTGTTGCCAATATCAGCAAGCAAATTGCAGCAGCCACTACCGATGCAGAGCTTGATCTGGTGCTTGGTGGGGATGTCAAGAAAAATGCTGAGCTGTTTGCACAGCTCTACCCAGACTATTTCTCTTACTTGACTCGCACGACACGTGACAAAGTTTTTGACACGGTACCAATTGATGTTGCATCGCTGAAAAACTACATCGTTTGGCTGTGCACGGACGCGAAGCATCTTTCGCTAGGGCGTTTGGAAACATTCACGCAGCAAGCGATGCAAATCTTGTGCATTGCAAAGCACACCAAAGGTTTTTACTTTCAACGCAAAAAACGTAGCGACTTTGGCCGCACTTACTACGACGGGGTGAGTGTGCAAAACGTGAATAAAACACTTCGCCGTGCGATGTTGGGTCGTTCGTGGGAGTACGACATTCGTTGCAGCGTTGTGGCATGGAAGCTGAATTTCGCTCAGGAGCTCTCTCCATACGTGGACCCGATGAAAGACTATCGCCGCAATTTTTGGGCGTCGCTTTGGTATTTCGAAGCCCGCAAAGAGTTTTTGCTGGATGTGCGCCATGCCACGTTTACCAAAGCATCTGATACGTCCGTTGAGTTCCAAGATGGATTGATCAAAGAGGCGATCACGGCCATCAGTTTTGGTGCGCGTGCTGATGCGAAGGGGTGGCGAACAGCAGATGGCCGTTGGACCAATCCAGCACTGGCTCAGATCTTGACGAATGCTGATGAGCGCGAAGCGTTCTTGCAGTCATTCACGATTCAAGCGTTCATCAAAGAGCAGTCATTGCTTGATGAGTACTTGGCTGATGGTTTGCGTAAAGAAGATCCAGATGTGTATTACAGCGATTTGCTGAGTTCAGGTCATCGTCCCAGTAAATCAAAAGCTGTTGCTTACATGTACCAGCATTGCGAGACGCAGGTAATGAATGTGGCGCACGCTACTTTGGCTAAGCACGGCATCAAGACGATCGCCAATATCCACGATGCATTCATCGTACGAAAGAAGTTATCGATCTATGTGCGTGATGACGTTTTGTATGAGATGCATACGCAAACGAATAACAAGTATTGGCGCTTCAAAGCTGAACAGCTTGAAGGTTTTGGTTAATTCACTAAGCAAAGGAGGTTTGCATGTGTAGAGATTTATAACTTTTAGGAGGTGATATGCGTACAGAGATTTTTATTGTTGATGGCTATGCGATTGAGCTCGGTAAAGCTACTTTGGAAAACATGCATCAGCACGACGCAGATGAGTTTTATGAACAAAGTTGGTTACGACCTTTCATGGCAGAGGCATCAAAACATCTTGTTGCGGTTGCACTGTCAGATGAGGAATACGCCATGCGTGTTGTTTCTCGTAATTCGCTGTTTGCTGATCAAGATTTGATTGGTAATGCGATTGATTTCAATAGCTACTAATTTTTAAAAAGGAAATGAAATGGCAAATACAACGTTTGACTTGGGTGGATTCGTTTTCGAATTAAGTCGTCAATCTATCGGAATCCATGACGAACACAAAGCTTATTGCTCTGCTGGTCGTAAATGGCTTCGTGAGTTTGACGCTGATGGTGAACGTGAATTCGACATCATTGAACGCTTCAAGAAATCTGTTGAAGAAGACTTGATTGTTGCAACAGAAAACTTGCCTGAGGAAATCCGGGAAAAGTTGATGTCCAATTTTTCTGATACAGACGCTGCAAGTTTGTTCATTGATTTCAAAAATCAATAACAACAAAAAACGACCATGACGTGGTCGTTTTTTTGATGCCTATAGCTTGAATTAGAAAAAAATAATGACATACATCCATAAGCACATCATCTTCACTAGTTGTGAGATTCCTGAAATCTCTGAAATGTCACATGCCTTAGTCGTTTTAGAGGGGCCATTAGAACCTCAGATTTTTCTTAATGAATCAAGCGTGGATGCGCTTGAGATTTTGTCTGCCGCTTTGGGGTGTATTAATTACGCCACTAAATTTGCTTACGAATTGATCCACCCTAAAAGTGGCTATGAGGCATTGCTAGCTTGTAACGGAAACGTTGACTACATTTTTACCGTCTCAGATAGTTTTTTTGACAGCTCTTTAACCGAGTTGATGTACTGGCTCTCTAGCTATGAGAGTGTGGAGAATGCAGTTTCCATGCTCGAAAATTCTGCAGTCAATGTCGTCGATAGTTTTCTTGCAACTAAAAAGACTGGGAATTTTCCTAAAAACGTGGAGCTTTCTATGTTGATCAAGCAGCTAGTGCAATTGCAAAAAGATAGTCTCGCTGAAGTTGTGCATGATGCGTTGCGCAAATATCAGATGTATCCATTGTGCTAACTAATTCCCGTGCTTTTAGAGTGTTCCAAATTGCTTGGGTCAAAGCTTAGGTATTGTTGGTTTGATTGCTGACAGTGTCTTGAACGCTGTAGCCCTTTTTTGTCGATCACGTTCTGCCTTGAGAGCATTACTAGCACGGTCTTTGGTGATTTGAAGATTGGCGATGCGTTGCTGTTCAGGTGTTTTGGCTTGAATCAGCTCATCAAGTTTTTCACCTTCGTGCAGCTCCGTTGGCGAGGATGCCAGTGAGTGAAATCCGTAGATGGCCTGCAGTAGCCATCGGGCGTCAGAGCCGTTTTGTGCTCGGATTTCTACGGGGATAGTTTTAACGCTGCTATTGACGCGTGCTTTGATGAGTGCGGTGAATGTCTTCATGTATGTATTTATTCCGCGCATAAATAATTTATGCAAGATGGAGAAGATCATGCGATTTGAAGATGAACTGTATGAGGCTATGTGCGATGTGTACCCGCGATTGACTGTGCGAGCGTTTAGCCATGCGCTCGGAATGAGTAGTGGCTACTGGAGCAGCATCACAGCACAAGAGCTGCCAGTGTCCAATGTGGCGCTCATCAACTTGAATGACTACCTTGAGTGCCGAAAACTGCTGATGGAGTCGGATGGCGCAAGGCTGTGCAGGTTGGACGACATTCAGCGAATGATTGCCAAAGAAATCGTCAATCGGTTCGCTATTGAGAATGAGTCTTTTGACGAGGTATGGGATGAGGTTTCAACGTCTTTACGACAAAGCCAAGGGCCTGAAGTTAGCGGTTATGGTGCTATGCCATTCTTAATTTTGAGAGGCTAAATTAACAGCCAGACCAAGGTTTTTGCTTAGCATCACTCAATGAGCTGGGTTCTTAGTAGAACTGGCTGTCACATCATTTTTGGAATTCATTTATGCCTCCAGTTTCGCCATTGCTTCGCGAGTTGCCATTCGATAGTTCTGAGCTAACTTGGAAAGATTTCGAAGAGTTAGTTAAACAAATTGCCCAGCATCCCAAAGGTGAGGGGTACAAGAATGTGCTGCGATATGGACATTCAGGGCAGGCGCAAGATGGCATTGATGTTTTGGCCTACGATGAATACGCCAAGTGTCATTACGTTTTTCAATGCAAGCATGTTCGAGATGTTAAGCGTGGCTCCTTGCTATCTTGGGTGAAAGAATTTCTTTCAGGCGAATTTGCAAAAACTGCACACAAATACTATTTGTGTCTTGCTACTAACATTTCTGACACCCGTTTGATACGCGAATGGGGAGAGTGTCAAAGCCTGCTTCTTGATAAAAAAATTGAAGGCGTGCTTTGGGCGCGTTCTCAGTTAGAAGACAAGCTGCGCGAACTCCCCAGTTTAGTAACGCAGTACTTTGGTGCATCTTATGCACAGCGATTTTGCCAACGCGTCGAATTCTTCGATACAGCGCAAAAAATAAACAAGCTATATCGGACCAAGTATTGCAGCGACACTTCGCTTGGACGATTCATTGCTCTGGAAAATGAGAGCGTGCATTGCTCCATCATGCTGCCCGGTGATGGCTCCATGAATTGCTCGGCTACGCTCACATTCGCACGTGAAGATTTATCTGGGGTCACGACTGTACTTTCTAGTTCCACGTTGCTTGGATGGCTTCGTTGGCGTGCGTATGTTGAGCGCTGCACTGGACGCCCCTACGGAGTTATAAGTCACAACTCAGATCAGTACATTTTTCAAACACCATCAACATTGCTGTTGTTAAATCAAGCTGAAGTTGAAAACCTCGATTGGATTTTCGAAAAGGCATGGCCTGAAGTTCTTAAAGCGTTGAGCGAACAAGAGGCAACTTGGAGAACGCTGCGATTCAAAAAAATACCACATTTATCTGAGCTGACCTATGCGCTCGTGGATGTGGATCTCCGGCTATGGCGGGTAATTCAAGAATTCGCCGCAGCACATGATGTGGCCAAGGGTGATTCACCTTGGCATATCTTTGATGCGGCATCTGGGCCTCTGAAAGTTTATGTTCCCAATGCAACGGATACCCTAGATGCAGGGTATCACCTCATCATGTACGCCTACGGCACAGAGGGAATTGTTTTGCCATCGGATTCATACGTTCAGCTTGGTTGGTCACCTCAGTATCTGCCGAATTCCGATAAGCAAGGATTTGCACCGCGTAGAAATTGGGATGCACAGTATTGCCATGATTGGTTGATGGACAACTTGCTACCTCAAGTGCTGAAGTGGGACTACCAGCGATCCTTGGCGAGGAGACATAAGAGTTGGTTAGATTTTTTACGAAAACCTAAAAACATGCCTGTATTGCAAAAAGTGAAGGATTGGGCAACTTCTTGTGCAATGAGTGATGCTCGTGAATGGTCTGGCGCTCCTATTCGCGATGTGGAAACTGGGTTGCACTCCTTGCGTAAAGTTGCACACGCGCTTCAATCTCACTTTAATATTGACTGGGATGTTCCAATTTTGTCTTCGTTTCTTGTTGCTGCATTACACGTGGTTGAACGATTGGCACCTTATGCAGAGCCACTTGATGAGTACTACATGCGTGGCAAATTAGATCTACCACCCAATGTGCCATTTGTGGAGGCTGTGCGAAACATGCGGGAGTCGATCAGTGCCACCCCCAATTGGTATAGCTTTGATCTGGCCTTGCGTTGTGTATGTGCTGTCTTGGATGACGCAATTGACGTACCCTTGCAAGAGCTCAATTTCGCAGCAAGTCAGTTGAGGATTATTTGGCAAAGGTATCAAGAGGACATCTTGTGTCGGCAGCTTTAACGGTTATTCAAAACCTTTTCCTAAGTCGCTGTAGATTTTTGCAAGATCAGTTTCATCAATCGGCCAGCTGGCACGAGTTTGAGCTGGTTTAGTGCTTGCCAAGTAATAAGCCAGCAGTACGATAGGCTGATTGAATAGATGACTGATCGCTGCCTGCTCATTTATTTTGTTAAAGATAAAAGGTTTGGCCTCGAAAAAACTGACGATTTGAGCTTGAGGGGCTTCAGGCAATAACTCGAACAGTGCATCAAGAATGAACTGATTTGAACGTTCTTGCAAGGCTGGTTTCCCAACTCTTTTTAGGTATTCAGTCGAAAGAAAACTTAAGAGTTCTCGTTGAGTTGAGGCAACTGCATCTAAGTGCGTCATTGCTTGTTCGAAAAACTCATCAGTTGCTTCAATCAAAGCCATGCTTTTGGCAACAGTTCTCTTGACACTTGATACTGCGTTTGTTTTGGGTTTGTACAGCGTATCGTGAGTTAATTCGCTATGTGCATGTTGAAGAAGCGTGCGGATTTGAATTTCGCAAGTTGTGCCTTCAGGGATGTTGATACCTTTATGACTGATACCTTGTTTGGCACGCAGCACGTAATGGACAGATTGGTATGTGAACTCTAGAGGTTTTTCATCACGCTCTTTTTCATAATCTCGATCTTTTGATGCAGTCCAAAATTTGTTGCTCTCAGCGTTGTCAATGACATTGCAGATTTTTTTTATGTCTGATGTAAGTAGTACGACAAAACGCATTCCAATTTTGTCTGTGATGTCGTCGTACGGATTTTCATAGCCTTTGTTCCGATAGAGTGCTTTGTCAACTAGGGTTGAATTCTCTTTTAATCGTGCTTTTAGTGGCACTTTGATAAAGTATTCAAGAGTGGTAGGAGCAATAGCATCTTTGAGCTGGCTACAAATTTTTTGCGCAATGAGCTCTGACCAAGCGTAATAAATTGGCTTGTCATTTTCCCAACGCGCAAGAATTTCAGCTTCAGTCATTCCTGATCTCTGATGTGATCTCGGACTGTGATTTTTGTCCATTTCGGCATATTTCCATTCTCGTCTGGATCTCCATCAATGGCTTCAATTCGTACATAGTCCTCAAATTGATCTGCAGGGGCGGTTAGCTTGATGTTGTGGCTAAACAGAAGTTTTCGTTGAGCAAGTGCCGAGGCTACCTCTGACAGGTCTTTAATAATCGCTTGTTGAGGGAAATTTTTCTGCTCCATGTAGCTCGTATACGCATCTTTTAGTTCAGGTGTGTATAGATACGTTTCAGAAAAAGTCCCCACTTGCACGGTGGCGGTTTGATCTGCCTTTAGATATGTGGTGAGTGCATTGAGGAGATCATTTTTCTTCTCAGGTGTGATGTTTGCATTTCGAATAAACTCTTTTGTGAGTGTATGAAACTCTTTGGTTTGAAATGCACTATTGGAAGGGAAGCTTAACCCAAGGAAGCTTTCGTAAAAGTATTGAGCGGCACCTAGCTTGTCACCTTTTTTAATTTGGTCATCAAATAAAAAAGCTTTCCAGCCTTTTGTTGGCTCTTGATTCGTTGCTGCGTGGGCGTCAAATTTGACGAACGCACCAATTTTATAAAGTTTGGCCTGTGGTGTCAGGATGAGATCTTTGAGGTATTCCAACATCAAAACGCCATCCTCTGATTCGCGTTTAGTAAAGCCCCCATGTGGTTCGGCTTTGATGATGCACATAAATGGTTTAGCTGGATTGCCCGCCGTGCCATCAATAGCGATCACAATGCCTCCGGGGTAGCCTTTGCTTGTTTGTGCAACTGTTAGTTTTGCTGCAAGTGCTTGTGATGCTGTGATAAATTCGGGGTTGTTACCTTGCGAATCAATAATCCTTTTACCGAGTTTCCATGCGCTTTCATCATTTGACTCGGTGATTGTCATTTCTACGCCGTGTGTGGATTGACCGAGCGCGTTCGTAATACGTTGCTGAAGCACTCCTTTTGCATCTACATCAAGTTCGATCAGGTGTTCACCATATTTGGGTGGACGAGGCGTGCGGTCTTCATTGCGTTTGAAGACTTCATGCATGACGATGCGATTAATGGTCAGGTTTTGAAATGGCATGGTTCGATAGCAGTTGTTATTGAATGAGTAAAGCATATGCAAATGCTGAGTTTACTTACACTTAACTAATTTGTTTGCAGTAAGTCTTCCTATGGCAACACGGCAATGTCAGAGGGCAGATGGGGCTTCCTAGCTGCTACGTATGAATGATTCATTCGTCCTTTCTTTGTCGACTCTGTCTGTGTGAGATAAATCATCAATTACACGTTTTATTACACGGCTTAAATTTCATCGCTTAACCTATTGATTTATAATGATAAATTTATACACATATACGTTGCAAATCCGTTTAGCCCAGTTCGACTCTGGGTCGCGCCTCCAAACAAAAAGCCGTTACTGTTCGCAGTAACGGCTTTTTTCTTTCATCTAGCTACGATTAGTCGGTTTCGCGCTGCAGATAAATGTTTGCTCTGTACATGGCAAAAGCCAAAAGATTCAAAAGCAAAACAGCCAGTCCGAAGTTGCGATACCACTTCATTTCGTTCGCGGCTTTTTCGTCGGCTAACGAAGCCATCACATATTCTGTGTGCGCATGAATGTCAGCGCCTTGATTGCAAATTTGATGCGTTGCGTCGTACGGATCCGCTTTAAGTGCAGCACTTTTTTCACAGTTGATCAAAAGCTTATCTGCACTGAGGTGAAGTGCATGTTCTTTTTGAAGCGTTTCATTGAGGCTGGTTAATTTGGCCTCATAACGCCACTGAGCGATTAGAAATGCAAGTGGCAGAGTGCAAGCGAAAAAAGCCATGCTCATCTTCTGGATGCGCGTTAGTTTCATGATTCGTAGCCATCCACCAAAGCAAGTGCGCCAGTGGAGTTGTTGGTGCGGTGCCCAATGATGGCTTGGTAAGCGTCGCTGTTGTACCAAGCCTCGGCAATTTCACGACTGGGGAATTCGACAACGACGTTACGTTCCCCCTGAGCTTGTCCTTCTAGCTGTGTGGCATGCCCACCGCGCACCAAGTATTTCCCTCCGAATGCTGCAATGGTTTGCGGCACTTGTGAAGCGTAAACAGCGTAAGCCTCAGGATTTGTGACGGTGATTTGGCCAACCAAATATGTTTTGCTCATGAGTTGCCCGTGTGGTTTTGTCAGAGGTGGTGGATTCAACGGTAAAAGGCTTCGACCTTGCCCTTGAGTTTGATCAGCAGTGGTTTACCTTTACGGTCGAGTGTTTTGTTGGCAGGTACTTTGATCCAGCCTTCAGACACACAATACTCTTCCACGTCAAAACGGTCTTTGTCGTTGAAGCGAATGCCAATGTCGTGCTCAAACACTGCAGCCACATGGTGTGGACTGCGTGGGTCGATGGACAATTGATCGGGTAGGGCTGGGCGTTGTGTGTTTGTGTCAGTCATTGCTCGATTTTCCATGATTTGCACTGTTGTTTAAGTGCACATGCCTCTGTGGGTTTGCAAATAAAATCATGGCACTTTATGTCCAAATACTTGCTTGTTTTTTGCGCGCTCACACTACATGCCCCGGCGTGGTCCGGATGGGTGTTTCTGACGAACAACAGCCACGGGGCCAATGATTATTACTATGCGCCAGTTGAAGGCAAGGGCAAAGTCAAGGTGCTGCGTACTTTCACGCAGTTACCAGTGGATGCCAAAGTTCCATTTCATACGCCCAAGGCGGTGGTGAAGGTGATGTTGTACAACTACACGTCTGAGCAATCCACGTATGAGATCAATTGCCAAGAACAAACCATCCACTTAACCGAGCGGATTTTTTATCGCGATATGGTGGGTAAGCGGCCGTTCATCACCCATAAGGTGAAAGACACGTTTATTCAGGAAAGTAATTCGGAGTTTGCTAAGCAGTTCATCAAGACACCTTTGCACTTTGATGACATCCGGCACTACCGTATGCACGAGATCGCTTGTAAATAAAAAAGGGGACCGCTCTCGGCGGTGAATTGGAGTCCACGCGCGCCCTAAAACTTCGGGCTGGTGGCGAGAGCGGTCATAAACCTAAGCAACCTTGAACCCTATATATCGGTTCAAGTTGCCAAGGCTTTAGTCGAATTAGCCAATCAAATCTACACGGCCATCAAGTCCCATCACGCCAGTGATGACGCTGAGCTTAGGGTGGCGTTTTTGCACTTGACGACGGAATTCATTGAGCGCTTCAGCGTGTGATTCGGTTTCAATTTCTTTGGAAGCGACTTTGTCTTCGCCAAATGCCAACTTGGCTGCGCCGCAATCGCGATGGCTGATACCGACGACGCGTTTGATGTGGTGCAAAGACACGGTGATGTCCAAGTTGTCCCAGTAGGCTTTGTGCCATGCCGAGAACTTGGGGTGCACCGCACCAATGGGGCCGCCAGCGATCACGAACTGGCTGTAGTTGTCGGTTAGCTTTTCGCGACTGATGCCCTGCAGCAGGCCCATGTATTGCCAGCTCAGGGTGGTGAAGCGTGGGTCAATACAGTTGACCAACATGGCTTCGTAGTTGCCGCTAGCGGCTTGGGCTTGGAAGGGCGCCATGCCGATCAAGCCGCCAGCCACAGTGGCTGCACCGGCGGCTAAGAAGCCGCGGCGTGAGTGATTGCCGGCTAATTGAAGTGGGCCGCAGCAGGCGCAGGTTGGGGTCATGTTGCTCACAGTGGTGTCCTTGTTATGTTGAAAATAGAGTTAGCTTTTTGGTCTCGGCATCTAGCTCTTGATCTTTAGCAGATTTGGTGATTTTTGCAGAATTTATGCCCAATTAAGCCTATTCTGAGGTTTTGCCTCACGCGTCGATAATGGGCGCTCATGTCAGAAACCTCCCTAGCTACCCCATCTTTTCGTGTCTTGAGCCTCATCCCTCCGATGACGCAGCTCAACACGCCATACCCGTCGACGGCCTACTTGACGGGGTTTTTGCGCTCGCATGGCGTAGATGCTGTGCAGGAGGATTTGGCTTTGGCGCTCGTGCTGGCGTTGTTCACGCCAGAGGGTTTAGCCCAGGTGCGAGATAGCGCCATAACGCAACCCGAGGCCGAGCGCACGGCGTGCGTGAACTACTTTCTCGACTATTTCGAGCGCTACCAATCCACCATCGCGCCCACGATCGCGTTTTTGCAGGGCCGCGACTCCACGCTGAGCCATCGCATCGCAGGCCGAGGCTTCTTGCCCGAAGGGCCACGCTTTGCCGCCCTTGATGCGTATGACGATGAGGGCAGTGGCGACCCATTGGCGTGGGCCTTTGGTGCGCTGGGCCAGCAAGACCGTGCGCGCCATTTAGCCACGCTGTATTTGAACGACCTAGCCGATGTGCTGCGAGACGCCGTGGACAGCCGGTTTGAGTTTGTGCGTTACGCCGAACAGTTGGCAGGCAGCCAAGCTACGTTTGAGCCCTTGGCGCAAGCTTTGCAGGCCCCGCACACCTTGGTTGATGACACGCTACAAGTGCTGACCTTGGAGGTTGTTACTAGGCATCAGCCACAGTTGGTGTTGTTATCTGTGCCGTTTCCTGGAGCGGTGTATGCGGCGTTTCGTATGGCGCAGACTATCAAACTACATCACCCACACATTCGCATTGGTTTGGGCGGGGGCTTTGTCAACACTGAGTTGCGCGAGCTGACTGAGCCACGCGTGTTTGACTACGTGGACTTCATCAGCTTAGACGCTGGCGAGCGGCCCTTGCTGGCGTTGCTAGAGCACCTGCAAGGCAAACGCAGTCTGCAGCGCTTGGTGCGCACCTTTATCCGCAACGAGACAGGCAAGGTGCAGTTGATGAACTGGGCAGAGCCCGATGTGTCGTTTGAAGAAGTGGGCACGCCCACTTGGGATGGCCTGCCGCTAGACCGCTACTTGTCGTTGCTCGACATGCTCAACCCCATGCACCGCTTGTGGAGCGATGGCCGATGGAACAAGCTCACGGTGGCGCATGGGTGCTATTGGAAAAAGTGCAGCTTTTGTGATGTGAGTCTGGACTACATCTCTCGCTACGAAACTGCTTCTGCCGTCACACTGGTGGATCGCATCGAACAAATCGTGGCGGAGACGGGGCAAACAGGTTTTCACTTTGTGGATGAGGCCGCGCCACCCAAAGCCTTGAAAGCGTTGGCTGAAGAGCTGTTGCGCCGTAAGGTGCACATTTCGTGGTGGGGCAATATCCGTTTTGAAAAAACCTTCACGCCTGAGCTGGCCGAGTTGCTGGCTGAGAGTGGTTGCATTGCTATGTCAGGTGGCCTAGAGGTGGCATCGGATCGCTTGCTGACCCTCATGAAAAAAGGCGTGTCGGTCGAGCAAGTGGCGCAAGTGACCAAAGGGTTTTCAGAGGCGGGCATTTTGGTGCATGCGTATCTGATGTACGGCTTCCCAACCCAAACTTTGCAAGACACGGTGGATGCGCTGGAGTACGTGCGTCAGTTGTTTGAGAACGGTTGCATTCAAAGCGGTTTCTTCCACCGCTTCGCCTGCACGGTGCATTCACCCGTCGGCATGAATCCAGCAGATTACGGTGTGCAAGTGGTGCCGTTACCCGAGGTGAGTTTTGCCAAGAACGACATTGCATTCATTGACCCCACAGGTACCGATCACGACACTCTAGGTCGTGGTTTGAAGAAGGCTATTTACAACTACATGCATGGTGTAGGCGTGGAAAACGATGTGCGCCAGTGGTTTGAATTGCCCAAAGGGCAGTGTCCTAAAACCACCGTGCCACGCCACAAAATAGCGAAGGCACTTGGGTATTGAAAAATTCTTCGTATAGCTCGCGAAAACGACTGAATTTGCGATTAGAATTACGGCTTCGGAATTAAACACTCCACGCGGGAATAGCTCAGTTGGTAGAGCGCAACCTTGCCAAGGTTGAGGTCGCGAGTTCGAGCCTCGTTTCCCGCTCCAAATTTAAAAGCCCTCAGATGAAAGTCTGAGGGCTTTT
>JACCDQ011940125.1_pt1 | contig 28087 bp, 38 predicted proteins | sample 7446031 | NCBI WGS metagenome assembly JACCDQ01 (sample SAMN15323442, study PRJNA562643) | freshwater metagenome | isolation source: river surface water | place: USA:Blue River Watershed | collected 2017-08-17 | reverse complement strand
TTAAAGCTGTCCAACAGGATGTTAAGACACTCCAAGCCCAGCTCATTGGTACTATGTCCCCAGAAGACATTCGAGCGACTCTAGGTGAAGAAGGTTACAAGAAGATACAAGAGGACAACGTTAAGAAATACAACGAAGCAAAGCTTAAAGCTGCACCTATTAAGCAAGCAACCCCTTCTGAACCCGCTGCACCAAAGAAGAAATATACCAGCCCGTACGACCTCTTAGGCTAATCCTCAAGCTTTTCACCTACCCTCCCGATAAGCTATAATAATAGAAAGGAGTTCTATGAATATAGCTTTATACCATATTTTCATGTCCGCGGCTTTGAAATACGGGCTTAGTGTATCTCTGTTAGCAGGTATTTGCGGAGTTGAGTCAAATTTCAATCCTGCTGCCATTAATCACCATGATGGCGCTCCCGGTTCCCATTCATTTGGTATGTGCCAGATTAAGTACAGCACAGCGAGGATGCTAGGACTGCCAGTTAGCAAGCATTGTACTGGTCAACATATAGACAAGTGCCCTTTATTCCGCCCAGATATAAACGCTGAATATGCCGCTAAATACCTTAAAGAACAGCTTATTAGATATAATTTCGACGAGCGTAAAGCGGTATCTGCTTACAACGCAGGAAAATTTATTAACGGAAATCGAAAATATGTCGATAAGGTTTTTAAGAAGAAAAAGGAGTTTGAGCAATGAAAAAATATTCAATGACCCAAGAAGGTACCTTATTCCGAATAACTGCCCTAAGAGATGTAGGTTCAGTAGAGGCAGGAACCGTCGGCGGCCTCATAGAATCTGAACAGAACTTATCTCACGACGGCCGCGCTTGGGTCTATGACGATGCTATAGTTTGCGGTCATGCTAGGGTTTCTGGCAATGCCCAGGTTTTTCAAAATGCTAGGGTTTATGGGAATGCTGAGGTTTTTAATAATGCTAAAGTCAGCGGTTGCGCCCGGGTTTACGGCGATGCTATGGTTTTTGGCGATGCTACAGTTCATCAAAACGCCCAGGTTTTCGACTTCGCTAGGGTTCATGAGCTCGCTAAGGTTTGTGAAAATGCCAAGGTTTTTCACAGCACTAGGATCCGCGGCCGCGCTAAAGTCAGCGGCTGCGCCCGGGTTTACGGCGATGCTCTGGTTTTGGGGAATACGTTTGTTTATGACCATGCCCGGGTTTATGGTCAGGCTATAGTTGACGGTAATGCTAGGGTTTATGAAAATGCCAGGGTTTTTGGTGACGCCCTGGTCTCTGGCGACGCTAAGGTTTCTAGCACAGCCGTTATTGCGCAAGGACATCGCATCCAATTTGGAAGGATTGAAGTAGACCTAACCCTCAAAGAAAATTTAAAGCAGCTTATTAAAGCTTCTTTAAACGTCCTCCCTGTAAAGGGAGTTTATACCTTTTACAAACATGTCTATAAATACCCTAGCGGAGTCTATAGATCATTATACGACCTTGATTTTATTTATACAATAGGAAAAGTCCATACGACGAAAACCGACCCAGATCCTTCGGTAAGTTGTACAACAGGATTGCACGTCGGCACGCCTACATATTGGGAAGATCAGGAAGGTAACGCGGTCTTGGCTTGTCTCGTTAAACTCGAAAATATCATAGCTTGTCAGAATGGCAAAATACGTTGTTCCGAGCTTAAAGTTATAGAAGAAGTACAAGATAGTGATTATTAAGTTAAAATAGTACTAAAGTTATTTGTTATTATACCGATATGTTTAATAACAACTAAGGAGGTAGTAAATGAAAGCAACATCACATAAAGTTCACATAAGTGATACATGCTCATGCGGCAATCATTCCACTACTACCAACGTTTGGGCAATTGACGCAGGACTGTTCTGGTATAACTGTGATGACCATTCAACTCATGTAATAGATATGAAAGACGTGTCGAAAAAGGTAATAGGTCTGCATGATATGGGCGAAGATACAGCTCGAATCAAAATAGATAAAAAATATTGGGATGATTTCGCCGATAAATAAGTGAGGGATATATGAAATTACTACTAGCAATATCAATACTGTTATCTGGATGCATAACCGCGGAATACTGGACGGTTAACGACCACACTAAATTAATGCGCCAATGTAGATCCCTTTGCGGAAAAGAGCGCGCTCAATCGTACTCTACCCAAGACGCAGAGTGCGTATGCACGGGAGGTGTCCAATAGCTACGTGGCCAAAATCATATGTATTTCAAATACAAGCAAGAATGCAAGACTCTCAAAACTGGAGTCTTGTCTCTGAGTCTCTTAATGACGAAGAGGCGGACGGATTCTATCGAAGCTTAGTAGTAGGGGATAGTTACTTTAAGCCGGTAGAGGTTAAGCTAGTTAAAGGCGTATTTGATCCTACAACAAACAACTTCCTGCCTATGTATGTAGTGCAGTTCTGGAGCGCAGAATGATGTTAGATATAGTTGGGATAGTAATAGCAATACTGACGGGTACCATAGCAGCGTGTCTAGTAGAGTTACTGATTCATGTACACGGACAAAAATCAGAACAAGAAAGTACGGACGATAACCGTTCTACTAATCAAGGAGATAAATAAGATGAAAAAGTTTGCAGTTCTTGTAATGTTGGGGATCGTTCTAGGACCTATGGCTGTAGGGGCGCCTGTACTTGATACTAAACGTACGGGGGCGATTAAAGGCCCGATCTCTTATGGAGCCCTGCCTTTCTCTCAGGGACTGATCAAGTTCGGTCTAGAGTCTACGGAACCTGTGGCGATCATAATTGACTCTCCCGGCGGATCTATCGCAGCGGGTAACTTGATTATCAATGCCATTGATCATCTCAAATCCAAGGGTATTGACGTTAATTGTTATGTCACCGGAATGGCCGTATCCATGGCCTTCCAGATACTACTACATTGTACAAACCGCTACGCACTTCCATACTCTCAATTCTTGTGGCACGGGGCAAGGACACAGATTCGTGAACCTATTACTACAACACTAGCCCTTGATCTAGCAAAGTCGCTGACTTATGTAGACGAGATTCTTACCAGAGATATGTTGCTAACTCTGCGCGGCGACACCAAGGCAATTATGGAACATCATAGACTCGAGACTATGCATTTAGCAGACCAGGTTAACGATCTGGCACCCGGATTTTTACAAGTAGACAACTCTTTACAAAATGCACCTGACCTGGCCTTGTCCGGCGAAATACTTACGAGCGAGGTAAGGATGCCATTCTTTATGCGCTTGTTCCGTGCCAATGAAATTGTTTATATGTATAATTATAAATAATAGGTAGTGTATGAAAAAGCTTCACTTCCCTGATCATGTATATATCTTAGGCGTTAGGTTTCGTATTCAGATAGACAAGGACCTTAAAGACGAAGACGGAGATTTACTTGACGGGGAAATGAGCCGCCAAAAAGGCAACGTAATACGTATCGCTGAAGACCTAGACACAAGGCGTAAATGGGAAACCTTAATACATGAGTCTCTTCATGCAATCCTAGATGTAGCCGGAGGCAAGTATAGCATCAACAGCGCAGACTTTGACCGCGAAGAAACGATAGTACGCCAACTGGAATCCGGGGTAATCCTGCTACTTGAGCAGTACGGTAAAGAGATCGTCAAGCACCTGGCAGATGAAAGAAAAGAGGACTGATATGATTAAGACTACTGTAAGGCTATTACGTAAGGCATACGCCTACAATCAACAAGCCGTATTAATTAACGGAGCTATAACCGCTGTATTGTTCGCCTTGTATGTCTTCTTATTATTCAAACTTAACTCTGTATATGGTTCTTTGTATGGTGCTATCGAGGTCAAAGACGCAGATAATATCTATAAGTCTTTAGGTATGTTCTCAGGGTTGGCGGCTGTCCTGGTACTCGTAAATGGTTATGCAGGTATGTTTAGTAATAGGCTGGCGTTTGCAATACGAGATGGTCTCACTTGTTCCACACTAGGCCGTTTAGATGAGTACAACGTTCCTCTTATAGGCCAGCGCGTTCAAGAAGATATGAAGAAGTTCAGCGAGCAATCAATGGACCTTTTAGGATCTATATTTAAGGCCGCTATTAAATTACCTCTATTCTTAGTAGTCGTAGCCAACTTAACCCAATGGTGGGTAGGCGCTACTATCCTTGGAGTTGTCGTTGTAGGAACAGTGCTTGTGCATTTTATATCTAAAAAGCTTGTACTACTTCAGTCTATTCAGGAGCAAAACGAGGCAGAGTTTCGTATGACGTGCGCTCGTAATAGGCCGACCATGTATGTTGACTTTATAGTCATAAAAAAACAATTCGCTATAATCAATAACCGACTAAAGTCCTTATTATTTGCCCAGTCAGGGTTCGGACAAGTCTTAGCTATCCTGCCTTTCTTTCTTATGATGCCTATGTATATTAATGGCACGGTAACAATGGGTGCCTTCTTCCAATCCGTCAACGCTCTCAATAAGATTGTAGACGCCTTATCTGTTATTATAGATAACCGCCAGACATTATTAAATATAGAAACGTCCGCCTCAAGATTGGAGTTCTTAGTATGAAGATATTTTATAAGTTCGATCCGGTACGGGACAGAGAGGAGCTCGGGATTTTTGAAAAGGCTGTTGATATGGCAGCCGCGTTTGACATCATAGAACAGGAGGTATTCAGGCCGGCCCGCAAGCACGGCTATAGTGATCCGCGGCTTAGGGATCTATCCGACCGCGATATAGAAGTCATCAGCATCTTAGAAGACATATACTTTGATATTAAACGTGATAAGGGGTTAATATGATTCCGTCCTTCGATCCAGAGTTAGAACTAGATGAAAACATGGCTGAGCAGTTACGCAATGTCGGACTACCTAGTAGGCTTGAGGTATACCAAGCTAGATACCAAGGCTACTCCAAGGACGACCTTCTTAGAGTTATTATTAATCAATCCGACTTGATTAGTATCTTAGAGAATAATATCTCTGACGCGAAGGGATACTGACATGGCCAAGTTACATTTAGTACAGTCTGTCGGAGAGCCCGTTGAAACCGACATGTCAAAGGAGGGGCTTCTACTCTACAAGATGATAGAGGCTATGGCGGAACGTATAGCAGAGATAGAGATTGATATGTTGCATGTAATGGCGGACATAGGAGATAAAGATGAAATATAAAAAGACGACAATTAGCACCGTAGATCCGGACGAACTTGAAAGTCTAAGAGAGAAGGTCGAGCTTTTATCTGAGCTGGCTCAAATGCATGCAGAAGACATAGAAGAATTACAAGTTACTGTCAATTTGCTGGTTAAAGGAACAACCGCAACTTCCCGTAAACCTACCAAAAAATCCCCAAAGAAAAAATAACTAAAGTTAATCCCGCCTATACCGATCTTCTTTATAACAACAAAGGAGATCGCGCCATGAAAAACTTAATCAGATCCTTAGCAATCATAGCCGTAATGGGCTGTGGCCAAACTCATAAAAAAGATAGTGGTATAACTGTGCCTAAAGACCCTACAATTGTCGAAATCTTAGACGAGTTTATGCAAGAGGCGGCTAAGCGCGGGATCTTCCCAAACCGCAACTACATACATATAGAGACAGTTGAGCCTAACGAAGATAACAAGGCCTACTACGGCCTCTGTGAAGGGTATGCTAATGCTCAGCATATAACCCTTGTATCTGATATACCTCCAGCTAAGTTAAGATTAGTCCTATTTCATGAACTTGGGCATTGTGTATTAGGGATAGAGCATTCAGAGGACGCGCATGACATTATGTATCATACCATGACTTGGCTACCTACAGAACGTTGGGATGATGCTGTAAATGATCTCTTTGAATCCAGAGACTTACGATGGACGGAGCTAACTACCGAGAATCCTTCAGAAGATATTTGTGATGAAACTAACGAAACTCCTAAAGTAAATTAAAAATATACCGATGCATTATATGTAAGAAGGAAACAAACAAAAGGAGAGACTACAATGGACAAGTTAGAACACAGAAGATACGTGATCGAGATAGACAACAAAGAAATCGGATGGTGGACGGTTAATCAATTGGGCGGCGACGAAGGGGCAAGAGAAACCTTTAGGATCTTAACCCAGACCCATAAGAGAGCACATGTAATCGAGCTGGTAGACGTGTTAACAGACAAGACCTTAATGTCTTTTGTTAGAGAGGTAGCATAACATGGAACCACTAATCGCTTTAGCGTGGATAGTTGTATGTATTGTATCAATAATGGCTTTAAATATGAAAGAAGGGAAATAATATGGGATTATTAGCAATGTTTTCAATATATTTAATGTTTGGTATAGTCGCAATAATAATTTTAGTTAGAGCATTATTAATGAAATAGGGGATTACAATGAATACCGAAAAAGAATTCGATTGGTACGCATTCGCTAGAAAGCTAGGTGAGATGAAAGATCAGATAGGTGAGTGCATAGAGATAGTAGAGAAGCTTAAAGCAGACCTTAAACCAAAGACGTTTAAAGTCGCATATACCGACCCAGATTCGGGCTGGTATTATACCGGGACTGCCACTCGTACCTCGACAGGTATCGCGCTTGAAACCGATTATGAGTGCTCGGATAGGGTATATAAGATCATGTTAGAGCAAGCCGAATATTATGAGGAATAATAGTTTTACAAAGTAAAATTTTAATTTAATAGGACATGACCACTATGAAACCATTTAAAATTAGCTACTTAGATTATACTACAACAGCTCACCCTGAATTAGGCCCCACTAATGGAGTGAGAGCTTGGATAGAGGTTGATCCAGCTGTTGCATATCCTGACCATATCCTACTAGGCTTACAGGCCGCCGCCAACGACAAAATCAAGTCTTTGTTAGCAGCGCCTAAGCTTGATCACAGACCCGAGCTATTAGCAGCTATGGAGAATGACGCTTCGTCATATTTTAACAACGAAGGCCCAGAGCTTGACGTTTTAGACTTTATAGAAAGAGGGACGTAATATGAGTAAAATGAAAGCACCAAACAACGGCATATATTCAGACGACCTATTCGTCTTACGTATTGTTGAATCGTTCCTCTTTAGAGGGATTTACAACACCCAAGACGAGGTGATCAAAGCCGCCCTAAAAGCTTTGGTAAAAGAACAGCTTAACAAAGAAGCCGAACTTACGGAGGACTTATGAAAAATATAGTTATCACAGGGTTAATGGGATTAGCACTAATCAGCGGATGTCATCCAGATCATTGGGGGATAAGAAAGGGAAGTTGTTTTAGCTCGAATGGCTACAACCAAACCGCAGGCTTTGTGGTCACTCAAAGCGACAGCTATTTCTACAGTATATCGTCTGTTACTAATTCACACGCCGATTTTAATATAACCCTGAGGATAAGAAGGGGGTCGGATGAGGACATAATATTAAAATCACGAAGACTACCCCAATGGCGTTGTAATACAATAGCCTATTAAAATTTAATATGTATATCTAGAGTTAGGTGTATTGAGACTATAACTGGCAAACGCGCCGATCTATCTGGAGCTGATCTTACTGGAGTTGATCTATCTGGAGCTAACCTATCTAAGAGCATTATGCGAGGAGGATTTATGAAAAATATAGTTATCACAGGGTTAATACTAATCAGCGGATGTCATCCAGATCGTGTAGGCATAAGAGAGGGAAGCTGTTTTAGCGTTGAGGGTGACTATCTACAAGTGGGCTTTGTAGTCATTCAAAGCGACAACTGTTCCTACAGTATAGCGCCCGTCCGCAATTCATACGCCGATTTTGATCAAACCAAGAGGGTACACAGGGGATCGGATGAAGACCAGATATTAGAATCACGAAGACTGCCATATCGGATTTGTGATAAAATACGCCGGTAATTTAATATATATCAGAAAGCTGATGTGGTCAAAGGCTAAGTTGTCATTCTGAAAGATATAGTGAATAGTTGTTAGTGTTACAGAAACTATCGAAAAATTCGGTAAGTGGCTGTTTTTACAGGATAGGGGCAATTTTTACCCCCCTTGAAAATTATTCTCTTGTAATAACACTACTTTACACTATCATGTTTTTTATACAAGAATCATGCCACAGACCTGTACAGAATTGACCCCCCATATATTGTACATACATTACATTATCTGCCCCCCTTGCAAGATCTATGCCAACTCTCAATTTTCACCTCATAATCATCTGTAACCCCCTGATATAATGGATAATAGTATATAACCTTTTGATATTATAATGTCTTTTTATGCAAGAATCGTGCCAACTCTCTATTCCAACTCTAATTGAGAATGCGAATCATTGAGAAACCGGCCTTCCCCTTGCAAGAATCATGCCAACATTATATAAAGAAACATAATAATAATAATATAAGGTTATATAACTATATAATATAATACCGATCTTTCTTTATTAATAATAATAAGTACATAACCATATATCAATATCTTACAACCTCAATCCTAAATAAATATTTTAACAGTTAGTATTGTCGTCACAACTAGGGGGGATACAGATAAATACGGGGATGTGAGGGTTGAGAGGTGTGAGAGGTGTGAGGTGAAGTAAGGAGATTATATTATATTATATTATATCTACGCTCGTTCGGAACAGTAGTTCCTCTCTCGCTATGGCTGTGTTGTTGTTGATATGACCCACGGGAACCCGAGGGGGGTGTAAAGGGGGGGGGTAGGGGGGGTTCTTATACGAATCCAAAATTTTTATTTTTTATTTTTTTTTATTTTTTTTAGTTACTATTTATAAGTACTTGTTATTATTATATAGTATTTTATATAGCTAATATTACGAGGACGTGAGTCCGAGTAATATTAGTAAGGATTAAAATAATTTAATATTAGAGGTAATATAAGTAGAACAGCAATAATAATATAGATGGTCATAGTGTTATTTCTCCTTTAAGGTTTAAAGAACCGTTTTCCTGATTTAGGTGCTGTTATTTGAAAATGCACCCAGCTTCTTGTATAGTTAAAGTCTTCGCAATATAGCCCTAGACGCTCAAGGTCATCTTGATGGGTTAAGCACCAGGCGGTTAATGTCCTCTTAGGGTCATAAATATCTGCTGCTGCCCCTATAAGGTGTTTAGAGGCCGTTGGGACGCGTTTAATGTCAAAGGGCTTCTTCTCCCTTGCCGCCTTCTCTTGATAGATTCTAAGGTGGTCCAGGGGCGTTCTAAGGCCAGAAGTGACTCCCATAGGTTTTCCGTACAGCTTTCTGACCTCATTTAGCTTCTCAAGAAGGAGACGCAAGTTATTTTGTGTCTGGTTTGGCTGGTCAGATAAGACTCTACCATTTAAAAGCTCTTCCATTGTGATCATAGAACCTCCTTACTTACCTTATCGGCATGATCTGAAAACTCTTTAGGGAAAATTTAACAGTTATAGCTGGGCAATGTTGCCTTAGGGGGTAAATCATGAGCCGAATATCAGCCTTAAACGGCTCAATCCAGCCGTTAGCAGCTTCCGGGACATATACAGGTACAGCTGAATCCACTTTAGGGTTCTCTTCTATAGTTATTACATGTAAAGCAGATGCCGACGGGACACTTTATGTCGATTTTTCCCCCGACGGGACTAACTGGGATAGGACAGTAACCTATACCTTACAGAATAGTATCTCTGAGTTGCATAGAGTTACGGCTGTTATGCAGTATTTCAGGGTGAGGCTTGTGAACGGGACATCCGCCCAGACGTATTGTAGACTTCAAGTTCTAATGAATGATTTTGTCGAGCCTTCTACCGCGCTTAACGCTACAACGATACAGCCAGATAGTGGCGCGACATTAACCAGATCTGCTATTTTAACTCAGCCGTTTCTCCAAAACGTCAGAGGAACTATTTCAGCTCAGTTAATGACGGCAGAACAGAGATTATTGGCAGGAGGTTCGCTGGATGGTACTACATTAGACACCAATTATTTCTCTACGACAGTAGCTAATAATGGAACAGTGACTATATCAGGCGGCGCGGCACGTGTTCGTACCTCTACAACGGCGGACGGGGCAGCCACATTAAGCAGTATTAGAACCGCAAGATTTATTGCAGGTCGTGCCAATATTTGTAGTATAACTGCGGCTTTATCCCATAGTGGTACGGCCAATAATGTGACGGAATGGGGCGTAGGTAACGCAAACAATCGTATTGGTTTTAGGTTAAGTGGTACTACTTTGTCATGTTTTATACGTTCCGGGGGAAGTGATACTGTAGACGTAGCCGCTGCCAGCTGGAATAGTAACAGATCTGCTCCAACGCTCACTAATATGAATTTTTATGAGATTCATTATAACGCAATTCTTGTTTATTTCCTTATAAATGGTGTAGTTATGCATGTAGTGTCTAGGTTAGCGTCTGCGGCCACGACCGCTGTAGTCGAAGACCTAAACATGCCTCTCCGCGTCTCTAATATTAATAGTTCTGGTAGCACTTCAGACCTTTCTATTTATGCCACGGCTCTGGCGGTCCTTGGTACCAGCGGCACGGTACCTGTACCGGTCTATAAAAACATAACTACGGCCACAACTACGTTATGCGCCAGTGGTGCAGGAGAACTTAAGCGTATAGTGCTCAATACCGCTGCCAATGGTACAGTAAAACTATACGACGGGCTTACGGCGGTTAATATTTTTGCTAGTATCACTGTTTCGAGCAGCGATATACCTACAGTATGGGAATTTGGGACCCAGTTTAACACAGGGCTGACTATTGTGACCTCGGCTGCGACTGATATTACAGTTATTTATGAATAAATAAAATATTTTTGGAGAATAGGTTGATTTTTTAACAGTTATTAATGGGACGCGTTTACATTCTCCTGGTAAGACGTCGTCCCTCCAGAAATCTCTTATATTAACAGCATTTTAAGGAATTATTAAGAAATGGCTAGTACTCTTACCTCCCTAAACTCCGTATTTAAGTACGTCCATGATAAAAAACTCAGGGACCTTAAACCAAACAGCTCAATCGTTTACGAATTGGCTCCGTTTGATGAAGAAAACGCCGTTGGCCGCGAATATCGCGCTCCAGTAGTACTAAGCTATGAGCTTGGTTTTACTTTCGGTGATGGTTCTGCGTTCGCTTATAATGATGACGTAGCTGGGGTTTACGAAGAAATTGAAGTTAACCCAAATCCAGTCGTTCTGAAAAGCAGATTGTCTATTGAAGCTGCTGACCGTATGAAACGTTCTGAAAAATCTCTATTGAACCACGTAGCTTTACGTGCTGGCCAAATGAAAATGTCATTGTTGAAGATGGCAGAGATCGAAATGCTTCATGGTCGTTCGGGCGTAGGTGTTATTTCTGGTAACCCTGCTACTCCTACTGCTACTACCGCTACTGTAATCCTGACTGCCGCTACTTGGGCACCAGGTATTTGGGGCGGCATGGAAGGCTGTAAGCTTGAAGTTCGCAACTCCGGCGGGACTAAGATCAATGCTAACGCTGACGTAGTTCTAGTAAGTGTTGACTTCGCTAACAAAACTTTAAACGTATCTGGTAACGCTACCGATATGACTGACCTTGCTGATGGTCACATTCTATACTTCGTTGGAGCTTATACCAACGGCCAATACGGTATTAAATATCAATTAGATACTTCCGGAACTGTATTTGGTATCAATAATAGCACCTACGCTCTTTTCAAAGCTCAAGAAAAAGCTGTTTCTGGCGCATTAACCATGAAACAAGTTTTGGATGGTCGTGCATTGGCTGTAGCTCGTGCAGGCCTTGATTCAGATGCAGTATTACTTTGTTCAACAGCAGCTTTCGAGAATCTTAACGTAGATTTAGGGGCTCTTGCAGCTATCGATCAACGTTACAGCTCTTCTAAACAAGAAGCTGGAACTCAAGGTATCGTTTACCATGGCCAAGGCGGAAAAATCAAAATTATGCCGCATCCAATGGTTATGGAAGGCGACGCATTCTTGATTCCTGAAAAAGGTCTTAAGAAAATTGGTTCTACCGATATTACCTTCAAAGATATCGACGGTTCTGACGAAGCATGGAAACACTTAGAAGGTTACCACGCTTATCAGCTGACTTGCCGATACAGCTTCCAAGTTTTGATTTCTGAGCCAGCTAAATGCGTTTACTTCTCAGCAATCACTAACTCTTAATAATTAGACTTCGGTTTGGTTGACATACAGCGGGCGGGCGGAAATTAAAACATCCCCCGCCCTTTAATTTCATGAATAAAGGTTTATAAGAATGGCAGCTTCAGTCGTTTTAACAATCGAAAGTGATTTATCACAAGGCGAACTTCAATCTCGTTTACGCGTTGGCGCAGCGAAGCCTCGCGAAGGCCTTCAAGCAGCGAAAGTATTCCTTAATGGGATAGCTGCGGGAGCTCATAGAGCTAAAATAGCTGTACAAACAGGTTCAGCGGCCCCTGTAGCAGCTTCCGGGACATTTACATTAGCTTCTGTTGTTGCTACAGACGCATGTACAATCGGGACGACTACATTTACATTTACCTCTACTCCTACGCTTTCTACAGATGTAGAAGTGGACGGGGCGGATGATACGGCCGACGCAGCAGCTTTGGCAGCGGCTATTAATGCCCATGCTACAGTTAGTCAAATTGTTACAGCGAGCGCAGCTTCCGCTGTAGTGACAATTACAGCTAAACAAAAAGGCGTTGTAGGGAACTTTATTCCTATATCTGACGCTGACTCAACAATCACGACTTCCGGTGCGTTTTTAACGGGCGGTACTGGCGGCGTAACAGAAGCAGAACAATTATACGCTTTAGGGCTATAAGGGGTATAACATGAGCAGACGTTCCTTGGCTCGTGCTGAAACAATCACGACGACAAATATTGTTACGACCTCGACTTCGACGCCATTTTCTGTGGCCGGAGCTAAATTGTTATCAATCCAGGCGGTAGTCGATGTAAATACCCCATCTGCTTTTACGTTCGTAGATGGTGACGTTACTGTAGGATCAGATACGGTTGCAGAGGCCGCCCATGGACTTCAAACAGGGCTAAAAGGCCAGTTGACCTCTTCAGGTACCTTACCAGCAGGACTTTCACTTGCTACAGACTACTTTATTATTGCTGCTACGTCGGGTACAGTCAAATTCGCAACTTCTTTAGCTAACGCTGAGGCAGGGACTGCGGTTGATATTACGGCAGCTGCAGGCGGAGGTACTCATACCTTTACTCCGACAGCATTAGCGGGAGCATCGCTAACACTACAAAAATCTAACAGTTATAATATAGACGGGGTAACGGCTGTCTGGGATGCAGTAGAATCTGCGACAGCTATTACCGCTGACGGGAACATTTGGATTAGTGATATTGATCCAGAATACCGTTGGTGCCGACTATCTTACACGTTAACAGCTGGTCGTTTAAGCGCTGCTACGTACTTAGTTGTAAAGGAAGATGTCTAATGTACCAAATCATACTGGCGGCTCTTTTGAGCATGGCGTCTAGAGTCCTGACAGCCGGGTTTATTGAATTTGTTATAATAAAATGTTCTGAGATTTTAGTAGCAAAGACAAGTACTCCTCATGATGACGAATTTTTAGCTAAAATAAAAGAGCTATTAGGAAAGAAGTAACATGTCAACCTCAGTTTCATTAAACGCCGTTACATATACGATCCCGGCGGTAGGTGAAAGCGGTTGGGGTACGCAAGTATCCGCTTACCTAGTGGCTTTAGCTACTGGCGTATTAAGCAAAGCCGGCGGTTCATTTACCCTTACTGCAGATGCGGATTTTGGTGCCAATTACGGCCTTAAATCTATATACTATAAATCACGTGCAACTGCTTCAACTGTAGGCGTTGTGAGGTTAGGTAATGCGGAATATATTGGTTGGCGTAATGCTGCTAATAGTGCCGACCTTCTTTTACGTGCTAATAGCTCTAATTTACTGGAGTTTGGCGGCAGTCCTGTTGCCATCCTCGGAACCGGATCGATAACCTCGTCTCAATTATCTACTGCTCTAACGGACGAAACCGGTTCTGGGGCGGCGGTATTTGCTACATCTCCTACATTAGTCACTCCAGCTCTTGGAACCCCTTCTGCAGCAGTTTTAACAAATGCTACCGGCCTTCCAGTATCAACAGGTATCTCTGGTTTAGGTTCTGGTGTAGCGACCTTCTTAGCTACTCCTAGTAGTGCTAACCTGGCTTCTGCCGTTACAGATGAGACAGGTACGGGGGCTCTTGTATTTGCTAATAGCCCAACTCTAGTTACTCCTGCTTTAGGGACTCCGGCGTCAGGTACATTAACAAATGCTACTGGGTTGCCTATATCAACTGGGGTTTCTGGATTAGGTTCTAACGTAGCTACATTCTTAGCGACTCCTTCCAGTGCTAACTTAGCCGCCGCTCTAACTGACGAAACGGGATCAGGAGCGGCGGTATTTGCTACTTCCCCCGCATTAACCTCACCTACGGTGGCAACATCGCTTGATTTATTAGCCCAAGCCCCTATTCGCCTTCAAGATTCATCAGGGGGGGAATATGTAGGAATAAAGGCCCATGGTACGACCACATCTTATACTTTAACTATGCCTGCGGCCGTTCCTTCGGCGAATCAAGTATTAGCCGACTCTGGTTCCGGCGACGGAACAATGACGTGGGCTACTGTAGCATCTACCGTCACTACCACAAGAGGTGATTTAATCCGTCGGGGGATTGCTTCAGACGAAAGATTTGCGGCCGTAACAGATAATAGAGTAGTCAGAGGTGATGGCACCGACGTTATTTCAGGACAGATCGACGATCCTGATTTTTTCACAACAGGGGCAGCAGCGTCTGCCGCGGCAATTGGAATCGTTACGACTGGCGCTCAAACATTCGCCGGCGCTAAAACCTTTGCTTCTACTATATCTATGTCTACAACTGATATTAATACAGTAGACCATTTTGTAGGGGCGTTGAATGCGGCGGGCGACCCTACCTACACCTTTACAGGTGATACTAATACAGGAATTTACAGTTCCGAAGCCGACAGCATTGACTTTGCAGTAGGCGGAGTACAAAAAGCTAGGATTAAGTCTTCTGGGGCTCTTTTAGTAGGGGATTTAGGAGATTTAGGGCTCGTAAGCACTATAAGCGGAAGTGACGCGTCGAGTAACGGGATTCTTGTTGTTCGTAACCAGTCGGGTGTATCGGCATCAACTCTAGGTATAAGGGTCCTTTTAACTAACGCGAATGATATGTCCGGCGGACCGAAGTTTATGACATTCCAAGACGCCGACGGGGTTATAGGCTCTATCTCCGCCGCCAGTGCTACGTCAGTTGCGTACAACACCACATCAGATGCTCGTCTCAAGAGAGATTTTACGGATTATGACGCCCTGGCTTTGATTTCTCGGCTTAACCCTGTTCAATTTAAATGGAAGGATGGCAAAGACGATATCCAACACGGGTTTATAGCTCAAGAGATCTATGAGGTATTACCAGAGGCCGTAAGTGTAGGCGGTGAGGATCCTCAAACAGAACCATGGTCAATGGACTACGGGAAATTGACTGGGGTATTGACTAAAGCGATTAAAGAGCAGCAGGCCCAAATTGAAGCCTTAAAACTAGAAATTGAATTGCTAAAGAATAAATAATGGACTTAATAGACCTTAAAACCCAATTAAATCGTATAGAAGCTAAATTAGATTCTCATATAGAGAGGATCACCCAGACCGAGACTGATATGAAATGGGTTAAAGGGGCGGTTAAGGTAGGCATGACATTGATTTTAACAGTTTTAAGTGGGCTTATTAGTCTACTTTTTGGAACTAAATAATGGCTTATACAACAGCAAATTTCTTGACCTCCGTCCAGCGCCAGGCTTTCTTGCCTACAGGGCAGGCTACATTCGCTACCAGTGATATATTAAGTATGGGCGACGAAGCAATGCAGCGGTATATACTGCCAGCATTGTTAGGAGTTAGAGAAGAGTATTTTGTTACTTATAAAGATTATACTATTACTGCTAATCAGGCGACCTATCTAATTCCTCCTCGAGCGGTAGGGGCGGCCGTAAGAGAAGTACAGTTAATTAATACGAATGGCAGTGTTTTTAATATAGAGAGAATAAGTTTAGATCAGCTTCACGGATACTCTTCTACCGCCAGTTCGCCTGATTGTTTTTACTTACGTGGAGATAAGATTGTATTACTTCCTACTCCGTCTTCTACTACGGGAACATTGAGGGTATATTACGCTATTAGACCAGGAGAGTTAATTGAAACGTCCTCCTCTGGTGTAATATCTGCTATCAATACCAGTACAAATGTTATCACGATTACTAGCATCCCTTCAGCTTGGGTAACGGGTGACACTTTTGATTTGATTTCGAGAGAGGGTAGCCAGCTATATTTAGATACCTCGTTAACCTCAACTTTAATATCAGGTAGTAATATTACCTTGCCTTCACTTCCTAGTGATTTGGCCGTAGGGGATTATGTAGCTTTAACTGGGTACAGTCCGTTAATTCAACTACCTCCTGATTTACGTCCTACGTTAGCGGGATTTGTGGCGGCAGAAATGTTAATTGCTATGAATCAACCTACAGGGACTCAGCTTTTAGATAAAGCTATGAAAGATTTAGAAACCGCTTTAAAATTACTAACTCCGCGCACAGTAGGTGCCATGGAAGTTATTATTCCAGATTGGAGCTAGACAATGGCTTCACAAGTATTAAATCTCAAGATAAAAGGTTTGTTTACCTCATTTAACGAGTTCTCTGAAGTGCCAGAGGGTGCGTTACAGGTTGCAGACAATATAGATATTATTCAGGACTCTATTGCACAGCCTAGGCGAGGGTTTGATAGAGAGGCCGGCGGGTACTCTGATACATCTGACAGGCCGGATGACAGGACGGATGCTCTATTTGAATATCAAAATAAGAAAATAGGTCATCACGGAAGTACCGTAGGCGCAGCTGATACTTTATCATATCTAAGTTCCGGAACATGGACTATACTAGAGTCTGCGGCGGCTATTTCTAGTCGTCGTATGAAGGCAGTAGGAGCGAACCAAAACTTCTATTATACTACGTCCACGGGTATACGGGTTCTTGATGCATATAACGCTACACCGCGTGTTGCGGGCGCATATAGCGCTCTGGATATTACTGCATCTACCAGTGCTACAGCCGCAAGCGTTTTTACTGCCGCTACTGAAACCGTAGCCTATAGAGCTGTTTGGTTTTATATTGACGCGAATAAAAACTATCATTATGGCGCCCCAAGTCAACGCGAAGTATTTGAGTGTACGGATAGTACAAAGGGCGTAGATGTTGTTGTGACTATACCTTCTGGGGTAACGACGGCGTGGTTTTTGCAAATTTACCGCTCGAAGGTTTTTGCCGCGGCGTCTCCTGTAACCGAGCCTAACGACGAACTAGGACTAGTATACGAGACAAACCCTACGGCAGGACAAATTACCGCTAGAAGTATAACAATTACAGATATAGTTCCTGATTCGTTACGGGGGGCTACGATTTATACCGCTTCGTCTCAGGAGGGTATTGCCGCTGCGAATCTACCGCCTCCTTTGGCTGAAGATGTTGCCTATTTTGACGATTGTGTATTTTACTATAATATTACGTCAAAACATAGATATTATTTAACAATGATTGCGGTCGGAGGTTCTGCTGGGCTTGTTAATGATGACACCTTAACAATAGGGGGCGTTGTTTATACAGGAAAAGGATCAGAAACAGTAGCCAGTGGGTATTTTAAAATATTTACTATCGGGACTGCGGCACAAAAGATAGAAAATACTGCTAAAAGTTTAGTTAAAGTTATCAATCAGTATGCGAGTTCCACGGTATACGCCCACTATATTAGCGGGTATAATGATCTTCCTGGTCGTATACTATTAGAAGAACGCTCCTTAGGTGGAGCGTCATTTGCAGTGACAACATCTAGAGCTACGTGCTGGTCTCCATCAAATATACCTACGTCCGGGACTGCTTCTAGTTCTACTAATGATAATAGACAAAACGGAATAGCTTATTCTAAGCCTAATCAGCCTGAGGCGGTTCCGCTAGTTAATTACTTAGATGCGGGCTCTCGTAACGATCAGGGTATGCGCGCTATAGCCTTACGAGACGGCGTTTATTTCTTTAATAACACAGGGAAGGTCTATAAATTAACGGGAGTCTACCCTAATTACAGTCTTGAGAAGATCGAAGATTCCTTAAAACTAGTATCCCGGGAATCTTTACAAGTTCTTAATAACGAGATTTACGGGCTCTTTGATCAAGGTATTTGCGTAGTTAGTACATCAACGAAAGTTTTATCTAGGCCGATTGAACAGGATTTATTATCTCTTGTTAACCAAAATTACAGTCTTGTACAAAGTATTGCTTTCGGAGTGGCCTATGAGTCAGATAGAAAATATTACATCTTCCTCCCCACGGGCTCAAGTTCTACAGCTCCGGCACAAGCGTATGTTTACAACACCTTCACAAATACGTGGGTTAGGCATGTTCTTGGTGCTACTTGTGGTCTGGTTGATATTTCCAATAATCTTTATTTAGGGGATTCTGCTTCTAATTATCTATTAAAAGAGAGAAAGAATTATTCTTTTTTAGATTATGCTGATTATGGGTTTGAGACCACTATTAGTACGATCAGCGGGACAAGTATAACGATAGCTTCAGGGTTTGATAACGTGGCAGTAGGTGACTTATTATATCAATCCTCCTCGTTATTCGCTCAGGTATCCGCGGTTACTCCCGCGACCCAGACTATTACCATAAGTAGCGATCCGGGGCTTACAGTAGCCGCTGTAACGATTTTAAAGGGTGTAGCGTCCGAAATAAAATGGGTGCCGTTAACCATGTCTAACCCCAGTATTATGAAACATTTTCATACAGCGTCTTTCTTATTTAAGTCTGACTTTGTAGGAACGGCTGATTTGACCTTCTTGACGGACATAAGTCAATATGAGGAGTCCGTAGAGCTGGAGGGGCGCGGCCTCAGCCTATTTGGCCTATTTCCTTGGGGCGAAGAGCCTTGGGGAGGAGGGTCAGTTAAACGTCCTTTAAGACAGTTAATACCTTTGAATAAGCAGCGCTGTAGTCAATTGACGGTAGGATTTGAGCATAATTGGGCGTTTTCCAACTGGATTTTGGAAGGTATTGCTATATTTGGGGAATTTGGTAGCGAGAAGGTAGGGAGAGATTAATGCAGTTTAGCTACTCTAAAATACGACCAGAAGATTATCCTAAACAGAAGGAGTTTATGCCCTCTTTGTCTAGTATAATTAACTTAAGTTTTACTAGTTTAGTGCAGTTATTTAACAAAAATATCACGTTTCGCGAGAATATAGCGGGAGATATTTTAACAGTTAATATAGACGGGAATTTTCCTGTTAATGTCCGTTGGACTAATAAAAGTATGCCTATAGCCGCCTGGATAGGTAAGTGCTATGAGACGTCAGGTAAGCATACGAACTACAGTAGTGCCCTGTTTTTAGACTGGGAAATGCTATCTAACTCAGAATTTAGAATAAACGCTATACCTGGGTTAACTGCTACTACTGCGAATCCTTTTAAGTTAACAATCGTTGCGATAACGGGTTAATATGGCATATCTACAAGACTTTAATGATGATGAAGAGCAGCAGGGAGGTCAAAAGACTTTAACCGCTGATAATACCGTTACGGGACCTACTCCTGCTAATGCTTCTGCTGGGGCGGCTACGCCTGCGCCAAAAGTTGCGTCTGGGTCAGGCTTTGTCAACTTTAATAAATATATTGATGCTAATAAAGAAGCGTCCGGCCAGATGGCGGGCGAGGTTGTTGCTCCTATACAACAGAATATTGGCAAAGAACGTACCCAACGGGACACTACTACAGCTGCCGTATCAAAAGCCGCCAGTGAAAACACTATTCAAGATCAAGGTATTCTTTCAGCTCTACAATCAGATCCTACCAAAGTAGATAAAGAAGCTTTTAAGAAACAGACTGGTGGTTATAAAGGTCCTGCGTCTGCAGCTGAGCTAACTCCGTACCAAGACCTTACTAAAATTCAAGCTACTAACCAAGCTGACGTCGGAATGCTCGGTAATGCTGAAGGTCTTGAGTCGAAACTATCTCAGACGTATGGCAAAAATCCGTATACTAAGGGCTCTAGAGTACTAGACACTGCCCTGACGTCCGGAGGACAAGGCGGCGATATATTAAGAGGCGTTCAAAAAGATTATTCCTCTTTACAACCTTTATCTGATTTGACTTCCCAGTTTGATAAGACGTTAGCGGACGCTAGACGTATATCTGACGACACAGCTTTAAAAACTCAGCAGGCTTTCCAAACTCAATTAGGGCAAACCAAAACTAAAATAGGTGATGCACAACAAGATCTAGCTAAAGATCCTGAACGTCAGGCTCAGTTGTTAAAAGATACGGTTGGTAAACTGCAATCTAACGATATATCCACGTTATCCGAAGCAGGATTAGGTAGCGACGCCGCAGAATTCTTAAAGAATTATGGGTATGACCTTAAGAATTTAGTACAAGCAGGACCTGGACGAGACCTAGGAGATGTTGTTGATGCGGATACACAAAGTCGCTATTCCGCTTTAGCTGGACTAGGGGACATAGCCCCTGAATACGTTTTTAATAAGACGGGAAATTCTGCCCCAGGCGTACAGTACAATAAAGGCGATATAGGAAAAGCGACAGAGTTAACAAAGTTATTAGGTCAAGTTAGTCAACAACAATCAAAAGCTCAACAGGCCCGCGATGCTGAATTTGCCGCGGCTAAGGCGCTTGCGGATAAGTCTGCGTTGACTGGAGATATTGCGGGTAACGCGAAGAAATTAGGATTAAGTGCTGAAGATTACAAATTTGCGGTAGAACAGGGATTAGTAACTCCTGACATGTTTGCGGCAGGGAAAAAGCTTCAGATCGGTGATGTAGGGGAGTCGGTTCGTCCAGTTTATGAGCAATTGGCAGCCGCGTTAGGTTTAACAGGTACCCCATCTTTAGCTGATACTCAAGATGAAGGATCTGCGTGGACATTTAATCAAGGAGATTTAGCGGGCAGAATAGCTACTCGTAAAGGTCAGCTGGCGTCTGATGCTGAGAGGGCTCGGGTATTAGCCAATGAGCAAGCCCTTCAAAAAATTATAAGTGGCCCGTCAGGAGGGAAATCGAAGTCTTCAATAGGCAAAGATATTGATAGGGCGGTAACAACTTCTAGTCCTGCGGCACAAGCAATCGAGTATGTAATGGACCAAACGGGCTATGGCTCAACGTTACCTTCGGTCGGAACGATCGCAGATAGCGTGATTTCTCAATCATTTAATCCTTTCGGAAACCTTACTAAATTCGGACGTAAAATTAACAATCCTTTTGGGTGATATTATGGGATTTGAATTTGGCGGCAGCGCTAAAGCAAGAGATTTAGATAAAAAGTCGCAAGACTACTTAGATGAGATAATAGGTAGTTTTCGTAGCGTAAAAGCACCTGAAATTCAAGTGCCTGATGCAGTTCCTTATCAAAATTTAGCGTCGTTAGGAACTCCTGAGGCCATACAGTACAGTTTGGATCCTGCTGCGCAAACTCAAGCGTCCCTAGCTGGTCCTTCTGCATTCGAGGGAGTTAAATCAGATCCTAGACTAGGTATGACTCAAACGGCGGCTTTAGCTGCTCTTGATAATATTTCTAGGTCTGGCGGACTAACTCCACAAGACTTGGCTGTCATGAATCGTCTTCAAGGCGATGTCGCTCAAGCCGATAAAGGCCGCAGAGAGGCCATTCTTCAGAACATGAAGGCTCGTGGAATGAGTGGCAGCGGGCAGGAATTACTGGCGCAATTACAAAGTGGGCAAGCTGCTACAGATAGAGCAAGTCAAGCAGGTATGGATCAAGCTGGTATTGCTTCCCAAAGGGCTTTGGATGCTATTTTACAATCTGGTAATTTAGCGGGTTCGATGAGAGATCAGGATTTTGGTGAAAAGTCACAAATAGCTCAAGCTCAGGACGCCATCACTAAGTTTAATACGGCGAATCTAAATCAAATTGGGCTAAGTAATACTGGTGCTCTGAATGACTTCGCGGCTCGCCGGGCTTCTGGCAACATGGGAGCGCAGCAAGCTAATGTAGGTAATGCTCTAGAGGTTGGTAAATTTAGGGCTCAGGGTGCCCAAGCCGCTTCTAATGCTAATACTGATTTAGTGAATAGGCTTCGCGAGATAAAAGCTAACCAACCTCAACAACGATTTGAAAACGAACTTAGGGCTAAAACGGCTCAATCTGACGCCCTTAGTACAGGTATGGGTTTCAATAAAGATAGAGCTAAACAAGAAGCTGATAGAAAAGCACGTGAAGAAGATACTCTTATTAAGTTAGGAACATCATTATTCACTTACGGAGCAGGAGCTAAAAAATAATATGGATCCTTTATTAAATTCACCCGAAGAAGAGGAAAAAAGGCGCCAAATTCAAGAGGCGATATTGCAGAGACTGGCTGCTGCGCAATCTGATACTGCAGGTATTGATGAAGGTGCAGACAACGACAGAAAGCAAAAAGTTATATCTTCTATAGGTCAGGCTTTATCTGGGTTAGCTACCGCTGATTCAGGTTCTCGTGGCGGGTATCAATCTGATACGAGCCATTTCCAACGCCTCGCAGACAGCGCGACCGGTCAAGCCGATGCGCAAAAGGCTAAACGTGCTAAAATAGAGTCAATTATACAAGAACAGGCCTTACGCTCTAAGTTTGGCGACGAAGACTTTGATAAATTAAAGTTTGCCCAAGGCTCTAAGCAATCCGCGGATAAATTGGCTGAAGATAAACGCCAGTTTGATGCTAAAATGGCTGCTGATAAGAACATGTTTGATACGCGTATGAAGGCCGATAAAGAACAAAGCGCTAGCAGAATACCTGCAGCGGCTGAGGCGCCAAAACCTACTGTAGGCTCCGCACAGGTTGATAAGGAATTTGCAAAGAGTTTGGTAGATTACGAAGGACATGGCGGAGACGTGGCCTTACAACAGTCTATTAAGAACCTGGAGCAGGTATCTAGAGAACTTAAAGATCCTAAGAATGCGGAACTTACTGGCGGTCCGGGTCAACAGGCTATGGAAGTTGTGGGTAATGTTCGACCATTTGGATTTGGTGTAAAGGCAGATACGTTACGCGGTATGTTTTCTCCAGATGTGAAGGCTACTCAACAGAAGATTCAGCAAGCGGTATTACCGGGTATGAAGGCGCTCTTTCCAGGAGCCATATCTAATCAAGAAGCCGAAATGTTTACTCAATTATCGTGGGATCCTCAATTATCTCCAGCTCAAAATGCGTCCAAATTAGAGTCTCAGTTGACCACCCTGAAGCAAAAAGCAAAGGCTATGAAAGAGAGAGCTGATTACTGGCGAAAAAATAATGGCACATTAACTGGATTTAATCCTGCAGTTGAAGTTTCTGCGGATGCTGGAAGTGACGCTGATCTAGACGCTAAAATCAAAGCTTTGGAGTCGGAACTTGGAATCGCCAAATAAACAAGAGTATTTGAATAAGTTGCTGCGGTTAAAAGAGCTTCAGGATATGAAAGCCGCCAAGAGCGCCCCTCAGCAGAGGCCTGGACATGATACTATGCGCGATCCTTTAATCGAAGGTGAGTTAGAGGCTGTGCCTGCAGGTATTGATGCTGGACTTGTTGATGCCGCTCTAGGGGCTACTGGCACGTTACTGACTCCTTCGTTTATTGAGGCTGCTCCGGCTCCCGAGACACGTCTACAGACCGCTGTAAGAGTCGTCAGAGGCGAACCTAAGCCTGTTGCTGGTGAAAAGTCCGTTAACCCGTACGCCCAAGAGTCCACAGCAGATTTAGTAAAAAAGGCCATTATGGAAGCCCGACGAAAGCGGTCTATTTAGCCTCGTACCAATCTTTTCCTACAGCCCATCCAGTAGTAATTGGTATGGACCAATTTAGGTCCGTATTAAGACTATCTAAACACTCCTTAAATTTACCTTTTACCTCTTCAAGCTCTTCTTGTTTACATGAAAACAGTATCTCGTCGTGAATAATGGTAATAAAGTCAGCTTTTTTACAATAATCAAAGAATTTTATGCATAGGGCATTAATAATACCATTGACCGATGATTGGATAATATAGTTTAAGGCCTTGTAATCTTTATCAGGTACAAGTCTGTAACCAAAGAAATTAACTAAGGCTTTGTCACGAATAAGTACATGTTTTTGTGACTGACGCAGCCTATCCACGCCTTGCATCAATCCCCACCAAGCCTTTACAAAGCCTTTCGCATCCTTCATTGTAATATCAAAGCCCTTTTCAAAACAGGATTCGACCATTTTTGTCGGCCCCATTTCGTATCCTATACCTAGGATTAAGATTTTGTGTAGTTCTCGGTCTTTTTTAAGTGTATTTTTCGTAATAACTTCAGGGTTGATTAACCACTGTTCTGCAAATGACCTACCTTCAAATTTCATGGTATGGAATACGTCCCTAAGTCGATCTCTTCCTAAAGGAGAAACTGACATACCCATTAAATAAATATCATCTATTAATAGGACATTATTATTATCATAATAAGGGGCTTTACCTATCATACCAAAAACGGCTTGTCTATAATAAGGGTCTTTTGAGAAATGGGCTATAACGGAAGGTTCCCCGGCTTTTAAGTCCACGCTTACGATTACTTTACCTTCATCCGCTATAAGGCCTGACATTAGGCGCTTTTCACGTCTGGACATGGCCTGTACATTTAGCCCTCCGCCGCCTTTCATACGTCCTGTAGTGGTGCCAGCAGCTCTTAAATCAACGTGCCAGCGACCGTCATAAGAGGCCTTTTCTAAGAGGTTATTTATCTGGGCTTGGGCTATTAATACCGAGCCGCGTTTTTGTAAAATAAGCCCGGATTTACCCCATTGACCTAGCACAGAGCGCTTAAAGGCAGGTGCTCCGGCAGGTGTTGTGAATTTAGGGACAATGCCCATGATATTGCAAAATAGCTGTTCTTTATGTTTGGCGCTGTTTAAGTTAAAGGCGTAGGAGGTTGGATCTTGTTCAAATTCCACAAGTAGGGCTTGTTGTTTCTTAACAGTTTTAAACTTAGCTAGTAGAGCAGCCTTATTCTGTTCCTCGAAGATCTTTAGAGGCTCTTTTACAGACTCATAAAAATCTTGTTGCATTTTAAGGGCTTCAGCTTCGAGGTTTAACAAAGATTCTTGTAATAAGGTAGGATTTACCTTAACCCCTCTAATCTTAGCATCAGACACTAAAAAGCACATATTTGTATAAAGGTAATGGTCCATGTCCGGGTTGAAATCTATAGACCTAAAATAGTCCAGGATTTTATGACATAAAAGTAGTGTTTGTTGGGCGTCGGCGCAGTTATAGGCCTTTAGCTGTTCGGAGGATAAAGCAGATAAGAATCTGCCTGGATTCTTTATAGCCTCCACGTTGCCAGGAAGAGCGGCGGCTATCTGGGCGTATGCCTCAGCCTTATGGTCTATAGAATCGGGCAGCCAGCGCTTCAGAGAGGCACTTAATCCCAGTCCTGTAAGTTTAGCTATGGAGATGTCTTCTACACCCTCGAGCTCGTCGTCTAGAGACTGGTCTAGTTCTACGGCAGCGCCATTGTCCGCGCATTGGACTAAGCGCATGGTATCATAGGCCCAATTTAAGGTTATAGAAGGAAAACGGCACTTAGTTACCCCATATTCAAACGCCAGATTATGCACTATAATAGGCCTTTGGCATATGGACTTGAGGACGGTTAAAATGTCCTCCTCCCCTTCTATAAAAAAGGCCTCGGCGGAGGTCGCCAAAGCCATGGAAGTGACTCTAAAATCGTCGCGGTAGAACTCTACAGAGCCCTCGCCCGTGAGGAGGGCGGTCTCATAGTCAAGGCTGATCAACTCGTTCTGAGGAAGTTTCGATAACATCTGCAGTACTGGAATCAACTGGTTGCTCATTTTCGATCCTTTCTGCTTCATGTATCTTATCTAAGTAGATGCTACGGCCTTGCTTAATCCGTGATTCCGCCATAATCATGAGTTTATGGAGGTTGGTACTGGATTCTACCCAGTTACCGAACTGAACAGCTTTAGGGTTCCGAGGATCCGGATATAGACCTACATAATGGAAGTAGTAGCGCCCGTCTCTATCTAGACTTAATGTTCCGAGGGTATGGGCTTTTGGTCCGTCTGTCATTTTTTGGCTCCTTGTTTTAGCTTTATTAAGTCGGTTAAGTTGGCGTCGATAGTAGGCGGCAAGGCCAAAATATCAACTCCGGTTAAGCGAGGACTAAAGTTAAATGTCTTCTTTACTTCTTTGGTAATAGCATCTTTAGATACTTTGCCTGATTCTGCGATCAACTGGAATCTATAGGCGATTTTATCTTTTTTAGACATTTTGCCTATAATAATTACGTCATCAAATTGTTGAACAACTCCGGTCGCTACGGCATACCCTAAGAGTTGCGGGCTCGAGTCTAAGATAAGACCTTCATCGTTCAATTCTTTGATAGTTAATATTTCTGTGGCGCAGATGTGAATTTTGGCCTCTTTATGAAGCTTCTTAAGCTTACCAATAATCTCTTTAAACTGGAATAAAGTAGCGCCGCCTTCAGCAAAGCTGTTATGCTTGCCTGCGTCGGTCGTAGTCATGGCGATGAATTTCTTGCTAGACCTAACGAGGTGCTCAAGTTCAGTGAAGCTGTCTAAAACTAGAGCTCCAAAACCTGCTGCTTTGATACCTGCAACGTCATCTAATATGTTATGTAAGCGTGCTAAGGATTCGTCAGCATTAAGGTCTTTAGAGCCGTCATGATCAATACGCACAGGCACAATACTAGTACCAAGGCCTCCTGCTTCTGCGGATCGGGAAGCTGATTTAGGTCCATGATCTTCTCCTTTTGTATAAAGGTACAAAACCTTACATCCAAACGTACCTTGTACGTAACTTTTACCGTTTCCGCTGGCCCCAAGAAGAAGCAGAAACAGGTTATTATTGTCTAGATCTTTTTTCGCGTCACTGAAAGCTTTTTGAAAGTCAAACATAGTGCCTCCTGGTAATGATTATTTTATCGTCATTTTAGATAAAAACTTTAGTTAATTCGTTTCGGTCTATCTTCTTTTTTTAGAAGATTTTTACGTCCTTTGGAACTTCTTCCGCAGTCTTTACATCTGAATCTATGGAATTTGCCTGTTGCGGTTGAGATATACCCATTAGCATGTATATGGGTCGATCCACAAGAACACGTGTCTGGGCGGCCTTCTATATGGAAATGGTATGTAGGTGCCCATGGAGATAACTTATGATAAAGTTCTTCAAGAGCTAATACATCGTACTTGTTATATTTTTCCATTTCGTTCCATGCCGACATATTACCTTTCATAACCTCTTTCCACATTTCAAATCCGGGAAACTTTTTGTGGTCTTGTTTCGCGTACTTAACGTTGAGTTTCTTAGAAAGGTACTCTAGTTTATTAGAGGTGAATCCAAACTTTGATTTAGCTATTCTGCATACGTCAATGTGTTGGTATGGAGATGGCGGCTGCATACCATGAATAACAAATCGGGCATTTAATTTAGGTATATCGAAGCGTTTACCATTTTGGGTAATAATAACATCCGCTTCATCTAATAATTTCCACATGCCTTTCATAAGATCTTTATCGTTCTCGATGTCTTTTTTCCCGCGCTGGTCTAAGTACATTACTTTGGATTCATGAAGCCACTTCGCGGACCATGACAAAATATGCCAATCTTTTTCGATCATATTGAGGCCTATTGTTTGATCAAATAATCCCCATACATTCGCTAGGATAGGGGCGGTTTCTACATCGAGCACCAATATTTTAGGTCCATTATATTTTGTCATTTAGAACTCCAGATTATAGATTCGAGAAACGAACCGGGTAAATATCTACGTGTGCGATTAACCATACTAGGAAACATATTATCTAATATAACTGTTAAAGACCGGTCGGACTCATGTCTACAGGCCCTTCCACACTGCTGGACTACTGTCTGCATCAACTCAACCTGCTCTAGTGCGGGGTCTGTGAAGCGGGCTCTGCGCTTGCGTGTAATAGGATCAGTCGGGTTAGATTTCAGAATTATAGGTACAATTACTAACCTACAGAGATCATCAGGTAGATCCAACCCCTCGGA
>JACCDQ011913835.1_pt1 | contig 28090 bp, 28 predicted proteins | sample 7446031 | NCBI WGS metagenome assembly JACCDQ01 (sample SAMN15323442, study PRJNA562643) | freshwater metagenome | isolation source: river surface water | place: USA:Blue River Watershed | collected 2017-08-17 | reverse complement strand
GCACTGTTAAATTGAATACCAGATGTTAATACTGGCTTTGGCAATTTTCCTGAAATAAACACTACTTTTGTATGCTTTCCGATTGCTGAATTTAACGAGTTCTCTCTAACATATTGATTAAATTCACTGTCAGTTTTTGATGGTAGCCGGAATAGAACACTCATGTCTTTGTGATCAATCCCAAGTCGTTCCAACGCTTGTACACACATTGTAGTTTTTTCCAATTCTGATCCACCAGGTACTACTATAATAGTTGGAAAACTATGTGAGAGAATTTTACAAACTGCATCAAAAGAGTGTTGGCTTTTCTTTACTTCAAATGGCTCTGCTAATCCAGAATTCTTTAGAAAACTTTTAACCAACACGTCGTCATCTGCGGCTTCAATTGCTGCTGAAAGATTAGAATCATATGTAATGATGCCATTTGCACGAGCAACGAACGCTGCACTAATGACATTAGTAGTATCCAAAATTGGAACAGTATCTGGCACATTTCGGTATTCCAGCTTTTCGTCACAATAGGTCACCATGGGCACATAATCTTCAACAGAGTGCATTATTTGCTTTGTACATTCTATCAGTTGGTTAACTTCAGCACTTGTTTCAAACCAATATTGTGATGCTAGCAAATTTGCAATTTTAATATTATCTTCAGTTAACGAAAGCAACCAAACTTTGCGAACTGGATCCCAAAGTTTTGGGTCGACTGAAAGACTTGACTTAATACTTTGAATTATTTCATCATTATAGGTAAATTTAATGACCAACGCTTTGCCCCAAGACGAATGTGCTTCAATTTCAATTGTGTTGTGCATGATCGGGGTTGCCCTCTGTGGAAGTCGAAAAGTTGGTGAATCTAAAAACTGTGAAACGTCCATGTTTAATTCAGAATTTAATTCTGACACGCACTGCTTAATGATACTAAGAGCAAAGCTCGTTTGCTTCTTAGTCAGCCCAATACCCAACACATTAGCTGAGAACATACTATTGATCACTTTTCTATAATAGGGTGATTTCATTTTAATAGTGGAATTAGCAGCCAGCGCGGCAATTAAATCTTCAATGTGCATAATTAAATTGAAATATCGTCTAACCCAGAAACCCTGAGTTTTATAATATTATTGATTTGGAAGCCCTTTATGTCAAGGGCTTTGATGATTCCTAACCATTTGTTTCGAAGCATTGCAAACTCGTTGACAATCTTTTCCATGTCAACAACATCTGGCTCACTGTCAGAGTATTTTTCACAGTCCCTGCTACTTAACGCTCGTTGATAATGTTCAAGATATTTTTTAAATGCTTTGCTTTTAATTCGACGAAACTCAATATTTAGATATTCTAAAATAGCTTCTATTTCTTGAAGTTGATTAAATCTGTGTTCTACAATGCCCGGCAGCGCCGCAGCGGACTTTTCCACGTTTCCGTGAATTTTGACTTCTGCGGTTGCCTTTTCTAATTCATTGTAAAAATGATCTAAACAATTTGGGAGATATGCTATGTCTTTACTGACCTTAGCGTACCAACTCATTGTTAGTCCTCGTCATCATAATCATAGTCGTAATCATCGTCCACATCATCGTCATCATCACTGTCACAGTCTTTGACAATTTGGTCGATGGCGTGATCTAAGTTAAGATCAAGTCCATACAATTCTTCAACATCAAATTCTTTGCTATCTAAAAAAGCAATAAATTGGATCGCTGCACCTTCTCGGTTCTTTTCAGAAATATAGTCTTTGAAAGTGTCCCAGATTTCAATCATCAATGATTCATCCATTATATGTCCTTATGTTTTTGTGTTTATGCCAAGGGTTGTTTTTGCCAGAATGAGATTCACCATGGTTTAATGTTTCTCTGTTAGTGCACATTCCGTTGTCTAAGTTATATGCTTTCCAACCTGCACATTTACCACGTTTAGGAATCCACCCTTCTCGGATAGCTTTTTTAATTGTATTTGGTGAAATACCAACAGAATTGCAAAAGGAATTTAGTCCACCACATATTATAAACTCTTCACCAGTCGGTGATACAAGCTTCCAGTTTACTGAACGATTATTGTCCCGCCCTTTAGCTGTAGTCCATAGCTCGGGTTTGGACTTCCGTTTTCGTGATATAGAATCCCCAATTTTTTGTTTTACAGAGCTAGTTCTTGAAAAAACATGGTGTCCACCAGTGTCAAGATTGATACATAAAGGGTCATTAAGTACTTCGTTTGTCAAAAACTCACACTCTAGTAAATTCATATGGTGATGGTCCGTACCAAACGCTAAAATTTTTCGTTTAAGTTCAGTTTTTCCTTTTGATTTAATGTAATCCTTAATTATAACACCAGACCCAAAGTAATTTGGATCCAATGTCTTATGGTTTACAATTTTATGCTGTCCAATATAAAACCGCCCATCTGGTAAAATAGTTTTATAAATAAAGCCGTACTGCTCAATCATGGTTCGATTTCAGTGTCGTCTAAATCAGTGGACTTCAACAAGCTTGTTTTTTTGTTATATTCAGACATTACCAAGTCCAAGCATCCATTTTCATTTCGTTCCCACTCTTTACGGAAGTACTTATGTATTTCACCATTTGTATCAATGTAAACGTACCGGTTTCCTTCTTTAGATACATGCGACTTTGATTCCAGCATGTCAAATAATCCAGAGTACGGGTTCATACCTGACGAATATGGAATTTTTACCTGGATGCTTTCAAAAGGTTTTGCATACCGGGTTTTCATTATCTTACATCCTGAGCGTATTCCCAAAACTTCAGACACTTTGTTGCCATCCTCGTCTTCTTTGAGCTTAAGTTTTTTCATTGCAACAACGATGGAACTAGCATACACAAATCCTTGTCCCCCGCTAATTTTATCGTCTGGGTCATAAGGATCTTGGCTAGCATATGTGTGGTTAGTAGCAACTAGACCAACGTTGTAAGACCCAAACATATTCACACAGTTACGAACTAGAGAGGTAAGAGCTTTGGGCTTTCGACCCATGTCGCCCTTCATTTCACCTGCTTCAAACTGATTAACGTCAGTGGGGGTCAACAGCATGCCTAAAGAGTCAATAATAAAAAGAACTTTAGGACGATCTTCAAGAGGCATGGACTTGTACTCTTTCATAAACTCACTAATGGTTTTGGCAACGTCATCAATCATTGCCATATTGAGTTTTAGAAGTTTATCTTCGCTAGTGTCAACTCCCAGCGCACGCAACCAAGATTCATCAAGAGCATTTTCAGTGTCAACTAGCACAACAAAAATATTTTGTGCTTGTGCGTGTCTAATGATATTACCAGAGCAAATGTAACTTTTGCCTGCACCGGATTCACCAGCAAACACTGTTACCTTACCGAGCGGCACACCTTTAAAAAAATCACCCGAAATTAAATAGTTGAGTGCATAGTTGCCAGTGCTGATCCAGTCAGTGGGGTCGTTAAACCCCAATCCCAATCCGTCAATACTTTTCGTTAGAGTTTTTCTAAATTTGCTGATATCAAATGGTTTCATTCTTTATTTGTCCTTTTAAATTCCGTCGGAGCAACGACAACGTCGCTCCGGCCAATTGCCCGTAGCCAAGTATTCAGACGGTGAATAATAATGGAGTCGTCCTTGGGATTATCAAAATCAATAGAACAACCCATTGTAGTGTCACCAGTCTGATCTTCACGGGCACTATAACGTAACGAGAAATTCTCGTTAATTTTTAGTGCCTTTGCCATAATTTACTGCTTCTGGCGATTACGGATCATGGAAATAATATCAGCTGCTCGGCTGCTTGCATCCGATCCAGCAGTGCTCGGCGCCACTGGTGCGGAAACTGGTGCAGTGGTTGCAGGTGCGCTCCAAGGAGCACTATTAGTCACAGGCTCAAAATCGTCTGCCACTTGCGGTGCAGGTGCAAGGGCGGGAGCTCGATTAGTTACTGTTGCTGTTCTAGCAGAGCCAGAATCACCACCAGCATAACCACTTGGCTTGTAGTATTGACCCCAACGTTCTACGTCAAATGCTTCACCATCGACACTGGCTTCAAACATTTCTTTGATAACTTTGAGTTCAACATCAGTAGGTTTCTTAGGCAAGAAATCCTTCAGATTATAGAGACCATGCTGATTGATTTCTCCGAGTTCATCGTCGCTCAATGCACGTTCACGGCGTGCCCAGTTAGAAGTGCCGTAATCAGCATACCCCCCTTTGCTAGACTTGGTGATACGGAAATCCAAACCACGAACATAATCGGTTGGCAGATCTTCAATTTCACTATCCATCAGAGCATTCTTGATGATATTGAAAATTTGAGTACTGATAATAAACCGGCGAATTGGGTTTTCTGGAGCCTTATCTTCTTGAAGTTTGCTATCAATAACCTTGCCCTGGAATAGATAGCTCTTTTTCTTCCAGTATTTACGGCCCATTTCCTCTAGAGCTTTGTCACCGCTCTTGAACCAAGGACGAACTTCGCTCAGAATTGGGCAAGTTTCATTCCACATTTCCATACAAGGGACTTGGACTGTTACTGGTTTGCTGTTTGTTTCGCCCTTGACTCCGGCAAACGGCAGTTTGATCATTGCACGCTCAACCCAGAAAAAAGTATTGTTGGGATCAGCGTCAGGATAAAAGCGAACTGTGGTAGTAGAACCTTCTGGAATATTCCAGTGCGGGTAAATTTGATTATCGCCAACAAAACCACCAGTTTGTTGTTGAGTAGATGCCATGAGTTTTGCGCGAATTTCTGCAAGTGTTGCCATGATGAGTTTTCCTTAAAAATGTATTAAAAATATGCCACTCCTAAATTGCCAACTGACAAAATAGGAATAAGTTGTGTGCATCTGTTTATTATGCACTATGTATTTATGCATGTCAACAAAATTTAAAAACTTTAATCACAAAAAAAGGGCCCATATATGGGCCCTTTGGTTAACTAGTCATCGCAAACCAGATAATCGTTTCACTGTAGCCAATTCCTCAGAAACAGATTTAGATTTAGATTTAGGAACTGGGCTACTAGCTAAATCCTTATCACCTTTATACACCCCTGCTTCATCATGACTTGCTGGATTTTTTTCAAACGGTTTGCCATTGCGTTCTTTGCGTGACTTGTCAGCAGCTTTTACAGCATCTTTCCAATACCCCTCAGCTGGCATAATGTTCTTGTTGAAGTCTTCACCACCTTCACCTTGATCACCAATTCCCTCCACGCGCTGTTTAATGTTGCTCACTAACTCTTTTAGTCTCGCAATTCCATCATCATCTACTTTTGCCGGCGCTGGCTTGCCATGACGCTCTTCCCATTGTTTGGTCAATTTTTGCATATATGCCTCGGCCATTTGTCTAGCCTTGGCACCAGCTTTGTCACCAAATTTTTCGCCTATGGTTTTTTCAACGTCAATTAGAATTCCCTCGTGACCACGGAACGGTCCCACATTTTCATTCGCAGCATTATAGAAAGATTTAATGATTTTAGCAACTTCATTAACTAATGAGCTACCCTGCGAATCCACACTAGATTCTTCATTAGTTGGTGCAGGTTGCTCTGGTTCACTTTCATCACTAATTCCCAGTGCTACTAATAATTCGGGATAATTATCTTGTGCCCATAATCGCATCACTTCAAGTGGATCAGTTTCGCTGTCTAATGATGCTGCTGATTTTAAATCATTTTCCAAATCAGTATCAGTTATGCCATGGTCACTAAAAAAATTCCATGCAATGGTACCATCTGGCCCTAGTTGCAATTTTTCATCACTGGACAAAAACGGCTCAAGGGCAACACGCAACTCTTCTATTTGATCATCAGTTAATTTACCTTGCTCAACTGTGTCTGCCCAATTTTCAAATTCAGATAACTCACGTGATTCTGATTTGTGATCACATTTACATTTACTAACTGGTTTACCACATCCACTGCATTTCCCATCTCCAGTTTCACCAACATAAGATTCAAGATCAATTTTATTGGCCTCTTTCATAATTTTATGTAACAGTGGGAAGAAATTTAATAGGTCTTCTTTGAAATTAGTTTCAGTAAATTTTGATTTATAGTCCTCTAAAGTTACTGGATCTAAGTCATCTAGTAATTCAGAGTCAATATTGGACTCGTTAAACTCAGCTAACCACATTTCGTAGTTTTTACGTTTTGAAATTGACTCAATTCTTAATTTCAATTCATTAAGCTTTGCCATTGCTCGTTCAGTGATTCCCACTGCATCTGCATGTAGCTGTGAACGTTGCACTTTTCTCTGAAATTCTTGTAGTTGAGCAATCTCTTCACTCATACTAATTATCGCTTTACCGGCTGGATCGTGAGGGACACCGCCATGATCTACGTGTTGTGCCATGGCAAATGCACCGGCTGGATGTATGAAAGGGTACTTAAACCGCTCACCCTCACGGTTTTGTATAAAAATTGATTTAATATTCTTACGCTGGCTGCGTGCACCGGGAAAAGTTTCTTCAACTGGGTGGGCATGTCTAACAATTACTTCTGTACTGCCACGAACTGCACGGCTAGTTTTTTTAGAATTTTTGCTGTTCCATTTTGATTCATTCATAGTGGTCATTTCGTCCTCATCTTTGGGGGGTTTTGAAGCAAGGTATTTAAAATCATTCTTATCCAAATTGCTCTTGGCTATATCCCTAGTATCAAATCGTAACAATCTACGCATTGCAAACTTACGCATTTCTTTAAGAAAATTATACCACTGATGTTTAGCTTCAGTATCTTGATTCTCAGTTATGCCTTGACTGTAATAAACTTTAAGACTGCCAGCATCATTAATACTTATACTGACCCTTCCCAAATTCACACCCTCATTGACAAAATCAAAATCAAAAAACCGCGCCTCAACTGGGTCAGCAGTTACTGCACCAGTTTCATCACCCATTTCTAAATTTTGAAAACGACTTCGAATTTTGTCAAAAACGTCTTGGCTAATAATTTGTATTGCTTTCATAATATACTATTTATCTTAATATGAGCTTATGTAGATAGGCATGGGCAGGTCCCAATCTTCGTCTGAGTGAACTTCTCTTAATTTATCATAAATTGCAGGGTCCCAATCTTGCAGCATAGTAATCATTCTAATTGCCAATAATAAGCTACTCACTAAGTCATCATGTGACCCTACTTTGCCTTCAAAGCTAACACCCTTTGCTACAAATGCCTTTAGCTCAGATATTAAAGGTTTAGAATTAATTTTTAATTTTTCAGTTTCAATAAGCTGCTTTAGTTTTGCACATACTGCAATTTTAGCAGTGTGTGTAGTATTAAACCCTTTTCTAAATCGGCGAACGTGGCCTTTACGTATGGGTTCACTTAAAAATAATCCAGCAAAGCTTTCTTCACCCAATTCACTAATAGATACTAACGCCGCTTCTCCCACTGTATTATTTTCCACACTAAAGTAAATGCTAGGCTGCATACTTTTCTTTTCACATTGATCTGAAATATATTTGCAAATTTCCCTCACAATTCTGACTTGGCCTTGAATTGGGGTTAGGTTATGATTCCATTCTGCAACCTGTGTAAAGCTAGGTATTTCAATTACTTGAATTGCAGAATAGTCTCCACCTGTCCCTAAACTGGGGTCAAGCGCTACTATATACGTATTTTTTGGATCAATGCGTTTGTACCATCTGCATTGCCCCATTTTCATTATGGGTTCTTTACCAGTAATATCAGCAAGCTTTAGTGAGCTAATTAAAGTTTCATCAAAGACTAAAAATTCGCACGCATGTTCTCGCAAAAATCGCTCTTCACCCACACGGCTGCGTTCAGTATTGGCCCAAGCTTCATCTCGATCAGGATGCGCATTCCATATAGCTTTGTATGGGAAGAATCCATTTTTCCCCACTTTGGTTGCATTTCCATATTCATCATATTGCTTATTGGCTTCATTCCAAATTTGCGCAAATTGGTCTTCATCACTATTAGGTGTAGATGTAATAATAGCCTTGCCGCCAGTTGCAAGTGTGGGTGAAATGGAAGTCCAAAATTCTATAGCAATATTGGGCTCAACATATGCAAATTCATCAAGATAAATTAGAGATAACGACATACCACGACCAGTGGTCTCAGTAGTAGTTTGCGCAACAATTCTTGAACCGTTTTCAAACTCGATGCTTTGTTTATTATAATTGACTACCCCAGCACGAATAAAATCTGGACAAGTTTCATATGCATATCGCAAACGCTGCATAATTTCCTGTGCGCCTGTGTACTTGTGTGCTGCTATTAAAATGGTGCTGTCATCAACAAACATGGCATACCATAATAAGTATCCAACTGCTGTTGTTGTTTTGCCCATTTGGCGGCCTAGCATGTTAACTGAAAACCGATGTTCGTGGTAACTAGTTAACAATTCATCTTGATACTTATATGCTGCATATTTTATTTTTCCCTTAGTGGGGTGCTGTATATAAAAGAAATTATTAATGAAATAACTTGGACCGCTTGCTGGATCTGAACACTTTGCTAACTCTTCAATCTGATCTTGAGTCCATTGTTGCGTGATGTGCGCTTTTTTGACTAATACACCATCAAGATTTTTACTTGCCATATGAATACCTTTTAATTTATTTACTAAATGAAAAGACCCCTGTATGGGGTCTTTGCACGAATGATCTTAAGAATTAATTCTCTTCATTCAGATATTGTTGATATGCGCTGTATAGCCGCTGTTCAATTTCTTCCATTGTTGGAACGCCATGTGGGTTAACGTCTAAACCTCTACTTTTAGCAGCGCCAGGGGGATTTGGGTGATACGCTAATGCTTCTGAATCATACGGTTGAGCGCTATTTGGATCTGAGGGCGTGTTGTCATAAGATTCAACTTGCTCTTCGTCATCCATGTCTTTATCATCAGCTGCACTGTCATCATCAGACATATCCCCATCAGGATTAAGTTTGTCAATAACTGCTCTCATATCATTTGCAGCAGGATTAGATACACCTATTACTGGAGTTGCTGATAGTACTTGGGAATTAGCTGAATCACCAGCATCTTGTTTAACACCTGCTAAATGCATAATGTCTTGTAACATGCCACTTAGCTCTTCACCAGTATTTGCTGTGATATGAATACTTGCGGGAGTATGCGGTGCACTTGGGGATTGCATACCAACATCCATCATGCCGCCACATTCTGCAACACGTGTACTTTCAGAAATTTTAGTGTTTTGCACTTGTTGTACATTTGGGTTTTTGGCGTCAAGTTCAGCTAAACGCTTTAATACGTTAATCATTTCCATTTTTATTTCCTTGTCTTTTGCGATTGTTTAATGGGACTTGTAGTGTTTTGTGGAAAATCATTTAATGTTTTGCCAGGATTGGCGTGTACATCATCAGATTTGGCCTCTGGGATAACTTCACCACGTTCTTTTCGTTGCAATTTTAAAATTGCATTTAGCTCTTTAACAAACCCAGAATTGTATTTGTCACCATAGTAATCTTCAAACTTTGGATTGCCTGCTTCTTTGTACTCAGAATCATTGAGCAACGCGCCTTCGCGCGGAGTCAACGGTGCTTGGTATTCTTCGCTAGGTTCTCCTGGCGCTCTTACAACTAAATTGTTTTTGCCAACTTTTAGTTCTGTTGACAAATATTCTGTCAATTCAAATGGAGTTGTTGGGTAATCAAGCGTCACTTCATATATATGAACTTCACAGTTTTTAGCTTGTGGGAAATCCAAAGGTAACGCTTGAATTGGTGTTTTATGTTTTCTAAGTGAAAGTGTTTCAGCAGTAGTGTATCGTTTAAGCGCAGTTTGCAATGCAGTTTCTTGCTCTGGTAACACATCACCGGCAATTTTGATTTTAAAATCGTATTGCTTTTTGCTCTCAGTTAAGTATGCTTTAAAATTCTTCATGATATATTATTTATTCATATTCTTAAGTTTTTCAAGGATGCTATTACGGTCAGTCAATATATAACCTTCCCCCTCGAGTGTTGGCTCTTTGGCCGGTGCTGCTTTTTTGTCAATAGCTAATTTTTTAAGCTGCAAATCTACCATTTTTAATTTTTTATCAATTTTGTTTGTTTTTGCTGTGATTGCAGCGTTCATCATTTGCGCAGCAACTTCAAACATTCTTGCACCGTATCTTGCCTCCACATTCATACCCAAGTCCATGAGATCGTCATATGCTTGTTCAGCTTTATTTGCCAACGCATCCAACTCCATGTCAGACAAATCACCAAGGCCATTAACTTTGGGCAATGCTGCAGCAATCTTGTCAAACTCTTCCAACTTTTCTTCCAGATTGATCACTGGCACAGGTGGCAAATTTCCTGAAGGTGAAATGTACTCTTTGGTATCTGTAGGCAAATTTAGAAGATCTTCTAACTTTTTAGTCATGTGTATTCCTTTATTGGTATTTACTCAGCTGCTATTATTTTTATTTTTTTGTATTTGAGTAAATATCAGATTCATTTATAATTCTAAATCGTATACCACGTTGCTGGCAATATTTTGAAGCTGCTTCCCATTTTGCTAAGTTTTTAACATACTGTGCTTGATCATACGGGTTTTTCCCAACTTTTTCCCGCAGCGTATGCTTTGCTGGTTTAATCTCAATTAGTTCCACATGTTTTTTTGAATTTTTATCGATATATACTATTAAAAAATCAGGAACATACACCGTTTGCTTTCCAGTAAGTGGGTCCCTGTAAGGGATTTTCATGGGCTCACTAGCCCACTCTTGTATAGCTGGATTATTATCACAAAAATTGCAAAAAGTTAATTCCCACCCACTGCGATAAATGGGCATTTTGGCACCTATATACTTTTCAAGATTTTTTACAGTGTATTGACCTTTATTAAATCGCAAACTCATGCTAGTATGTTTCTGTTAATTTCACTGTTAAATGAATTTTGCCGAGACTGGCCAAGAAAGCTAGTTTTAATCCTATTGAAATTTAAAATTTCTGAAACAAGTGAGGATATTTCCAAATCATTTAACCCTGTTAATGTATCCAAAATACCCATGGGATTGTAGCCATCAAGTGTGGCTTGTTTTAAAATTACAACTGCAATTGATTCAGCAGCTGTTGTATCAAATTTTTTGCTTTCAAAAAACCCAGTCATTGCATTGAGAGCAGATGCATTTATTTCAAATGGCTTTGAATATTGTGCATCATAAGCTTGTACCATTGCATTTTTGGTATTTTTTTCTAACGGCAAATTACTGTAAGAAGTTGTCATTTTTATTTTCCAGTTAAATTACTAGGTTTTGCTTTTTGTAGTCCTGTTTGCATCGCAGCCCCAATCCCACCTGGTTGGTTGCCAGACACACTTAAATTGCCCAATGCTGAATTAATTACATTAGTCGCTTCAGATTTTAAACTTGCTTTATTAATTTTGGATGCGTTTTTAGCTAAAGTTGCACCTTTTATTGCTGCTCCAAGTATATTTCCCTGCCCCAATGCTCCCAACACATCAGAAGCTCCACTTAAAATTCCAAATTGTCCAAAAATTGAACTAGCCCCGTTCCCCCCTACACTTAGTGGACTTGGTGTTTTGTCATAAAATCGTTTATTGAAGTTTTTAGGTTCAGTGGTATTGCTGCCCCAATCATAATTCACTGCTTCGTAAGCAACAGTCATCTTATTAGATAGTATTTTATCACCAGTGGATTGGTCCAGCGTGTCATGTGACCAATCTGTAATTAATGGATTGACTAAAGAAAACTTGGCATATTGGTGTTGATGTAAAATATAAACATCAATAGAACTAAAAAACGGCACAGTTTGGGAACCATTTAGTCCATATTCATATGAATTAGCACTGTATTTTGTATTATTGAATTTATTTTTATCAGCAGATAATTTAGATTTCTGCAACGTGTCTTGATAGTAATACTGATAGTAGTTCTTCCACAGATCTTGTGTTAAATTTCCCGAATCGTCATGGAATTCTATATTAATGTTGTTATATTTAATTCCAGTTTGGATTACTGTTTTACGATTATATTGGTTTAATGTATCTGAACTTATAGAAAATCTTGGCAAATCAACACGCTTAACTAGCATGCCTAAACAATCTTTATATCGTGTTTCCCATACTGGGTCGTCATAAGTTCCTGGATTTATATTAAATTCAACATAAAATGTAAAACCAAATTTGGGAGTGTTAATGTAACCGTTTTTAACATACAACCTATCAGCGTGCTGATAATCACGCATAATAGCACTGTCACCAAACGCGCCATTAACTACACTACCCAAAAAATTATTAAAAACATTTGACATATACGTATTTATAAATTAAAAAACCTGGACATGTCCAGGTTTTTGTAGTTGCATGTGATCAATTAGCCACCAATTGCAAGTGAACGCACAGTTCTACCAATATTTTCACCAATTCCAGTTGGTGCACCACCAGTTCCATACTGAAGTGCATTATCGTAAGCAATTGTCAACTTAATATCCATTGGGTCAGTTGCACTAGAGTAGTCACCACCTTGGTATTCAACTTGCTGAATAAAGCATCCTAAATATTGGAAACTTTCAAGTACTGTTGGCTCGTAAGCACCGTTACCACCGTCCAATAATTCGACCCTCATAGTGAACTTGTAATCAATGCCACTTGCTGCTGAACTTTGTTCGAAAAAGTCAAATTGCTTTTGTAGCTGCTGGCCAACTAGTTTTGTGACTGCATTTGATACGTCATCACGTAAAGACAATGTTGCATTACTCCAACTGTGTTTTCCAGCCAACTTTACAGTACTGTTATAGACAGGAAGTTTAATTTCTTCAAAGCTCATTTGCGGCCTAGACACGTTCGCCACTTGCTTTGTGATTTCAGTAGTTGGGGTACCAGGTACTCCAAAATTTTCCAAAGTAACTCTAAATCTGTATTTTAATTTTGGCATCAGTAACCCTTGCGATGCAGAGCTTTGATCTGTCGCTAATGGCACTGTGAATTTATTTAAACTTGATACTGGCATTTAAATGCTCCTCATTCTTATTAATATTTATGCCTTTTTGAATAAAAATGCAAATACTACTATTTTAATTCATGAAAAAGCCCGTAAAAACGGGCTTGTATACTATAAATTAAATTTATAGCCCCGAAGCAATTGACCCAGTCTTTTTAAGTCTCAACGGGATGTAAATAAACTCCACTGCTTTAACTGGCTCAATAGCAATATCTAGCCACAGTTCTGATCTGTCTATACGAGATGGGGTATTATTGGATTTATCACAAACTGTTACAAAGTCGTACAGCGCACGTTGGCCTACTAATTCTAGTAGCAAACTATCTGCTGATGCTTTAATTTCTCTACGAGTTTGCTCATCGTTTGGTTCAAACAAGAATGGTCTCGCTAAAATACCCAACTGACGTCTTAGGTATGCAACTAATCTTGCCACGTTAATTCTATCAAGTGAACTTGAGGACTTAGAGCGTGTCATTTGACCAAAGTTAACAATTCCAACACCAGGCATTGTGGCAATTGGGTTAATCTTAACCGATGGGCTTTGCAATACAGAACGCAAGCTTTCATAAATTGCTGCAGTTTTAAATTCTCCCGAATTGGCGTCAATATACCCAACGCTTGACACGTTATCTACACCACCACGACGAATACCTGCTGGCGCAAACCATTGATAACTCTTAGCATCACTGTTGATTATAGTGCGCAGCATCATATGACTTGGTGGTACAACAATGTTGTTACCCAAGTTATCCGTAGTATATCCACTTGGGTAGAACATTGCCATACACCCGTAATCGTCGAAGCTAACTGCACCTGTTTCACCATTGTCAAATGCCAATGCTGCATTAGTGCCCCAGTTGGTTAACGCCGTTCCATTCGCTGGCAAGCGGAATGGGGTGTCTCCAACTACAAATCCAGTATATCCACGATCCGCATTTAACACAACCATGTTTTGAATAGCTTCTGGATATCCAGGTGTAGCCAACAAGTTAAATACTAAAGTATCAGTATCGCGCACTGCTTGGTTAGTATCAATCAAGCTCTTCAATGATTCTACGACAATGCCACGTTGTGCAAACCGACCAAACTTACCGCTGCCATCTTCATTGCGTGTTGATTGCGCCACCCAACGCCCAGTAATATAATCATCCATAGGTTGATTGCCAAAGCGGATATTTAAACCATTGTTGGCATTTACGTTGATGTATCCAGTAATGTATTTCTTAACATTATTACCAGATCTGCGAGTGTTCCAAAGTTTCATGCCACGTGGGTAAAGTGCAGGGTCAGGAGCATCTGGATCAACATAATTGCTTGTTAAAAGATCACTTATACTACCTGGATCTGTTAATGAACCAGCAGTTGCCCACCTTGCGTCAGCAAATATCCACCCGTCTGGAGTTTCTTGATCAGTTACATCTTGCAATACCCATTTACCAGTGTTATAAACATAAATTGATTTACCATACTGATCAGTGTCAGCTGTACTAATCCAAATGTCACCATCAACTGGGTCGTTACCATCAGATCTAGATCCCACACCGGGCTCTAGCGCCGACACGATTGGACCAGCAGGATCAGTTCCTGGATAGACCGTTCTATAACCTTTCCAAGTTGAACCATCATGGACCATAATATCAACATCAGTTAACGATGTATCAAACCAAAGTTGCCCATTACTAGGATCACTAGTTGGTGCAACTGATGATGCAAAAAACTCAAATGCCTTCCAATTTGATGCTAGGAATCCAAACCCATCACCGAGTGGCGATGTGTATAAATTTTTAGAAATAATATCACTTTGTGTAGATATCAATCCAACTGACATGAGTGTAAAATTGCTGCCATTATCATTTAATTCAAAATCACCGCCTAAATTGTGATATATAGAAAACGCGCCAGTAACTGAATCATACGTTGCTTTTACATTAACTAACTGTGGATGATTATTAATAGCAGTGGCTAATGATTCGGCGTACCGTGTGCCATTTGTAAACTCAACACCGACAGTCCTGACTTCACTCCAAGTACTTCCAGCAAGTGTCTCTCTAATATATAATTCATATAGAGCATCCATGTTGGAAGTAAAATTAGTTGTTGAAGAAATTATAGTTTTTCCGCTAGTAGCTCGCTTCCATGCTTTGAAGGTTAAGCTGTTGTTTTGATTTTCAGAGTTAGAGTCAACAAAAACAGAGCCCAACGGGACATTAATACCACCACCAGTGTAATCATATTTCATTAATGCTTCAGCAGTACTTGAATATATTGGGGCCTGGACAGATATCCAACTACGTGTGTTAGCGTTATAATATTTTATTTCCCAACTTGCACCCTTTGCTTGTGCTGTTGATTTTAACCAAACACTACCATTTGGTGTAGCAGAGTTCCAATTTGGGTAACTAGTGTGTGGTGCAACTGTTACTAGTTTATTAGAATCAAAACCATTTTGCACTGGGTTCCAAGTACCAAGTGAATTTTTAAACCAAATACTAGCAACACTGGATTGATCAAACACTACAGCGTAATCACCTAAATTTCCAAATGTAGATTTTGGTGTAACCACATCAGCGTCAACTACAGTATTTGCATCAAAATTACTTGCATCAATGATTAATGGAATTTTATTTGTAAATTTTAAGGTAGTGCTATTCCACTCATATATTCCATACAAAGAGTTGGCGGTGTTCATCCAATATGTGTTTGCTACTGGATCACCAGACGGGGCCGATGCGCTTCCTGTTAGTTGTGACAAATCAATGTCTGCTCTCACAACATATGCTCTAGAGGTGGCACCGAGTAGGCTATACGCAGCTTGCAATCCATACTCATTCAAATCATATCCGTGCTTGGGATTACCGCTTGCGTCAGTATAGAATTGCGGGGTGCCAAAAGTATCAGTTAAATCTCGCTGACTGGTGATTACCCATACTTTCCCAGCATTGGCTGCGGTAGTACCCTGGGCAGTACCAGATGCAGATGCATTGCTTTTATCCTGCGCCGTGGCAATAAAAATAATTGGCACAGTACCTGGGGCCGCTGGGGTGTAAAAACTTTCATCAATGACCTGTACTTGTACGCCTGGTGAACCTAATGTAGCCATTTATATATCTCCTTAATGGTTTACTTTATTATATTTAGTATGCTTTTAAAAAAACAGCAAGTTAAATAGTAGTGAAAAGGGTACAAAAAGGGCTCTATGATACGAAATTTATGTAAAAACTGCGGCGAAAGGCCAGTTGCAGTTAACTACCACAAAAATAATAAAGTCTATTACAGGTCTATGTGTGATCATTGCTCAAAAAAGAGAAAAGGCGAAAGGCCCAAATGGGCCTTAACTGGATATAAAAAGAAGGGAACTTGCGATCGCTGTGGATTTAGTAGCAAGCACACTGTACAATTTAATGTTTTTTACATGGATGGGAATCCCGATAACTGCAGTTACACTAATCTTAAAACAGTATGTGCCAACTGTTTGTGTATTTTACATAAACTCAAACTGCCTTGGCGACAGGGAGATTTGACTCCAGATTTTTGATAATATCTTTTAGTTGTAAAAAAAGGTCATCAACTGTGGTGTCATTGATAACCGTGTAGTCAATGGCACTTCCTGCCCAGGAGTACTCACTGGCATGTATACCAATTCGTTTTAAATGTTCTTTACTCAAACTCCAGGTTATATTACCAACAGGGCCACGATTTACTGACTCTGCAGCAGTTAACCATTCAGGATCAGGGCCCCGTTTAATCCGAATTACAATACCGCCTGCTCGATGAATTGCTGTAATTTCATTTTGAAATCTAACATCACTAATAACTACATTATCTGTAGTTTTTCTTAACTTGTTTTCTAAACTGGCAATCCAAATATCATTATGGAAGCCTGTTCTGCAAACTTCAGTCCCCCAACATTGTAAAACAAATCTGGGAGTTAACATTGGCATATTGAGCCGGGTTGCCCACCAAGTATCAACTTGGTCCCGCCATTCACGACTCTCAGTAGTTTTTCCCTCTAGCAAAATTCTATCCCAACCAAAGATCTGTGCAATTGCATCCTTTAAAGAGTTAGCAAAGCTATCTCGACGAAATCCATAATTATTAACTAATAAATCTGCAGCAGTATCTTTGCCCGCACCTATTTGACCAATGAATCCAATTAACAAAGTAAATACCTCTCTCAAGATATCTTAATATATAACAATTTTATTACAATGTCAATATTTTAGCCAACTATGAACCAGCTTGGTGTTCCACCTTCTTTGTAGTTAATTAAGTCTTGTTCAAGCGCATCAATTTCAGCTTTACCTTCTGCTTTAAGTGCCGTACCATTTAGGCTTGTTCCGCCTTGCGGGCTTGCAATTGTTTGGAACTTTTCCCTAGCTTCACCCAAAATGATTTTAGCACTGGCCAACGCATAATCACGAATCCATTGCCCAGCAAATGTATCACTTAAAAGATTAAAATCTGGTCGATGATTATCAATCCAGATTAACACTTCTTCTTCAGTTCTCGAACGCTGATCAATTGTAAGTAGCTTGGATGTTTTGTTAAAAATGAAATTTATTTCACTTCCAAACATTTTCCCAACTAGTTTCTGATAACTTGCGAACGCATAGTACGTTGCAAGACCGCCCATGTTTGTACTAGTTAATAAGTAAGTATTTGAATATGCTAGGTTGAATGGCTCAAATAAACTGCCACCATCACCCCCGCCTGTTCTAGAACCAATACTACGACGGTAAATTCTCCGTACGTTTTCAACTTCTGATGCTAGAACATATTCGTTTTGATCAACTTGCAGTGTTAAAAACGCATAGCTTTGCTCAACACTATTTGAACTTCGTTGACGGAATTTTCTTAATGCTCGATCTATTGCTATATTATAATCAGCGGGATTTAGCTCAACGTCAATTAAATTGCCACCGAGCATAGTTTTAATATATTCAACAACTTGTAGGCGTTGGTTTTCAGAATCAGTCATACAATTATTTATGATAAATAAGTACATTATGGCAAAACTAAGTCTCTACCGTCCGGAAAAGGGCAATGATTTTAAATTTTTAGACAAAACTATTGGTGAACAATTCCAAATTGGCGGAACTGATATCTTTATACACAAATATATGGGACCAGTTAATCCACAAGCTGGCGAATCATCACCTAGTGTGCCTATTCAATCAAATCCCATACCTGAGTTAGGTATACAAGATTTAATTTTAATGGAAAACCGAGATCGTCACTATGACCCTGACGTATATTGTATGCGCGGAATTTACGACATGCAAGATATTGACTTTAATTTAAGCCAATTTGGGCTGTTTTTGCAAAATGATACAATTTTTATCATGTTTCATTTGAGAACTTGCGTAGATGCATTAGGTAGAAAAGTCATGGCCGGTGATGTATTTGAGCTTCCACATTTAAAAGATGAATACGCGTTGGATGATAGTTTAGTTGCACTTAAACGCTTTTATGTAGTTCAAGATGTTACGCGCCCTGCACGTGGATTTAGTCAAACTTGGTTTCCACATTTGCTTAGGGCAAAATGTGTTCCCTTAGTTGATACGCAAGAATATAAAGAAATACTAGATGCCGATAGTGGCGCAGGTGATGGAAGTTCACTGAGAGATTTGTTATCAATGTATCAAACTGCTATAAGCGTCAACGATCAAATTATTGCACAAGCAGAAGAAGATGCCGCATCAAGCGGATATGACACGGAACATTTATACACAGTTCCCATGATGGATGGGTTAGTAGATTTGACCGAAGTTGACGGTGGTATGGTGTTACAAACTCCAACCACTAACTATTACGTTGGATATTTGACCGGTGATGGCATCCCACCCAACGGTCATCCATTCAGTTCTGGTGTTGAATTCCCCACAAGTCCGTCTGAAGGGCAATTCTTTTTAAGGACTGATTACCTCCCCAATAGGCTATTTAGATTTGGTGGGTCTTCATGGGTTAAATACGAAGATAACGTGCGTATGACTCTTAATAATTTTGGGTCAAATGACGTATCACAAGGTGTTTTTGCTGGAAAACCTGTAAGACAGACACAAAAAACCAGTTTTATTAATAACACCAATACTGCTACTATCGCGGGTACAGTTGTTGAAGAACGTCAGATGTTGAGTAAAGTGCTACGTCCCAAAGCAGATATTTAATAGTAGGATTTTAAAATGGATTTTTGGTATGATGGTCAGCTAAAACGCTACCTTACTCAATTTATAAGAGCTATGAGCAACTTTGGTTATAAAGATGCCAAAGGGCAAATTGTTCGTATACCAGTTAGATATGGTGATATGAATCGACAAGTCGCGCAAATACTTAAAAAGAACAGTGAAAACACTATTCCCAGTGCACCGTTTATTGCATGTTATATTAAAGACATCCAATTTGACTTGCTCAGATTGCAAGATCCCACATTTGTAAGCAAAACTCACATACGCGAGCGCGAGTTTGATCCACAAAACTCTACGTATTTGACTACACAAGGCGCCAATTACACAATTGAGCGGATTATGCCAAGTCCCTATCAGCTGACACTCCAAGCTGACATTTGGACTACCAACACTGAACAAAAAATGCAAATTTGGGAACAAATTGCTGTGCTATTTAATCCCAGTTTGGAAATACAAACTACTGATAATTATGTTGATTGGACTAGCTTGAGTGTATTAACACTAGACGGTCAAACTTGGAGTAGTAGAGCAATACCACAAGGTGTTGAGCAAGACATAGACATCATGACAATGGTGTTTAAATCCCCAATTTGGATCACACCCCCAGCTAAAGTAAAGAAATTAGGCATTATAACTAAAATAATTACTGATATCAGTACACTTGCCCCTGGTGAGATTGACCGCGATTTTAGTAAATTTGGTGCAGTCAATGTCTTTGAGTCTGGTGATCGTGTTACAGTAACCACAGGTGACTTTGACTTATTGGTGCTTGATAATACAGCATCGCTAATAAAACATAATTCTGCTTATAACCAAGGTGCCAATTCCTGGCTTAGATTACTAGATTTATATCCTGGTAAATTTAGTGCTGGGTTGAGCCAGCTGCGGCTACAAAAATCAGATGGTAATGACATTGTTGCATATATAAGTATTGATCCTTTAGATGATACTAAAATGAATCTAAATTTTGATTCAGATACTGTGCCTTCCAACACTATTATAAATGGAAGAGGCACAGTGGACGCAATTATAAACCCAGACACGTTCAATCCAGGGCAAATAGCTCCAGGAACTAGGTACTTAATTTTGGGGAACATAAATACTCATGCTACTGATCCCAATTATGATGGTCCAAGCGCTTGGAAAAACACCAACAGTGATGACTTCCAAGCGAATGCCAATGATATTATAGAGTGGTCCGGTACTAGCTGGAGCGTAGTGTTTAGCTCAGAACAAACTACATCAACTACGTATGTGACCAATTCGTTTACAGGCGTCCAATATAAGTGGATATCTGGTGAATGGATTAAGAGCATTGAAGGAATATACGATAAGCGTCTATGGCGATTGATTCTCTAAACAATGTTGTTTGTAGTGGTGGGTTTTTTCTTGCTCGAGATACTAAAAGATTTCTACTATTAATGCGAACACATGAAAAAACTGCGGGCACTTGGGGTATTGTGGGTGGCAAAAAAGAACCAGATGACAGGACTCAACTAGACACACTCACGCGAGAAGTTAAAGAGGAAATTGGGTTTTTGCCAAAAATAGATAAGTTTATTCCACTAGAATTGTTTTCCAGTCATGACCGTCATTTTCATTATAACACGTTTGTGATGATTGTGGAGAAAGAATTTGTGCCAAATTTAAATTCTGAACATGCTGGTTATGCTTGGTGTAATTACGACACTTGGCCAAAGCCCCTACACAGAGGTGTAAAAAATAGCCTTAATAATCGAGTCATCAAGGCCAAATTGGAATTATTAATAGATCTAATCTAATCCCCAGCTAATGGAATTCCAAAAGCGTTCATGGAGCCAGTAAAGTAGTGAATTAACTATCAAGTGTAAAACACCAATGCTGGAAGATACACTCAATGATCCAGTGATAATAAGAGCGATAATTATCGCAGAGCAAGACCCCACTATGCGCCAAGTAATAGTTTTGACTAAACTTCGTGTTTGTAATTCTCTACTAATTTTTTGTTTATTATTTCTGCCCATTTTTTTGAATCTTTTTCAGTGACCCGAATGTCGCATGCGTGTGGTGGTATAAAAATACGATTTGTGTCTTCATATCTTCCAACAGTTATTGTATCAACCCATACCGTAAAATTAGATTCGTATATCTGTCGAATTTCAGGTAAAGGTGCTACAAAATCGGCGATGACCCATTTAGTTTCAGAACAATCTGCCAGATTACGCATTCGATGAGCTTGACGCAACCTACCTGCCTCGCTAAAATCCCAATCATCGTATTCTTGACGAATTAAATCTGCATTGAGCCAGGTAACATCGTCTAAGTAATTCGTGTAAAGTTCTTCAGCCAACGTAGACTTGCCAGATCCAGGGAGACCCATGATCAATATTCTTTTCATCTTTTATAAGTTGCAATATATTTCAAGAAAAACTCAGTTTCTTCTTCAGGATTTAATACGTAAAATTCAACAACTTCGTCTTCAGTATTTTTAAATGCAACTTTTTGCGGAAGAGCACCCTTGTACGTAATTCTGTTAACTGCGCAATACGAGTAGAAGTGTTGCACTACGCCCAGCGATAATCGAATTGTCCAATCATCACCACAACTCTTGAGTTCATTATGCCACATATCCATTGCACGTTCAAGCCACGATAGGTCAGGCGTTGGATGATCTGTAATAAACTTACTCCAGTAATCAACTAAAATATAGTGTTTGGCAAAAATTCGATTTGGATAAGTCCTAACATTTTTATAAATTAAATCTGAATTCCTAGATAGGGATTTTTTCTTTAGCAATTCCATGTTTGCCAAACCGTAATGCAAAATCCAAGCATGATCTTGCCAAAACATTTTACTTAAAAAATGTTCACCATCTTTACTTGGGTATTCGTGCACTACTCCCGTAAATCGAATTTGCCCTTTCTTAAATAATCTATCATGCATAACATCAACGTTGATCCCAGACTCATGTGATTGTTTTGACATACACTGCCGTTGTTTTAGCATAATGCCGTCATAATAGTCACTAGTCAAATACTTGTACAAGAGTCTCCAGTTTTCAAGCTGTTCATCTGCATCAATCCAGAAAATGTAATCACCAGTAGCTTGATCAATTGAGTAGTTACGTGCTCTACTAAAATTTCCAAGACCGTCGTCTTCTTTCCATTCTAGATCATAAATTTTATCAGTAAATTGCTGAGCAATAGCTTTTGTGTTATCAGTTGATCCAGTGTCTACAATTACAATTTCATCAACAAAGTCAGTAACTGACTTTAAACACTTAGATAAATTGTCTTCTTCATCCTTGACAATCATACAACAAGAAATTTTCTTGTAGGGGCGTGTTTTAAGCCACTTTTCACTGTAATCGACTGTACCAAATTCAATAGTATCAGTTGCTGAACAGTTAAACCAAAATAACCAATTAAATACAGGCTCCCCGCGTCGACCACGTGAGCCAAAAAAGTCGCGCTTAATCTGCGGGTTAACTGATTTAAATATAGTTTCAATATCTCGCCGCTCAAAATGATGCACATGATTTATGTGGGGGTTGTTTTTAGCAATACTTTCCCACGGGCCACCTGGTACTGTAAAATAAAATAGTGTGTTTGATTGTGCAAGTGATGTGATTAACTGTAAAAACCCTGACGTGTCTTCAATATGCTCTAGTAGTTCACCCACGATAACAATGTCAGGAAAAAAATCATATTGTTTTACATTACTTACATTGTCCACTATATAATTCATCTGCGGGTATTTTTTACCAAAATTTTCTTTGACAAAATCCAGCGCATCTTTTGATGAGTCATACAGTGTCATAGATTTGATGTTTTTACCAAATCGCTTCATTAGCGGCAAAGATAAGATTCCATCATTACTGCCTAAGTCCAAAATATTAAGTTGACGCAGTGGATCATCTTCCAACATGTCCGCCACAAGAGAAATAAGCTGTTCACTTCTACCATTTAAAAAGTTATCTTCATCAGAATAGTAGCTTGAAAATTTCGAAATTGTTAGATTGTCAATCTCGGCTTTGTCAAGCATTTGGCGATATTTGGTATCACCAGTAAGTTTCCAAGCAGCCACTAAATCAGAGTTATAAACTAGCTGATTTACGATTTTATTTTTATACTTTTCATGACGTGACTTGAACATGGAATCGATTTCGTAGTTCCAGTTCTTAGCTACATTTTCCCAAGAAAACTTTTCTATTTCGAGTTTGGCAGCCGCCACTGCTACATCATATGCAGTGCCAGAATACTGACCAATTAAGTTAATAAAATCAGACACATACGCGGCATTGCCATATTCGGACTTGACTTTAGTATCACTTTTGACTGTTTCACTCAGCGCAAACTTGTCACTAGTTATGACCAAACATCCGTTGTACTGTGCTTCAATAGCATTAATGCAACTAATTTCAGGAAAATCAGTTGGATATAGCATATAAGCACAAGATGCAAGTAGCTTATAATAATCAGGTTTGGCTAGATGGCCATGCTTTACAATGTTTCTACTGTACTCAATGAGCCCCTCAACATCTTCATGTATTTTTTTAACTTCAGCTGGCATTCCCAGATTATGTTCATAGCCGCATAAGTGCAACACTGCTTCGGGATTCTTTTCAACAATCTCAGGCCAAATTTTTTCCAGCAAAAACTGTAGACCGCGTTCAGGTCTCGATGCGTAAATATAGTGATTTTTCTTCTCGCTGTATGGTAAGATCTCAGTTTTAATTGATTGGTCGTACCCGTTGGTTGTTTTCCAAATATAGTTGAGCGGTTCAATGTTGTAGTTTTCAGCATAAAGCGACCTATGATAATCACTCAAGCAAAAAACTCGATCAGCCACACCAATTGCATCTCTAAAGTTACCAACATCAATATCATGACACCATAGAATGTTTAGCTTAGTGTCCAACGGGAGCGCCAAGAAGTCAGTATGCCTACTAACAATCAACACATCAAACTGTGATTGATCGTCTTGCATAAATTGTTCAAGCGACCTATAATCAACTTTGTCATAAATTCCCGGAACGTCGCAATGACAATAAACTGTTACTGCATTATTAAGTTTGGCAATTTCCCTTGCTATATAAATTAATGCTGATTCTGAGCCACCCAATGCAGTTTCTTTTATTGTATTGCCATTGAAACTCAACCCACCAGTGACAAACGCAATTGTTTTTTTCATTTAATATACTCTTTTAAAATATTTTTTAGTTCTTTATATGGGTGTTCCCAACTACCCGGTTCAGTTTGCCGAATAATGGTGACACAGTTGCCATACCAACTCGAGTGTTTATTGCCCTCTGCCCACACGTAATATTCCATAATTGGAACTAGGACAATTACCTGCTTTCCCATTGCTGCAGCTGCATGTGCTACCGAAGTACATGAAGTTATTATCAAGTCAAGGTGTTGTAAACAACCCAACAAATCATTAAAAGTTGTTATTTGTGAATTTAAGTCCACAACCCCAGTAACATTAATTAGTTGGTCGAGTCCACTGTCACGCTGTAGTGAATATTTTGTACATGTAATGCCATCTAGTGCTTCGAGAATCTTATCCAAATTGATAGTTCGATGCAGCTCATGATCATATCTAGGATTCCCAGCCCATCTTAAACCAATACGAAAATCACCAGTGATAATTTTATTAAATTTGTCCACTTCAGACGGCCGTGCACTTAAATATGGGCCATGCCATAAATCCAATGAATCCAAATTCAGTGTTTTGGGAAGTGACATCATGGGGGTCCAAAAATCGTAATCATCTTTATTAAACTGCCCAGGTGTGATTACATTTTCAAACTCATATTGATCGTAAACTGAACTGAGGTCGTGATGCGTCATAATTGACACCCGTAGCCCCAGGTCACGAATGTGTTTTACGAATCTAACATTAATAATTTCATCACCAATGCCGCCTTCACCAACCATCAGCACATGCCCATTGTGATGAAATTTACCATCCCATTCAGGTAAAGAGTCCACTTTGGCATATGAACCAAATACGTTTAGCTTTCTTCCGACTGCTAAATGCTCCATACCGGCTTTAAAATCACCGTTTCTAATATAATGAACACCCAAATTAAACAGTATAGAATCAGCAGTACGTTGATCGTACTGCCAAATATCAGCTTCCATACGCTTGACAATCGCATATGACTGATCTTTCTCACCACATGCAAAAAGTGCTGCCGAGTAATCAAGTGAATATCCATTAGTGTCACCCGTGTGATCGATCACATATTCAAATAATTGTTTAGATTTTACTGGATCATTTGCACTTAAGTAAAGTTTTCCAAGATTAGCAGCCACTGCCAGTCGTTGTTCCAAACTTTCAGCAACTCCCAATGCTTTTTCACCATACTCAACAGCTTGTTTAAATTGTTTTGCTTTGGAGTAGGAATAGCTGTAGAGATCATACCCTAAGACGCCCTTGGGGACTAGTTTATGTTTTTGAAACAGTGCAATAAGCTCTACGATTTCATCAAGCAATTCAGACCTAGCTAATATATCGATTGTCTGTTTTACAGCATCGTAATCAGTCATGTTTTACTTTTGTTGTTTCCAAAAATCCAATTGAGCTAAATGTGAGAATAAATCTGGAGGAAGAATCGTTGCTCGTTCTTTAAACTCAACTTTTTGTCTAACGTGATGCAACCCATTAATGTTCATATCAGTATCAAATTCGTCCCAAGTAGCCTCGACGTTATTAAAATCATGTTCAAACCAAGGCTCTCCAATAAATTCATACAGCTTTTTCATGACTAATTTGGGGTTTTTTGCCAATTGATCATATTGGACAATCATGATATTTTCTTTATTGGGTCCAAACATTGCTTGTTTAACACCATTGTAAGCAAATCCAACAAACGAAGTTTGGTCCGTTAAGTATTGTGCTCTTGAATAAACAGATACCCCCGTGCCTTGCGGAAACAATTGAGGGACATCGTAGGGATTTTTTGCAAATAATGTTTCAAAGGAGTCAATAATCCAGGGAATAGACCTAATACACACGATCATTTTAGCATCAGGGTACAAATCTGACACCATGGGATTTAGGTAAGTCCATCCGCGATTGGTGTCAAACACTACTGGTTTGCTGTCTGCATAGTACGTGTTGGCAATATTTTGCACAATTGTTTTTCGTAAGCTAGCAGGACATTGGTATCGGTATCCGCCTTGACTTTGCGATTCTTCAACAATTGCTCGTGCAAATCTCGCCAACGGCCCAGATACTGACGCTTGGAATTTGGGATTTTGATTTAAAATTGATGATAGAAGTGTTGTCCCAGAACGTGGAAGTCCTGAAATAAAGTGTATTTTTTCCATTAAAACTCCAGAAATAATTGTTAGTATAGCATTGACATTGTCGCCTGTCAATGCTATACGTTAACTATTAATTATCTTCTTCTGGAGTGATTGGTTGGGACTCTTGCGTAGCTGGTTTTAAGAAGAAAAATTGCAGAAGTCTAGCAGTTTCATTAGAATCCCCGTAGACATCATTGTAAGAGTGGAATAACCAAGGCCTAAAAAGAATTAGTCGATTTTGTTTTAACTCAATTCGACTAGTTTCAGTCCACTTTTCTTCCCATTTGTCATTTTCAAACTGAATAAATGTGTCAACGTGATCATAAGAATACAAGCGTTCTTCACTTAATTTACTAGGATCTGCAGGGACGCCATCCCATCCTGTTCGTTTATGTTTGTAAAATTTTAGAAAATGTGGGTCCGCAGCAGTGCTTAAGCATACTACACCCACCCACTGTGTCATCAAATCAGGATACTGCACACATACTGATCTAGATGGGATATCAGTTTCTTGGTTAAGAACAAATGACCCTGAACCGGGCACGAATTCAAATGCTCGGGCCCCAGCGGGAATGCCCACTAACTGCTGCATATAGTTAAGCATGTCGTCATTTGCAAATGGCATTGGGCATATTTTGCCCTTTAACATGTTCTCGTTTTCTACAAATTCAAGATTTATGAACAAATTGCGCATCTGTTCAGGGTCTGTAAAAAAGTTATCGTCTATGATTATTTGTTGCATTTTATTGTGGAGTTAGAATTATGGTTCTTAATTCCGCAACTGACGTTTTTGAGTCAATTTCTGCATTTTTGTCAGCTTCCCAATTGAAACAATTTTGAACATGTGTATTGATTTCAGCAATAATCAGTTGCAGATCTTGTTTATTTAGTGTAACAAATCCTTGTGGAAATTTCCATGTAGCTATATAATCATCTGTAGCAGTCATAAACGCTTGTATATAGGCAGCCCTTGATTCTCTATCTGTATATAAAGTCAGCGCTTTACCTTGAATATTACAAGTTATTGGATTAACTTCCGAATTCCATCTGGACTGCGCAACTTCAGATTTTAAGTTTTCCATTGCTGCTTGTAAATCATACTCTTGTGTGTAATACGCTGCTCGGTGATTGTTTGCCTCATCAAAGTAAAATCTAGGCCCAGCAATTTGTTCAAATTTATTATCAACTACTGGGCTGTCATCAAAGTAAGTGGGGACTATTCGTACAGTGCTGCTTAAAATTAAAGACTCATCAATTGGAGTTTCTGGCACTGATGCGTTAATATTACATTCAGATTTCAAAAAATATTCAAAATATTTTGGAGACCAATCGCGAGGCCCAGTTACAACGGTGTTGTTATGTAGTAGTGTATATAGCATATTAGTAATTTAGTTGAGTTCCAAGTGAAGTGTAATACCCATTGGAAATACTGCTCCAGTTAGTAAGTGTTCCTACTTGGACTGGGCTTGATCGGTTAGCAACAGTGCTTGACCCTAGTTGGCCCCAAGGGTTATACCCCCATGTCCAAAGAGTACCATCAGTTTTGATGGCCGCAGTGTGGTAAAACCCATTAGCAATACTAGCCCAGTTAGCAAGTGCTCCTACTTGAACTGGGCTTGATCGATTAGTAGTGTCGCCAAGTCCCAATTGTCCATAAACGTTATACCCCCAAGACCAAAG
>JACCDQ011071427.1_pt1 | contig 28094 bp, 24 predicted proteins | sample 7446031 | NCBI WGS metagenome assembly JACCDQ01 (sample SAMN15323442, study PRJNA562643) | freshwater metagenome | isolation source: river surface water | place: USA:Blue River Watershed | collected 2017-08-17 | reverse complement strand
TCGATCTTGATGGCCTCCAGCCGCGCCAACTGGCGCAAGCGGATTTCCAGAATGTCCTCGGCCTGCCGGTCGCTCAGGTTGAAGCGCGCCATCAGCGCGGCCTTGGGCTCGTCGCTGGCGCGGATGATGGCAATCACCTCGTCGATGTTGAGCAGCACGATCTGCCGCCCTTCAAGGATGTGGATGCGGTCCAGCACCTTGCCCAGGCGGTGCTGCGAGCGGCGGGTGATGGTCGTCTGGCGGAAGGCAATCCACTCCTCCAGCATCTGCCGCAGGCTCTTGGGCACGGGCTTGCCGTCCAGACCCACCATGGTCAGGTTGATGGGGGCAGACGTTTCCAGGCTGGTGTGCGCCAGCAGCGCAGTAATGAGTTCCTGCTGCTCGATGCGGCTGCTCTTGGGCTCAAACACCAGTCGCACCGGCGCGTCCTTGCTGGATTCGTCGCGCACACCGTCCAGCACCGCCAAAATGCTGGCCTTCAGCTGCGTCTGCTCCTGCGTCAGCGCCTTCTTGCCCGCCTTCACCTTGGGGTTGGTCAGCTCTTCAATCTCTTCCAGCACCTTCTGGCTGCTCACGCCCGGCGGCAGTTCCGTCACCACCAGTTGCCACTGGCCGCGCGCCAGGTCTTCAATCTTCCAGCGGGCACGCACCTTCAGGCTGCCGCGCCCGGTGCGGTAGGCGTCGTGAATGTCGCCCGCCGGGCTGATGATCTGACCGCCACCCGGGTAGTCCGGCCCCGGCAGCAGGGCAAACAGCTCTTCGTCGGTCAGCTTCGGGGTTTTGACCAGCGCCACGCAGGCGTCGGCCACCTCGCGCAGGTTGTGGCTGGGAATCTCGGTGGCCATGCCCACCGCGATGCCGCTGGCGCCGTTCAAAAGCACAAAAGGCAGGCGCGCGGGCAACTGCTTCGGCTCTTCGGTGGAGCCGTCGTAGTTGGGAATGAAGTCCACCGTGCCCTGGTCAATCTCGTCCAGCAGCAGCGTGCTGATCTTGGCCAGCCGCGCCTCGGTATAACGCATGGCAGCGGCGCCGTCGCCGTCGCGGCTGCCAAAGTTGCCCTGCCCGTCGATGAGCGGGTAGCGCTGCGCAAAGTCCTGCGCCATACGCACCAGCGCGTCGTACGCGGCCTGGTCGCCATGGGGGTGGAAGCGGCCCAGCACGTCACCCACCACGCGGGCACTCTTCACCGGCTTGGCGGGCGTGTTGCTGTTGGGCCCGCCATAGCCCAGGCCCATGCGCTGCATGGCGTACAGGATGCGCCGCTGCACGGGCTTCTGGCCGTCGCACACATCGGGCAGCGCGCGGCCCTTCACCACGCTCAAGGCGTATTCCAGGTAGGCCCGCTGCGCGTAGGCGGCCAGGCTGTCGGGATCGCCCAGGGGTTCGGTGGGCTGGGTGTTGGAGGGAGGCAGTAAATCGAAGCTCATGCCTTATTGTCCACTCCAACCGAGCAACTTATTCCCACTCGATTGTCAATGGGGTGGACGATTTGACCGTACACGTGAGTGGTTGAACGAAGCTGGACTGTGACTGCATGAAGACGATACCGACAACGATACCGTCATTATGCCTATGCAGTTGACGGCGGGCCAGGAGCCTGACGGTCACTCACCGCGTTCTGCTATCACGCAGATTATGCCTCTGACCGCAGTCGAGGTGACGTGACGGTATCGAGGGCCCTGGTTTTCGTACGCTTGACGGTACTGGCAGCACCGATACCGTCACAGCGGCTTTCCGCTGGCGATCTTTACCTCGACCAACTTGCGATCCGCTACTTCGTAAGGCCAGTTGAAGTGGGTGTATAGAAACTGAGCTCCAGTCCCGTTCTCGACGACCTTCGCCTGGACGATGAAAGTAGTTCCGGGAGGCTGACTGTCTCTCATCTTGGACGAACATTCAACACGCATCCCGCTGCTGAAGCCCTGACCAGGAAGGGGTCTGGCACGAAGAGAATGGCTAGATGGCTCCCCAGGGTTTCGAAATGTTTCGATTGCGACCCGACTGTAATGGCTCATTTACGTCCCCTGCTTTGAAAAAGCTTGATACAATTTTACGTGTTGACTAAACCGTCGACCGCGGGCTTTGAGACTATTGGTGGCCGCGATACCAACCCACCTAAAACGTCACGCCGCTCCACTCCCCGCAAGCAGCAGACGTCCAAGGTCTGCGGGGGAACACAGGAGTCGCAATGTCCACCATCCAAACCACACCAGCCTGGCAACTCGATGCCCATATCGGGCATACACCTTATGGCCACCACCTGATCCTGAGCAGCTTCGTGCCAACTGCACGACGGCCTGAGCACCAGGTTAAGTTCCAAGCCACGCTGAGTACCGAAGAGCTGCGCCGTCTGCGGGACGTGCTCGATCAGGCGCTTGAGGCAGCATGACTAGGCCGCTTCAGGTCGGCGACCTGTGCATCACCGTGCACACTACTCATCCAGGCTGCAACGAAGGCTTACTTGTTGTGATTCATCATGTAGACCACAGCCAGCGTGACAAGCACGGAGAAGCCATTCCCTTTCTTATCCGGCGCCTCGACGGGCAACCTCATGTGAGCACCAGTGACAGAAAGACGGGGGAATTCTTTTTCGCAACTTGCTATGAGGCGTGGTGTGCAGGCTACAAGCTCAGGCGGATTGAACAGGGTGAGCCTCAGATTGAGGAGAGCGTTGCTCAACGCGTGGAGGTATAAGCATGATAGGTCTGATTGAACACGGTAGCGTGTGACAAACGCTGGTGATGGAACCGAAATGGAGGAGCCTCAAATGCTGTCTGATCGAATATCAAAGGCCTTAGCGTTGGCCGTTGAGGCCCATCATGGTCAAGCCCGAAAAGGTACCTCTGTGCCCTACGTAGCTCACCCCATGGGCGTAGCCTCGTTGGCTCTCGACTTTGGTGCGGATGAGGACCAGGCCATTGCCGCGTTGCTTCATGATGTCCTTGAGGATGGTGGTCCTCAGTACGCGCCAGTGATCAAGGAGCGATTTGGCGAGCGGGTGCTGGCGATTGTTGAAGGTTGCACGGATGGCGTTCCGGACGCATCCGGGCAGAAGGCTGAGTGGGGTGAGCGAAAACGCGCCTATCTTGAACACTTGGCGAGGGCACCCGACGATGTGCTTCTGGTGTCAGGTTCCGACAAGCTGCACAACGCACGTGCGATCGTGGGGGATTTGCTGACTGTCGGCCCTTTGGTTTTCGACCGATTTTCCTCAGGACAGGATGGAACCCTCTGGTACTACCGTGAGTTGGCCGCCATCTTCAGTAAGCGACGTGCCCCGATGGCCGCCCAGCTCGCGGTCGTGGTCGCAGACATGCAGCGTTTAGCCGGAGCCGCTGTATGACCTCAACTCCATTAGACACAGGAATGGAGTCGGAGAAACGACCTGGGCGATATCAAGTGATGATTGCAGACAACTTTGACCGCGATGCCTCACCAATCCAAGACCAGTACTTCGATGATTTCGAGGGCGCGGTACAGCGTTCCAAAGAGATCTTGGATGCCAGCCTGCTGCACCTCTACCAAGAACAGATGACAGCCGATGAGTTGACCCATCGCTACAAGATCTTCGGTGACCTGCCAATGATCTTTGGAACTGAAATAAATCAATTTTCACCATATAAGTATGTTGATGCAAGAGCCCATGAAATCATTCGATTAAAGGAGAGCATACGTGCCTGTTCGCAAAGCAACTAAGGAAGAAACGGCAGCATTGTTTGGTCGTGGGCTCGTAATTCCGAGTCCGAGGTCAGTTCCAAAGATCGGCCTGGATCAACTGCCTCCGCCAACTTGCGAACAGGATGAGAATGACAGAAGGATGGCTAAACAGACGCCTCAGGAGTACCAGTCCATGATCAAAGGGCTGGGGGATTTGGCGAGATTAAGATTTGATAATACGAAGCCAGTTCAGACGAGGGACTCTGATGGAAGTACTTCGCATACAAGCGAAATCCCCGTCCATAAATCACAAGTGGAAAAGTTCTTGCCGCTTGAACTCACCTACCCTAATCTCGCAGAGAAAGAATCTTTCTGCAGTCATGTTCTATGTAATCTCTTTCCTAGAGTTGCACCTGAGGTCAGGGAAATGATGCGGCATGGAATGGTGTCCGATGAATATTCAGATCAGTTGTACAACTATCTAATCGATGCCATATTTAATCAGGCATCCACAGTACTTCAGTTGCGGGTTGATGCTGGCACAAATGACTCATGGGATAACTGGCCCATACGCATCAACGAATACTATGGCGTATTCTATATATCGGCAAGCGAATTGGAAGATGTCTGCTTTTTTCTATCTTTTGACGATGCCCTCGAGCATTTATCCAGAATGGGATTGGATCTTAAGGTTAGCAATAATTCGGTCGATTGAAAAAATCCAGACTGGCAGCAATTTTTTGCCTCAGCTATTGCAACGTTATTTTATTAGCTGACCGGAATCACCACACCTAACAAAGGAGACCAAAGTGTTCTCACCACATCTCTTGCCTCACCAATCGTTGGCGCCTTTTGCATAGAATCGCCTCAAGTTATATTTAATAGAAATACTCCGCAAGGTATTGGTGAATTAAAGCACTTACCTCACAAGGAAAATTTAAATGAAATTCAATTTTATTGAAAGCGAAACAAAATTCTCATTGTATATTTTCACATCAACTCCAAGCTCAACCCTTTGCCGGCTTGCCCTCGGCCCATATTATGGAATTATTTCCTCCATACGATGAAGTGGCATACCAAAAACATCCTCGCCACAATTGGATCTTTTTTCCTTTTGTGCTCATTATCATTTGCATCCGACTCTGATTCGGATTTATATTTTCTTATCCACGGCGCCGTCGGTCTCCTATTGTATTTATGTATTGGCCACTATCTATCCAATCTAGACAAATACGAGCAAAAGGGGAAAAAGGAAGATCAGTATTTAATTTTAAGTATGCACATCATGTTTTGGCCATTAATAATTTTATATTTGCCAAAATTAATTATGGATATCAAATCAAAGAATAAGTACATTGAAATGTCAATAAATTCAATTAAAAAGAGCAGAAGTAATGACAAAGAGAAATAGTAGCCCAGGCAAAATGGCGACAAAAATTTATTGGCACAGTGTTTTACCTGATTCTTTCCATTGGATCGTAGTTGAGAACTCTTTGTTGGTCTGTCTCCGAAAACCATCCGTTTAAAATTTCATCTTGGCCACGTAACGGTGGGGTGACCGAGAACGTAATAGCCAAAGCGTCCGCGACGTCTGGCGAGCTTAGCCCGCGAGCCTTCATGTCGGCCTTGCGCTCCAGTTGGATTTGCTCGGTGGCGGTGAACCCATACTCGGGCCCGGTCAGATCGTCGATCAAGTCTTGGTCGTTGGGTACGGCACCTTCTCTGACGAGTTCGGGGATTACGGCCCCGGCACTTACCTGCGCAACCCGCCCGGGTCAACCCACGCGCCCTTCTCCCGCGCGGGATGCACCCTGTTTGTGAAACTGCGCTATCACGATCTGCACGACAACCAGCGGGTCGTGATTGACACGCGAACCGGCACTTGGCGACCTGGACTCGTGCCGGGCCTGCAAGTGATGCCCCTGCACACGTTTGAAACGCAGCACACCGCTCTGGTGCGCTGGGCCCCCCAGACCTACTTCAACCCACACCGACACCATGGCGGCGAGGAAATTCTGGTGCTGGAGGGCACTTTCTCGGACGAGCATGGCGACTATCCGGCACTGTCATGGCTGCGCAGCCCGCACCTGAGTACGCACAAGCCGTTCAGCCGAGAAGGGTGTCTGATTCTGGTGAAGGTTGGACACTTGCTCACCGCCCCCTAGCGACACTCCAGCACGGACCTCCACTTTTGACCCTCAGCGTGCCACGGCTTCATGAAACGAGGCGGACACGGCCAAGCCCTCAAGTTCCAGGTCTTTTCAGACCTTCTCAAGAGGGTGGCCCGCCAAGTCAAGCAGGCGCTGAACACCGACAGGTTCGTTTTTCATCAACGGCACCAGCGCGTACCGCTGTGCATGCCGCGTGGCGACAGCTTCGATTTCGCCCACCTCATTGCGAGCACGCTGCCGCAGCAAGGGCGACGCAGGCGCGCAGGCGGCCAGGCTGTTGTTGATGACCCAGGCCCAGGGCTCGATGCCAGCGCGCCGCAAATCGGCCTGCAGATTGGCCGCTTCGAGCACCGGCGTGGTCTCGGCCAATGTGACGATCAGGACCTTGGTTTGCCTGGGGTCCTGCAACTGCATCATGGGCGTGGTGAAGTGGACACCGGTCTCCCCCATCTGGCGCACGATGTCGCGGTGGTAGGCGCCCGTGGCGTCGAGCAGCAGCAAGGTGTGCCCGGTTGGCGCGGTGTCCATGACCACAAACTTCCTGCTCGCCTCGCGGATGATGCGTGAGAAAGCCTGGAACACGGCAATCTCTTCGGTGCAGGGTGAGCGCAAGTCTTCTTCGAGCATGGCCCGACCTTCCGCGTCCAGATTGGCCCCCTTGGTGGACAGCACATGATCTCGGTAGCGTTCGGTGACTTCGTGGGGGTCAATGCGGCTGACGGTGAGGTTGTCCAGCGTGCCGTCCAGCGTCTGCGCCAGGTGCGCGGCCGGATCGGACGTGGTCAGGTGCACCGGCCAGCCCCGATGCGCCAGTTCTACCGCCACGGCCGCAGCCAGGGTGGTCTTGCCGACCCCGCCTTTGCCCATCAGCATGACCAGCCCATGACCATCGGCAGCGATCTCATCCACCAGTTGCGACAGGTTCGGGGCCTGAGGCATCCGCAACGCCGAGAGCTCGGCGTTGCTCGTCGGCACCGGCGTGTCATGGAGCAGATGGCGCAAGGCCTCCAGCCCCACCAGGTTGAATGGCTTGAGCGCCAGGCGGTCTTGCGGCAGTGCCTGGAGTTCAGGCGACATGTTGGCGAGCGCCAACGCTTCGCGGGCGTGGATCGCAGCGGCCAGCGGATCGTCATTGCCTGCGTCGGGCAGCAGCACGCCGTTGATCACCAGGTATTGCTGGGACAGTCCAATGGCCGCCAACTCCTGGTGGGTTCGAGTCGCCTCACGCAAGGTCGCGGCCTGGGCGCGCGCCACCAGCACCAGGCGGGTGTGCCCGGGGTCGGCCAAGGCCTGTACAGCCGCTTTGTACTGCGAGCGTTGCTTTTCCAGACCTGCCAGTGGCCCCAGACACGACGCATCGCCCTTCCCCGCTTCCAGAAAACCACTCCATGCCCCGGGCAGTTGCAGCAGGCGGATGGTGTGGCCCGTGGGCGCCGTGTCAAAAATGATGTGGTCGAAACCTGCGGTCAGGGTAGAGTCGGTCAGCAAGCCGGTGAACTCGTCAAACGCGGCGATCTCGGTCGTGCACGCCCCAGAGAGTTGCTCCTCGATGCCTTTGACCACGTCGTCCGGCAGCACGCCACGCACAGGCCCGACGATCCGGTCACGGTAGGCTTGGGCGGCAGCTTGCGGATCGATTTCCAGCGCGGACAGCCTGGGCACGCTGGCGATAGGGGTCACCTGGTTGCCGATGGTGACCCCGAACACCTGCCCCACATTGGAAGCGGGATCGGTGCTGACCAGCAGCACCTTCTGGCCAGCATCGGCCAGCTCAACGGCGCAGGCACAAGCCAGCGACGTTTTGCCCACGCCCCCTTTGCCCGTGAAGAACAAGTAGCGTGGCGGGTTCTGGAGAAACAGCATGACGGCTCCTGACCTTCAACAGCAACGGCCACCGGCGCAGCAAGACGCGGCCGCTTTGGTCTCGACCGGTTGCGCTCGAAGCCCTGCCCAGCGGACCAGATCGTCCCTTGACGGATACCGGCCAGCCAGTGCCAATTGCCCGTCCACCAGGGTCACTGGCAGCACGGTTTGACCCGTGCGCTCCAACAGGCCTTTGACGATGGCATTCTCGGCAAACGCCATGGGTTGCTGTGACAGGTTGAAACGCTCGATCTGCGCGCCTTGTTGCTTGGCCCAATCCACATCGGCGGCGAAAGTCACGAGGTGCTGATCCACGTCCACACCGCACACGCCGGTGTTGCAACACAGGGCCGGATCGAAAACTTGGATGGTGGTCATGGTGAAACTCCTTGAGATGAGACGACCGGTGATGGGCATCAAACAACGACTCGGGCCGACAACGTGGGATCGAGCATTCGGGTCGCCGCGATCACGCCTGCGCGCACCAGCAGCTCCTCCGGGATCACCTCGTAACGCTGTCCGCCGACGTCCACCGTGCGGCGCGCGACTCACTTCTTCGCCCGTGCTGTGGCAGCGCGGGCAGGTGGCGCCCTGCTCGCTCACCAGGCGTTGCCAGAGGATGGGGAGTGGCTTCATTTGACAATCCTTGCTCAGCACCCACAGGTGGTGGCGGCCTCATCCAGGCATGGCTCACCCCGGCAACAATTGTTGGTCAGATAGGCAAGCAGCCCGTTCATCTGCTCGTAGGCTGCGCGGTAGATCAGATGGCGACCGCTGCGCTCTTGGGTGGCCAGCCCCGCTTGGAGGAGTTCTTTGAGGTGGAACGACAAGGTGGCAGCGGGCACACCCAGGGAATCGGCCAACACGCCAGGCGTCGTGCCGCCTTTGCCACAGACCACCAAAGCTCGAAACACTCGAAGCCGGTTTGGCTGCGCAAGGGCGGCCAAGGCTTTGACAACGTCTTGTTCTTCCATGATTTCATTTTCATGGAATCATGGAATTGGTTCTTTGACGTTGGTCAATCTCCATCCACTGAAGGTGACGTCAGGGTGATGGTTGTTCAATCCCGAGCGTTCCCAAATGACATGTACAGGTCAGGGGAGTGCCTGAGTACAAGCCACCGTGGGTGTCCCTTGACATCAACGTCAGAGAGGCATGTTGAGGCGCAAACCGACGGTCCAGTTTCTTCCGGGTGCAGGCTCATAAAACTGGCTCGCGGCCTGATTGACGATGACGGACCCCACGTAGCGCCGGTCGGTCGCGTTGTCCACCCGAGCGTAGGCCGTCAGCGTTCCCTGCCCAATTGGCCAAGCATGGCTGGCTTTGAGGTTCAGCAAGGTGTAACCGCTGGCCGTTGCCGTGTTGATGTCGTTGGCGTACAACTTGCCCGCATTGATCACCTCCACACCAGCTCGCAATCCCAGCGCGGCCTTCTTGCGTTGATCTTCGAATCCCGCCGCAGACCACAGCAGTTCGCCAAAGACAAAATGCTGAGGGATGCCAGGAAGCGCGTTGCCGGCCAAGACTCGATTGGTTGGGAGGCACCCACTGTTAGGACAGAAGGTTTCAGAAAACTCTGCCTGCATGGCGGTTGCCGACACCGTACCCCGCCAATGCGCCCCAAAGTCGGCTCTTCCACTGATTTCGATGCCCGTGCGGGAGGTGCCGGGGGCGTTCTTGAAGGCGGTCTGTCCCGCCGCGCTGCGGGAAACGACGACCTCATCGGTTGTATTGATGCGGAAAAGCGCCAAGTCGACCCGTGACCGAGGCGATGGCGCCCACTTGAAGCCCAGCTCAAAGTGCCTGCTGGTGGATGACTGTAGCAGCGGATTGAACTGAGCAGTGACCGCCCCGGTGTCTGTATAAGCCACCTCCGCCAAAGTGGGCGTTTCAAATCCTTTGCCCGCGTTGGCGTAGACGTTCAACGTGTCACTGGCATGCCACGTGATCCCGATGACTGGGTTTGTGGACGAGTAACTCACCCGACCGGAGCCGTCAGGATCTCCAGGCCCGATGACGTAGTCTTGACTTTTGAAAGTGACCGTGCTGCGGCGTAAGCCACCAATGAGCGACCACTTTTCAGACAAAAAAGCGGTTCCTTGAAGAAAAACGTCGCTGTTACTGGCAATGTTGTCCTCGTCCCGGGTGGTGGTGGTCCTTTCGCCACCCGCAGCCTCCCCGCCTTGGCGCCGCTCGCTCGACCGATCGTATTCATAGCCCACCACCCAGCGAACAGGAACTTCACCCACGACGCCCTGAGCGTTGTACTGCAATCCAAGACCGTGATAGGTGCGGTCAAGGCCAACCCATCGGTTGTTTGCCTGATACTGGAGATTGTCACGAACCCCTGTGTAGGCTCGCGCCGTCACCGTTCGCTCGTTGTCAATGGCGTGGACCACCGAACCACCCACCTGCGTCTGACTGGTAATCTTGCGCACACGGTTGAGTTCAGCGTTCGTGCCGGCTTGGCGAGGATTCTCGGCCAATTGCGCGGCCGTCAAGCCCACCGGATCTTCCGCCAATGGCATGTCGAAATGGTTGACCACCAGATTCAACCGGGTGTCCTCCTGGGCAGTGAGACTGATCTTGCTGTTGAACTGCCTGCGCCGGGTTTCGCTGTTGTCTCGGAAGCCATCGGTATCAAAGGTACTGTAGTCGGCAACGATGCCGACATCCCCCGCTCTGGCACCGATCTGCCAGACCGATCGGATCAGGTCATCGCTCCCGTGGTGCAGTTGCCATTGAATTTCGGGCTTTTCAGGTGCATCGCGCGTCCACGCTTGAATCACACCGCCCGCCGCGTTCCCATACAGTTGCGCCAATGGCCCCCGAAGAACTTCGATACGGTCGGTCGATGACAATGCCACCGACGAGCCTTGCGCTTGACCATCGGGTGTTGTGGCGGGTATGCCGTCAATCAGCAGCCGAATTCCACGAATTCCGAACGATGCCCGCGAACCGAATCCTCTGATGGACAATTGCAAATCTTGCGCGTAGTTCTGTCTGTTAAGAATGGTAAGACCCGACACACGATTTAGCGATTCGGATAAATTAACCTGGGGCCCGGCTGATTCGACCGTCTCTCTGTCCACCAAACCAATTGCAGCCGGTGAGTCAAAACTGCGCTGCTCGTCGCGAGAAGCAGAAATCACGACATCGCTCAGCGCCTGCGCTTGAGCCCCTCCAGTCGGCCACGCGAGCACCGCCACTGCCACGGCAGTCAACGCCGCCTGGGGCATTGAACGCATTGCATTGGAACCACACTTGAGGATTGGCTGGACTTCGCTCTGCGTCTTGTGGATTTTCATGGATCAGGGTCTCCTAGGCGCTTATTTTGCGAACTAACGGATCAACATCTTTAAGCGGACGAATCAAATTCGTCGGCGATCCCCTTCAATATCCACATCAATACAAGGGTGAATTCCGAATCGTTCCAGAGAGCCGGAACGCGGGTGCTTGACATGATCCAAATCAAGTATTTACGATGATTGGGCGTCTTTGAGGAAAGTCCTCCATGGCGCCATTAAACGTAAAACCATATTGGAGACTTTGATGAAGAGATTATTTCTTGCTGCGTTGCCGTTGACACTTGTCGCGTGCGCCACCTCCACCGGTGTTGCAACCGGCGGGGGGCAATCTGAAGTTCCCACGTTGAGTTACACGCCGGTATTGACCAAGTTGGACAGCCCTTGGGATGTGGCGTTTCTTCAGAATGGCACCATGTTTTTCACGGAGAAGTGCCTGGGACTCTCTGTGCGAAAACCTGACGGTACCGTGGTCAAACTCCTGGGCATGAAGGGGTCCACAGGGTACGCGGCACGAGCGGATGACCTCTTCTGCGAAGGGCAAGCGGGCATGCAGGGCGTTGCGGTGGATCCCAACTTCGCCAGCAACCGGTACCTGTACGTTTACTCGACATCGAGCATGACCGCACCGGGTACCAACCGGGTGTTGAGACTGAAGGTCAACGACGCCGTGACGGCAGTGTCAGACCGCACTGACATCGTCGCCGACATTCAGTACAAGCCCAAAGCCAGCGATCACCCGTTTGGTGGTCCCGGTGCACACAACGGTGGCCGCATTCGATTCAGCCCCGGCGATGGATTCCTCTACGTGACCACCGGTGACACCCACAATGGCGTGGTGCCGCAGTCGCCCACCCTCATCGGGGGTAAGGTGCTTCGCATCGACCGTGATGGCAAGGCCGCCCCCAACAACGGCGCGCCCGCCGGTTTTGATGCGCGTGTCTTCACCTACGGGCACCGCAACCCACAGGGCATCACATTCCGCCCTGGCACCAACCAGCCTTACACGGCTGAGAACGGCCCTTGGCACAGCGACGAGGTGACAGCGTTGGTCGCGGGCGGCAATGCGGGCTGGGATCCTAGACCCAACATGGCTGGCCGCGGCGCCTGCCCCGACAACTACTGCGGATACAGCCCCAACCAGATGAGGGCCATGGACCCCAAGCAACGGGCCGAATTCATGCCGATGACAGACACGAAGACCTACCCGAATGCGATGAGGCCAGCGTGGAACAACGATGGACTGTCCCAGGGCATGTTCGGCGGAACCTTCTTGAGTGGCCCGCAATGGAAAGGCTGGAACGGCAAGATGGTGGTGGGACTGGCTGGCATTGGCATCCACGGCACACCGGTGGGCAATCGAATCGATATTCTGGACATCGCGGCGGACGGCATGTCTGCGAAGCGCACCACCATGAATCTGCCCATGCCGGCCGCCCGTTTCCGGTCGTTGGTTCAGGGGCCAGACGACAACCTCTACGTTGTCACGGATGAGGGGACCATTGGCCGAATGACGCCCAACTGAAGCACAAACTGAACGACAACCATGCGAAAGCGAGGGCCGAAAGGCTCTCGCTCTTTAGACGGATTCAAAAATGAAATTAGCCTTTTCCGTTTCGGTCGTGTTGCTTTTGCAGGCCAATGCCGCGTTCGGCGATGAGGATCTGTACCGATCCAAAAACTGCATGGCTTGCCACCGGGTGGACCGCAATACTTTGGGGCCCTCGTTCAAAAGCGTGGCGGCCAAGTACGCAGACCAGACCGGGGTCGATGAAATGCTGGCCAAAAAGATACGCGAGGGCGGCTCTGGCGTATGGGGTCAGGTGCCCATGCCACCACAGCCCCAGGTCAGCGAAGCAGAGTCATTCACGTTGGCTCGCTGGATTCTCTCGCTGAAATAGCCATCAAGCGTGAAACCCTGCAGGTCCGATTCACGAAGGATGAGTCGGACCAACACAGCACCATGACGGATACCCCCTGGCCGGGGCCGCCCATCAGTAATCAGTGAAACACCAGCACCGGCAACTTGGACTTGGAGACGATCTTCTGGCTGTGTGAGCCAAAAATGAATTCACCGATCGGCCCACGCCCGTGGGTGATCATCACGATCATGTCGCAGCCGGCCTCGTCCGCCGAATGAATGATGGCTTCGTCCACAGCATAGGCGGTCACGCTGACCCCGTTGAACTCGACACCCGCTTGCTGCGCCCTGCGCTCAAACTGCCCGAGCAACGCTTGGGCGTGCTTCTGGTTCTCGCTTTCGTGTTCGTGCATTTGGCTGACGAACTTGTCTGCGCTTCGGCTCGCCACGTCCAAGGGCAGGTCTGGCTCCACGACGAAGCCGGTGATTCGGGCTTTCAACTGAACCGCGAGTTCCAGGCTCTTGTCCATCAAACGGTGGGTCAACTCCGACCCATCCACGGGCACAAACAGGTGCTTGTACATTCCTACCTCCTACATCAAAAAAATACAACGGTGCTGTGATCTTAATCCCCCGATAAAGCTTATTTGCGCATCGTCTTGATCGAGGGCATGAGGACAGCAATCAGGAGGTTTTCTGGCCCCGTTCGGGGATGGAATGCCAACTACAAGCCGCTAGTCACGAGAACCGATGCGGAGGGTGGCACCGGCCTGGTCCACCGACTGGGTCATGCGGGTCTTTTCGATGCACGGGCACCCCAGCAGAACGTTCCTGCTTGCCCGTCTCTGATGAAATCCGACGCGGCGCGCGGGATTCGGAACGGCGCCTTCAGGTGGATATCGAGCATGGCCTCGAACTGCTCGTCCGTCATTTTGTGGATCACGCCGTCCCACGCGTAACCGGCGTTGTTGACGATGATGTCCAGGCTGCCCAACCCGTCCAGGGCCGTGGTCATGAAACGCAAACCGAAGTTGACATCGGTGGCGGGCTCGATGCCAAGGGCCGATGCCACGACCCGCGCCGTTGACCAAAGCCCCCTTGTCTTTCAGTTCCATGGGTATACCAGTGGATGGGGCGGGCGCTTTTTGCTGCTTGTCCACACTTCCAGCAGAGAGTCATACTACATTTTGTCCTAGACAATCAAACATTCGCGTCTAATACGGACGGCGGCAGCAAGCGTTTTCTGCCGATATGTTGAACATTCGGAGGGACCGTATGAACAAGGTGGCTTTGGTGACTGGGGCGGCGGGCGGCCTGGGTCAAGCACTGGTGGCGAAACTGGCTCAGCAAGGTTGGGACTTGGTGGTGGTTGGGCGCGATGCGCAACGGCTGGCCCAAGCCTTTGGCAATGAGCACCGGCAGATCACGGCCGACTGCTCGACCACCGAGGGTGTGAAAACCATCTTTTCCACCCTCAAGGCGGAAGGTATTCAGCCCGTCGCGCTGGCGCACTGCGTGGGCAACGTGCGCCTGGGCGCGCTGCACCGGATGAGCGAGCAGGATTTCAACGACTGCCTGCAGGCCAACCTGATCAGCGCGTTTCACACCCTGGCGGGGTTCGTGGGCAGCCTGCGCTCTGCGGGTGCCAGCGGCGCGGCCGTGCTGGTGTCTTCGGCGGCTGCACGGGTCGGCACGCCCAATCACGAAGGCGTGGCTGCCGCGAAGGCCGGGCTGGAGGGGCTGGTGCGCGGCGCCGCATCCACCTATGCCGGTGCAGGCATCCGCATCAATGCCGTGGCACCCGGCATGATGGACACCCCAGCCACCGCCGGCCTGATCAGCAGCCCCACCACACGCGAGGCCGCCGCCCGCCAGTACCCATTGGCCGGCATTGGCCATCCATCGGAACTGGCCGAGCTGATGAGCTGGTTGCTGTCGGAGCACGCTGGCCGGGTGACCGGGCAAGTTTGGTCGCTGGACGGGGGCTTTTCAACCATCCGCCCTTTGGTCAAGTGAAGATGTGGCAGCGAATGAAGCCCTCGAAGACTTTTTGCCGCCAGAGCGACGCCCATCCTGAAACCCAGGCGGGTGTGGTTAAATGGCATTTGGATGTGAATGAAATTATTTTGATCAAATGAGCATCAGACACCGAAACCACATCCAAGTGCTGGAAGGCCATGGGCCGACCCTGGTTTATGGGCACGGGTTCGGCTGCAACCAGGACATGTGGGCAGACATCACGCCCGCGTTCACAGGCCAGTACCGCCAGGTGCTGTTCGATTACGTCGGCTCCGGGAAGTCCGACCTGGCTGCGTTTGACCCGCGCCGGTACAGCACCTTGGATGGCTATGCCCAGGATTTGCTGGACGTTTGCGATGCGGCGGGCCTGGAAAGCGACGTTGTGCTGGTCGCGCACTCGGTGAGTTGCTCGATCGGCATGCTGGCGGCGATCGCGCGACCGGGGCTGTTTCGGCAACTGGTCTTGGTCGGCCCCAACCCCTGCTTCGTCAACGACCCGCCCTACGTCGGCGGCTTTGAGCGTGCGGACCTGCTGGAGCTGTTGGAACTGATGGATCGAAATTTCATGGGGTGGGCCAACTTCCTGGCGCCTGTGGTGGCGGGCAGCGCCAGCCCAAGCACCAGCCAGCGCCTGCACGAGAGCTTTTGCTCCACAGACCCCCTGATCGCCCAGTCCTTCGCCAAAACCACCTTCTTTGCCGACAACCGCCACGACCTGCCCAAGGTGGCCACCCCGTGCCTGATATTGCAGCACCGCGAAGACGCTTTGGCGCCTTTGGCCGTGGGGGAGTACATGCAGGGCGTGCTGCCGGCGTCTGAACTTCGGGTGCTGAACGTGGCTGGTCACTGCGCTCACATGAGCCATCCGGGTTTGGTGATCGATGCGATCCGGTCGATCCTGCCCACCGTCGATCGATAGCATGCTGATCGACATCGACGAGTTGCCCAGCCCGTCCTTGATCACGGACGAGCAAGGGGTCATCGTCGGTGCCAACGCCGCCATGCTGGAACTCACGACGCAAGCTGGTGCCTTCTTGTTGGGCCAGCATTTGGATGTGTTGTTGACCACCGGCACCCGCGTTTTCTTTCAAACGCATGTGCTGCCCACCCTGCGCAAAAACGGCGATGTTCGGGAAATTTTTGTCTACCTGAACGGCCGTCAGCAAGCCCGAATTCCAACCTACGTCAACGCCAAGCGCGTAGCCCATCTCGGCGACACGCGTTTCGTCTGGCTGTTCTTTTCAGCACAAGAAAGAAGCCATTTTGAGGCGGAGCTGATCGAGGCTCGAAAGCAGGCACAGACCACGGCCGAGCAGGTGCGCGATGCCCACGAACGCTTGCGCACCCTGCACTTGCAGCTGCAAGAGCAGGTGCATGACACCGAAGCCAAGTACCAGTCCGTGGCGGACTTGGCCTACAAGGACAGCCTGACGCAACTGGGCAACCGCAGAAGCCTGCAATCGGCGGCCTTCAAGCTGGCGTCGAGCGCCGCTCAAACGCAAGGCTTTTCGGTGTTGATGGTGGACATTGATCATTTCAAGCAGATCAATGACGTGTACGGCCACGATCGCGGCGACGACGTGCTCAAGACCGTGGCGAACTGCGTTCAACAAACAGCGCGCCAAAACGACACCGCCATTCGGTACGGCGGTGAGGAGTTTGCCGTGGTGCTGCCGGGCGCCGATGCCGCACAAGCGATCGGCGTTGCCGACCGCATACACCAAGAAATCCAGGCACTTCAGCTGGGGGAAATACGGGTCACCGTCAGCATTGGCGTGGCCACCGCAGGCGACCCTTACGACGACCTGTTCAAGGTGTTGAAGGACGCGGATTCGGCGCTGTATGCCGCCAAACGCGATGGACGCAACCGGTCACGCCATTTCAACGATTTTGCGCCCCCCACCTTGTCCCCGTGAGCGACGGATTGAACGCCGCTGGTGCCCCTATCGGCCCTTGGAAATGACCGCGCAATCGCAGTACCATCGGCGAAACGGGTAGCAGGGAGTTGACAGACGCCATGACAAGCAGCTCGCAAGACATCGTCCGCAGGTTCAACCCGAGGGTTTGGGACGGCCCGGGCCAGACCGTGGTGTTTGGGCACGGGGTGGGCACCGACCAAACCGCCTGGCAGCAGCAAATTGAAGTGCTCTGTGCAGCGGGGTACCGTGTTGTGGCATTTGACTTTGCGGGCGCCACGCCCGCTTCGGCCGCCCACTATTCCCCGTTGCACCACAAAACGCTGTACGGCTTTGCCGAAGACCTGCTGGTGTTGCTGCACACCCTGGAGCTGACAGGGGCCACCTACGTGGGGCATTCGGTCGGGGGTCTGATCGGCATTTTGGCCGCGGTGGCGGAGCCCCGCCGTTTTCAGGCGCTGGTGACCTTGGGCACCTCGGCCCGCTACCTGGACGACCCGGCATCGGGCTATGTGGGCGGCTTTTCGCGAGAACAGGTGGAGGGCATGCTGCAAGCCGCCGCCGACAATTACACCAGCTGGGCCAACGGCTTTGCGCCCCACATTGTGGGCGACCAGAACCCCTACCTGTCTTCGACCGAGTTCAGTCAGCGCCTGTTGGCCTTGCGCCCCGACATTGTTCACGCCACGCTGTCGGCCCTGATGCTGTCAGACCACCGGGGGGACGTTGAACAGTTGACCACGCCACTCAGCGTGCTGCAAACGCGGCAGGACTACGCCGTGCCCTGGTCAGCCGCCCAATGGCTGGCCGACCACGGCCAAGCCCGGCATTTGATCGAAATTGCCGCGAACGGCCACCTGCCACACATCACAGCCCCCGAAGAAGTCAACCAGGCCCTGATGCATTGCCTGGCGAAGGCCTGAGATGCTGGACTTGCTGAACACGGCCGACAACGTCAAGGCGCTGCTGGACGCGGATTGGGTGTGCCTGTGGTGCGGTGAAACCGAAGGGATCGCGCTGCCCGTGGTCTGTGCACCGCCGGCCTGGCTGGACCGACCGTTTGTTCTCCCACCAGGCGGTACAGAGGCCGCACACTGTGTGCGGGACGGCGCCCAGGCCCACGCGGCGTTGCCGATCGGGGTGCGCGGGCGCATGTCGGCAGACGCACTCAGCGGCGCGCTGGATGCGCGACTGCGGCTGGCCCCTGACAGATCCGTGGGCTTGCTGGCGGTGTGGAAGCACGGTCGCAGCGTGCCCCATGGCGCGGAAGAACGGGCGCAAGTCATCTTGAGCGCCATCGGTTTGCTGATCTGGAAAGCCAGTGCCAGCACCAACGTGATCGAAACGAATCCGGTGATGTATGGCTTGGCGGCGGCCTTGCCACAGGGCGTTGTGCTGGTGCCGGTGGATGGGCGCATGGGGTACGCCAATGGGCCGGCGGCGGCTTGGCTCGATTTGCCCGAAGGCGAAGCCACGCCGGCGGCACTGTCGCAAGCCCTGACCGCTTTCGTGCAACGCGCGATGAACGCCGACGAAGTGAATGCCTACGCAAAGCGCATTCTGACGAACCGTGCCATGGCCAGCGAGCAGCGCAGCATGACCTGGCGTTTCGCCACCGACCCCAAGGCCTTGCGGGTGACGATCACGCCCGTGGGCAAGGCGCGCCAGAGCGCCTGGGCCTGGCTGATGGACGACGTGAGCGAGGAAACCGCCCTGCGCGATCAGTTGGCGGACCAAGAACAGAAGTTCAGGCGCTTCTACCAGACCTTGCGCGATGCGGTCGTTTTCTACGACCTTCAAGGGCAACCGCTGGAATGCAATGCTGCCTTGTCGGACTTGACAGGCGTTCATGACACCGAAATGGCGCAACTGACGCCCGAACAACTCGGTTGGACCGAGCAGGTGTGGGAGGACGTGCTGGGCGAATGCCTGGCCAGCGGTTACTCCACCCCGCGCGAGCGGCACATCCGGTCTGCCTCGGGTTTGACGGTGACGGTGGAGTCGGTCGCTCATTTGCGGCGCGACCCGACAGGCCAGGCCGATGGCGTGTGGGAAGTGCTGCACGACATCACCGCCCGAAAAAGCGCCGAAGCGCAGTTGATTTTGTCGGCCGAGGCGTTCGCCCGGCACAGCGATGGGGTCGTTCTCACCGACGCCGACGCGGTGATTTTGACCAACAACGAAGCGTTCTCGGCCACCTGCGGCTACAACCGGGATGAGTTGCGCGGGCACAAACCCAGCCTGTTCAAATCCGGCAAGCACGACGAGAAGTTCTACGCCCGCATGCGGCATGAAATTTTCAACACCGGCTGGTGGCAAGGCGGGGTCTGGAACCGGCACAAGGGCGGTGACCTGTTTTTCAAATGGCTCAGTGTCAACGCCATCCGCAACGACCAAGGCGAAATCACCCACTTTGTGGGCATCTACCGCGATGCGTCCACGGTGAAGAAGGCGCAGGACCGGATCGAATACCTGGCCACCCACGACAGCCTGACCCAGCTGCCGAACAAAATCCTGTTCGAGGACCGGCTCCAATCGGCCTTGCAAGCGGGCTTGAGCGGCGAGCGGCTGTTGGCGGTGATGCGGGTGGACCTCGATGGTTTTCAGCAAGTCAACAGCGCCTTGGGTTACGCCGTGGGCGATGCCTTGCTCAAAGAAGTGGCGAACCGGCTGCGCAACTTCGACGCCAAAGGACACGCCGCCTCCCGCCTGTCGGGCGATGAATTTGGCCTGTTGCTCAGCGTGGCCGACCTGAACGAGCTGGTGGAGCACAGCGAACGCCTGCTGCGCCGACTGAACGAACCCCACACGCACCAGGCTTCGCCCATCGTGATCCCGGTTTCCATCGGCATCAGCGTGTACCCCGCCGACGGCCAAAACGCGGAAACGCTGCTCATCAAAGCAGATGCGGCACTGCGTCGGGCCAAACAATTGGGCAGCCACGGCTACCAGTTCTTTGCCGACGACATGGCCGAGACCATCACCCGGCGCTTTGCCATCGAGAACGGGCTGCGCATGGCGCTGGAGCGGCAAGAGCTGTTCCTGAACTATCAGGCCCAGATGTCGGCCGTGGATGGCAGCGTGGGCGGCTGTGAAGCGCTGGTGCGTTGGCGCCGAGCCGATGAGGTGGTGCCGCCGGGGGTGTTCATACCTGTCGCGGAAATGTCTGCGCTGATCATTCCCATGACGGAATGGGTGCTCAGGCAGGCGTGCCGGGATTTGCGCCAGTGGGACGAACAAGGCGTCCATGTGCCCACGGTCAGCGTGAACATTTCGGCCAAGCACTTTCAGTCGGAAAAAATGGTGCCCCGCTTCCTGCAAATCCTGGAGGAAGAGCAGGTTCACCCCAACCGCATGTGCCTCGAAATCACCGAAGGTGCGCTGGCCGAACCCGAACAGTGCGAGGCCAAGCTGGCGGCCCTCAAACGGGCCGGCTTCGCATTGAGCATTGACGATTTCGGCACTGGGTTCTCGTCGCTGTCTTACTTGAAGCGTTTCCGCCTGGATGAACTCAAGATCGATCGGAGCTTCGTCAACGGTATCGAGAACGACGCGGGGGACCGGGCCATCGTGGACGCGACGCTCTCCATGGCGCACAGCTTGGGTATGCGGGTGGTGGCCGAAGGGGTGGAGCTGCAAAGCCAGGCCGACTACCTCAAGCAGCGGGGCTGTGAACTGCTGCAAGGGTATTGGTTCGCTCGACCGGTGGATGCGGCCGCCATGCTGGCGTTTGCGCGGACGGTGATACCCTGAGGCGTCCAGAGGCTCAACCACACCCCACCACCATGCTTCTGTTTGCCACCACCGTTTTTCTGTCGGCATTTCTGCTGTTCCAGGTTCAGCCCATCGTCGCCAAGATGATCCTGCCGTGGTTCGGTGGTTCGTCCTCGGTCTGGACGCTTTGCATGGTGTTCTTTCAGGTCGAACTGCTGCTGGGCTACGCCTACGTGCACTGGGTGCACGAGAAACTGAGCCCTCAGCGCCAACCCTGGGTCCATGGCGCGTTGCTGCTGCTGAGCCTGGCCACCTTGCCGATCGTGGCAGACCCCACTTGGAAACTCAGTGCCCAGGCCGCTCCCACCTGGAGCGTGCTGGGCGTGCTGGCGACCACGGTGGGCGTGCCGTACCTGCTGCTGTCCACCACCGGCCCGCTGATGCAGGCCTGGTTCGCCCGCAGCTTTGTGGAACGCGGCCAGCAGACCTACCGCCTCTATGCCCTGTCCAACCTCGCGTCCATGCTGGCGCTGTTGTCCTACCCGGTGCTGGTCGAGCCTCGGTTGGCGGTAGCGCCACAAGCCTGGTTGTGGTCGGGCGGCTACGCGCTGTTCGTGCTGTGTTGTGTGGCCACCGCGGTCTACACCCTCAAACGCCAGCAGATGGGCGACCACACCGCAATCGCGCTGGAAGACAGTCCACGCCCACCGTGGCGCGAGATCCTGCTGTGGGTGGGACTGGCGGCCTGCGCTTCGACCCTGCTGCTCGCACTCACGAGGCACCTGACGCAAGATGTGGCGCCCGTGCCGTTCTTGTGGGTGCTGCCATTGGCGCTGTACCTGCTGAGCTTCATTCTGTGTTTTGACGCACCGCGCTACTACGTGCGGCCCGCATTCCTGGCGGCGCTGCCGCTGTCTTTCCTGGCGCTGGACCGGGTGATGGACGGCGGGCTGGAAATACCTTGGCTGGTGGTCCTGCTGTGCGGAGCGCTGTTTGTGTGCTGCATGGTGTGCCACGGCGAACTGGTGCGGCGCAAACCCGCTGTGCGCCACCTGACGCTGTTTTACCTGATGCTGTCCGTGGGAGGTGCCCTGGGTGGCCTGTTCGTGGGGCTGCTGGCGCCGGTGCTGTTCCGGGCCTACTTCGAGCTGCCCATCGCCCTGATGGCGACCGCCGTGCTGGTGACTTGCGCCTTGTGGGAGGAGATCGGTCGCCGGGCGCCGCGTTGGGGCCGAGCCCTGCTGATCCTGGCCCTGCTGGTTCTGGGTGTGCGGCTGGGGGCGGTGTCGCTGGACTACGTGCGCGGCTACGCCGAGGTGGTGCGCAATTTCTACAGCCAAACCCGCATTGAGGACGGCACGGACGAGGACCTGGGACCGGTGCGCAGCATGGTGCATGGGCGCATCACCCATGGCGAGCAGTACCTGAAGCACTCGGACAAAGCCACGGCCTATTACTGCGAGCGGTCGGGCGTGGCACGCGCCTTGGCCAGCCTGCCCACCGACCGACCCCGCCAGCTCGGTGTGGTCGGCCTGGGCGCGGGCACGCTGGCGGTGTACGGCCGCGATGGCGACGAAATGCGCATGTACGAGATCAACGACCAAGTTGTCGATCTTGCGCAGCGGCACTTCAGCTACCTGCGCGACACGCCCGCGCGCATCGTGTCTGTGCTGGGCGACGGGCGGCTGATGCTGGAGCGCGAACCGCCGCAAGGTTTTGACCTGCTGGCGATGGACGCCTTTTCGGGCGACTCCATTCCCACCCACCTGGTGACGCTGGAGGCCTTCGACGCCTATGCGCGCCACCTGCGCCCCGGTGGCCTGCTGGCGGTGCACATCACCAACACCTACCTGGACCTGCGCCCGGTGATGGCGGCAGCCGCCGAGCACCTGGGGCGCGTGGCCTTGCTGTTGGAGCTCAAGCGCGGCCACGGCGACCCCTTCTGCCGCCGATCCTCTTGGGTGGTGTTCGTCTCACCGGAACAAGCCAGCGCCTTGCCGGCACCGCTTCAAGGTGCCGAAGTGCTACGGCCGCGCAACGGCTTCAGGCCCTGGACCGACACCTTCTCCAACCTGTTCGACATCCTGATCTGACGCGCCGGCGATTGGAGGAACGCTTGCGACCGTGGCCCAGAGGCCATCAACGCAAGCCGCCTGGGTCATGGCTGTGGGGAGGCCTCCAGCCGCCGGGTGTCAAACCCTTTGGTCTGCAGCCGTTGGATCAAGGCCTCGTACACGGCGGGCTCGACCGTTGGCGTGCGCGACAGAATCCACAGGTATTCGCGCTGGGGCTCGCTCACCGCCGCCAGTTGGTAATCGGCATCCAGGTCGATCACCCAGTAGTTGCCCCAGACCATGGGCAGGAACGACAACCACGCCGGCGCAAACCGAACCTGGAGTTTGGGGGAGTCGGACTCACCGACCTGCCGGGCTCGACCGACCGCCTCGGCGATCTCACCATCGGCCTTTTGGCAGCGGTTGGTCACTTCGATCTGCCCCGATTCCAGCCGACGGTACACGGCCTGAGTGCGGGCCACACACATGCGCTGGAATCGATTTGGGAACTTGGCCACTTCGTACCAAGTACCCAGGTAACGCGGAACGTCCAGGCGGGCAATGGTGGCCAAAGGCGGTGCGGAGGTCGCTTCTTGGGCCTGAGCGCTGGGCAGCCACAGCGCCCACAGCAGGGCCAAGCTGCACAGCCACCGAAAGTTCAATGTCAACGTTGTTCTTGAAGGCATGGGTCGTGTCATTGGATGCATGAGCGAGGGCACTCAGTGGGCGCCAGCGGCTTTCACGGGGCGGCCATCGCCGATGGTGGTGCCGGGGTACAGGATCACGGTTTCACCGGCCTTCAGCCCCTCCTGCACCCAGGCGCTCTCGGCGTGCCGGTCTTTGAGGGTAACAGGTCGGGCGCGGGCCTGGCCGGCGTCAACCACAAACACCTGCCAACCCTCGCCCTGTCGCACCAGCGCGGCCGAGGGCACGAGCAGGGCCCCGTCTTGCGCTGAGAGGCTGATGCGCGCATCGACCCGGAAACCGTCACCCAGGCGCTGCACATCCTCTGGTTGGGCGTCCAGCGTTACGATGACGTTTACGCGCTGTTCCTCAATGCCCAGCGCCGACACTTTGGTGAAAGCCTGGGGCTCCACGCGGGCCACCCTACCGACCAGCGGTGGCTGGGCACGGCCGGTGGCCAGCTCCACCACCGCACCGGGCGGAATGCGCGGCGCGTCACCCGACAGCACATCCACCACCGCTTCAAGCGCAGCGGTGTCGCCAATGTCCAGCAGCGCCTGGCCGGCGGTAACGGGTTCGGCGTTGTCCTTGTGCAGCTTGAGCAAGCGGCCAGTGACCGGGCTGGTGAGCGCCCATGAACCTAGCGTGCCGCCCTGAGCCCCCACACTGCTGACCGGTTGAACCCGCTGCTGCGCAGCGCGGGCTTCGCCCAGGGCATGATCGGCCACGGCCTGCTGGGCTTGCCCAGCGCGCAGGGCTTGCTGCGCGGCTTCGCGCGCCAGTCGGGCCTGATCACGGGCCGAGGGGGCGATGAAGTTGTCCCGAGCGAGCTGGTCGGCGCGCTCGGCTTCCAGCGTGGCTTGAGCCAGCGCGGCCTGCAGCCGCTGGACGTTGGCGGCCGCAGCGGCCAGCGCGGCATCGGCGCTGCCCACCCGTTCCTGCAACACGCTGCGAGTGCGCGCATCGATCATCGCTGGCGCTAACGGCACCAGCTGGGCCACCACGTCGCCGGCTTGCACCGCATCGCCCACCTGGAGCGTGGGCCGCTGCAGTTGCGCCGCAGTGGGAGCCACCACGGTGTAGCGCTGCTGCAAGCGCAGTCGTCCGTCCTCTTCAATCACCTGTTCAAACCGGCCCACCGCCACGGTTGCGGTGTCCACCACCAACGGGCGCGGCCGGTAGGCCGCCCACAGCACGGCCGCCAGGGCCAGCACGGTCACCGCCCCCATGAGCCAGCGGCGCTGGGCCGCGCCTTTGTGTTTGTTCGTTGTGTTCATTCACGCACTTTCAAAACCGCCACCAAATCCAACCGGTCGATCTGCCGGCGCACCAGCAACGCACTGACCACGCCAGCAGCCAGCACAATGAGCGCGGCCGACGCGTAGGTGGACGATTCGATGACCACCGGAAAATCGATCGCGTCGCTGGCCATGAGCTGCATCATCAAGGCCGCCAGGCCCCAGCCCAGCAGCGCCCCGAGCGGCAAGGCCAACAGCAATTCCAGCAACAGCTCGGCCAGCAGCAACACCGACACCTCGGCCCGCGTCATGCCCAGCACGCGCAAGCTGGCCAGCTCCCAAGCCCGCTCGGACAACGAAATGCGTGCCGCGTTGTAGATGATGCCCACCGCCATGGCCACCGCGAACAGCGTGAGGATGCCACTGAACACCCCCATGTTGCGCTGGGTGCGGTGGTTGAACTCGGCCATGGTGCTGGCCTTGTCGAACACCGAGTTGATGAGCGGCGCGTTCTTGACGGCGGCCCAGAAGGCGTCCATGGCCCGTGGGTCCACCTGCAGCGCCGCGTCGGCCGCGCCATTGCCATCGCCGGCCAGGCGGTTGAGCGTGTCCAGGTTCATGTAGAGCAGCTGGCCGAACATGGTGTGGGCGATGTCCACCACCGGCACCTCCACCGTACGCTGGCTCCACAGCCGGAACTGGATCTGCACCCGGTCGCCGATGCGAGCGCCGAGTTCTTTGGCCAGCAGGGCCGACAGCACCACCCCCTCGGGCGGCAACGACAAGGCGCCGCGCTGCTCGTCCACCAGGCGCATCAGCCGCGCGTCACTGCGCAGGGCCTGCAAGGCGGTGTCCTTGGTGGTGCCACGCAGGCTGACCTTGACCGGCTCGGTGCGGTAGACCTCGGCGTCCAGCACGCCGGGCAGGCGCTGGAGGTCGCGCACCGCGTCCACCGGCACCGGACGGTGAAAGTTGACCAGCACATCGCCCTGCTGCACCTGGCGAAACTGAACGTCCACGATGTGGGCAATGGCGTCGAGCCAGAACGCACCCGAGATTTGCAGCGCCACCGCGAGCGCGATACCAGTGACGGTGAAGGCGGCGCGCAGTGGCCGCCGCTCCAGATTGCGCACCACCATGCGGGCGCCGGTGGACAGGAAACGCCCCAGCCCCAGGCGTTCGAGCAGCGTGGCGGTGTAAGCCGGGGGGACAGGCGGCAACATGGCCTGGGCCGGGCGCAGGCGCACCACCGCATGGATGGCCGTCCAGGTACCGGCGGCCGCGGCCAGCGCGGCGATGGCGGCGGACAGCAGCACCAGCGCAGCGTCGGTGGCGTAGGCCAGCCGGTTGAAGCGGAACACCTCGTCGTACAGGCTGAGCATGGCGCGGCCAATCAGCTGGCTCAGGCCCAAACCTGCCACCACGCCCAGCCCGGCAATCACCAACGCGAGCTGGGTGTAGTGCCAGGCGATGGCACCGTCGCTGTAACCCAGCGCCTTGAGCGCGGCGATCTGGCTGCGCTGCGTGGCCACCTGGCGGCTGAGCACCACGTTGAGGATGAACATGGCCACGGCCAGAAAAATGGAGGGCAGCACCGTGCCCATGACCTGGAGCTGAGCCAGTTCGTCGCTGACGATCTTGGTGGAGAGCTGGCGGTCGCGCCCCACGGCCCCGATGCTGCCATGGGGTTCGAGCAGCCGGTCCAGGGCCGTCAGCACCGGCTGCTCAGCCATGCCCGCGTGCAAGCGCAACGCCACCTGGTTGAAGGCGCCCTGCATGTCAAACGCCTCGGCCATGCGGTGGCCGTCTATCCACCAGATGCCGAAGCTGGTGTCATCGGGCGCCCCGCCCTGCGAGGCGAACACGTACTCGGGCGACACGGCCGTACCCACCAGGTGCACCCGCTCCAGCCGGCCGTTCAGAATGGCGTGGACCACATCACCCGGCTGAAGTTTGCGCGCGGCAGCAAAACGGTCGCTCACCAGGGCTTCGAGCTGGCCGTCGCGCTCGGGCCAACGGCCGGTGCGCAGCGTCAACGCGTTCAATCCTTGCCGGCCCGCGTGCACCCGCGCCAGGTCCAGCCCAATGAAACGGCCAGTGACCGGTTGCAGCACGCCCGGCAAATCCACCTGCGCGTCGAACACCATGGCCAGCTGCACCTCGGCCACGCCGGGCAAGGCCTCGATGCGCTCGCCCAGTGCCACCGGTGCGCGCTTGACGCCAGCAAACAGGTCCGCCAGGCGGTTGTCGCGGTAAAAAGCATCGCGCGACGTCTGCAACGAATCGTGCACCGCGAACATGCCCACAAAGCCCGCTACACCAATGGCCACCACCACCGCAATGGTGAACACCTGTGCCCGCAACCGGGTCAGGTCGCGCCAGAGCTTGGTTTGCAGCGCGGTCATGGGGTCACCAGGACAAAGACGATGCCGCAACCTTGTGGGCGTTGACGCGGCTTTCGACGATGCGGCCGTCGGCCAGGCGCAGCACCCGGTCGGCCATGTCGGCAATGGGCGCGTTGTGGGTGATGACCACGGTGGTGGTGCCCAGTTCTCGGTTCACCCGCTCGATGGCCTGCAACACCATCACGCCCGTGGCGCAATCGAGCGCGCCGGTGGGCTCGTCGCACAACAGCACGGCAGGCCGCTTGGCGATGGCGCGGGCAATCGCCACCCGCTGCTGCTCGCCGCCCGACAGCTGCGACACGAAGTGGTGCCGGCGTGGCGCCAGACCCACCAACGCCAGCGCGTCGGCCGGGTCCATGGGGTCGTCGGCCAGGTCGGTCACCAAGGCCACGTTTTCTTCGGCGGTCAGGCTGGGAATGAGGTTGTAGAACTGGAACACAAAGCCCACGTGCTCGCGCCGGTAACGCGTCAGCTCGGCATCGCCCGCGCCGATGAGCTCGTGCGCCTGACCGCCGTGCGTCCATTGGGCCGAGCCACTGGTGGCGGTGTCCAGCCCACCCAGGATGTTGAGCAGCGTGGACTTGCCGCTGCCCGAGGCCCCCAGCAGCACCACAAACTCACCCCGTTGCACGTCCAGGTCCACCCCCCGCAGGGCGTGAACCGCCGTGTCGCCTTCGCCGTAGATTTTGGTCAAACCGCGCGCGAAGAAAACCCCGTTGGACTTGGACGTTGCTGGCATCCGTTCATTATGTTGGCCGCCGCTGGGAACGAGATGACATGCGTCAATAAGAGCCGCTGCTCATTCCAAAAACGCGGCCACCCGTGTTATTGTCAAAACCAACAGACAAAAATGCCTTGATTGATTGATCAAAGCTGGCAAATTCGCGTGACCGCACCCCATTTTGACGAGCTACACATGCGCCAGCGGCTGGCGGTGGAGTGGTTGGTTTTGCTGATCGCGGCCATGGGCTTCGCTGGCGTGCTGTGGTGGATGTGGAACGCCGACCGCCAAGCCATCGAACAACGCGAAACCGAGCGCCTGCATGCCGAGGCCACGGTCATCGAGCGCAATGCGACGCACCAGTTTGACGCGGTCAACCAGGTGCTTCAGGGCTTGATCAGACGCGTTGACCTGCAACGGCACGACGCTGCCAGCACCGCCCAAACCGAAGCCCATTTGCAACTTCTTTCGGGCGCCATGCCCGAC
>JACCDQ012212445.1_pt1 | contig 28137 bp, 23 predicted proteins | sample 7446031 | NCBI WGS metagenome assembly JACCDQ01 (sample SAMN15323442, study PRJNA562643) | freshwater metagenome | isolation source: river surface water | place: USA:Blue River Watershed | collected 2017-08-17 | reverse complement strand
TACATCTTTTGGAAAACATGAGCCACCATAACCACAACCCGGATATAAAAAGTGATAACCAATACGTGGATCAGAACCAATACCTTGCCTGACCATCTCGATATCAGCACCCACAATTTCCGCTAAGTTGGCTAATTCATTCATAAAACTAATGCGCGTCGCTAACATTGAGTTAGCTGCATACTTAATAAGTTCAGCACTTCTTAAATTGGTGACCACGAGTCTTTCGTGATTTCTTTGGAAAGGTGCATACACTTGTTTCATGACTTCAATTGCTTTTGAATCTTCAGTACCAATCACAATACGATCAGGACGCATGAAATCTTCTACCGCAGCACCCTCTTTTAAAAATTCAGGATTGGAGACAACACTATAATGAATGTCGACATTTCTTTTCTTTAATTCTTCAGCGACAGCCGCTTTAACTTTATCACCCGTACCAATCGGCACCGTTGATTTGTCTACAATCACTTTTTCTGAAGTCATAAAGCGGCCAATGTTACGTGCTGCTTCTGTGACGTATTGAAGATCAGCAGAGCCATCCTCGTCAGGCGGGGTGCCTACTGCAATAAATTGGACTTCGCCAAAGTGAACAGCTTCTTCGATATTTGTTGTGAAAGAAAGACGTCCGTTTTCCACATTACGACGCACAATTTCTAAAAGGCCAGGTTCGTGAATAGGAATGCCACCTTCTTTGAGGATGCGAATCTTCTCTGGATTCACATCAAGGCCTAATACATGATTACCGACCTCGGCTAAACACGCTGCCCCGACTAAACCTACATATCCTGTACCAATAACTGTGATTTTCATAATAATTCGTTGAATTTAAAGCTATATTTTACCCTTTTTATTTAGGGCTTGTCTTTTCTAGGTGCGGATTTCACTTATAATTTAAAGAATATAAGAAAGGTTAAACATGACAGCTTTATTTCAGTATTTACATAGGGTTCAATCGATCTGGGTAGACAATCTTGAGTACCAAGTGAAAGAAGGTTGGGTGTGGCTAGATCCGATACTGACTTTGGTGCGCGATTATTTTTTTGAAACCACTGTCGTTGTGACTGTGATTCTTTTATATAGCATTATTTTTTCCGCCATATCAATTTATGGACAAAAAGCGACACCTAAAAAAATTGTCTATACGGATGAGTTTAAAAATTTAGTGAAGGGTATCGATCTTCATTTAGGCGATGAACCTAAAAAAACCGCAGTAAAAAAACCTACAAAAAAGAAAACTACTTAATTGCTATAAAAAGGGTAATCGATATAACCTTTTTCCGTGCCTCCATAAAAAGTTCTTTGATTGGGCGTATTAAGTGGGTAATCATTTTCAAGTCGTTTCACTAAATCTGGATTAGCAAGAAAAGGTACACCAAAAGCAACGAGATCAGCTTCATTATTTTCAATGGCGCTCTCAGCCATAGCCTTGTTGTAGCCATTGTTCGTCATAATGTTCATACCACCTTGCGCTTTAAATAATTTTTTTAATTCAGCAAAATTAACTTTAGGATTAGCATCACGTGGCCCACCTGTTTCGCCTTCAATGATATGAAGATATGCTAATTTTCTTTTGCCTAGTTCAGTGACTACATAGCTATATAAGTTTTGTGGATCTGAATCATCAATATCATTAAATGTAGATGCAGGTGAAATACGACAGCCAATTAAATTCGCTGGATAGACTTTGATAATTTCATCAACTACCTCTAACAAAAAGCGCGTACGATTTTCTATCGATCCTCCGTATTGATCGTCACGATGATTTGTTTTGTCTCTTAAAAATTGATCAATAAGATAACCATTAGCTGCATGCACTTCAATCATATCGAATCCAGCTTTTTTAGCATTTAAAGTGGCTTGAGCATATTGCTTAGCGAGTGATTTAATTTCATCAATCTCTAATGCTTTAGGTTCTGATACATCGACTAAGCCTTTGCTGTTGAATGTTTTTGCTTTAGCTCTGATTGCTGAGGGCGCTTGAGGTGACATGTTGTTTGGTAGTAATTCGCTATGGGAAATACGACCGACATGCCAGAGTTGCAAACAAATTTTTCCATTCTTTTGATGCACAGCATCGGTAATTTTTTTCCAGCCTTCAATTTGACCTTCAGAATAAATACCAGGTGTTGAAATATAGCCTTGACCTTCAGGACAGATTTGAGTCGCTTCCGCGATAATTAACCCTGCACTCGCTCGTTGTTCATAATACGTCACGTTCATATCCACGGGTTCACGGTTTTCATTAGCACGATTTCGGGTAAGCGGCGCCATGACACAGCGGTTATTGAGTGTTAAATTACCTAATTGATATGGGCTATAAAGTGCATGAGTTGTCATAAAAGTCTTGTTGGAATTTGTTTGAAATTAAAAATTGAAGAGCCCTATTTTACTCTTAAATAGGGCGTGAATAAAATTAAACCGATTTACTTCTTAACCGGTTTTTTTTCTTTGGCTTTAGTTGTTGTCGTTTTTGATTTCTTTACAGATTTTTTAGTAGAGGTCACTTTTTTAGTTTCTTTTTTGGTTGTAGCTTTCGTTGCTTTTTTTGCTTCTACAGCTGCTTTTTTTGCCAATGAAGCTTCTAATTCTTTTACTTGATTTTCAAGAGCATCAATACGTAACAATTTTGTATTGGCTTCTTCCAAGTCTAATTTCAGCTTTTGAATTTCAGCATCTTTAAAATAAGTCGCTTGATAACTTGCGTATCCATAGATAAGTGAGCCCACTGAAATGACACCAGTCACAATATAGATAATAAGATTTTTTTTATCTGCCTTCTTTTTTTCTGGGATATTAAAGGGTGCTTCTTCTTTTTGATCAAATTCCATTTTATTTTCCTTGGTTATTATTTAATGCGTGTTATTTGAATACCATCAGGTTCTATTCTAGCTAAAAAAGTTTTGTTAAGTTCTTTATTAATTATTTTATGTTTTTTATTTAATACTTCTATATTGGCATTTTCAATTAAAAAACTCTCACCAATATTCATGATTTGGTATGGATAATAACCTGATCCTTCAAAACGAACTGATTTTCTTTGTTCAATGAATTTAAATTGCCGAGTTTTTAACCGGAAAGATAATTCTCTTAACTTTTGGACCATTATGCAAAAAGTTTCCAAAGAAGCGTTGTAATAAATGCTGCAATTGAAAGATAAATATATTTTTTTAAGCGTTTACTTAAATTATCTTTTTTAATCTCTTGGAAACTAGTATCAGTTTCATCTAATTCATATTTGGTAATGACAGAATTAACATCAATATTAAGGAATCGACAATAGCGTTTAATAACGGCTTGTTTCAACTTATTTGAATGAAAAAAAGCAGCTAAGTTATTTTCAATCGCTTGGACTTGTTGTACAGATAAACATAATTCCGTTGCGATATCGTCAGCTTTAAGTTTGAGTTCACGACGCGCTTTTGTGAGCACCTGGCCGTTATATTCGAGATTTGACATAAATAAAAAATGTTAATAATTGATAACATTTTAATTTATTTTACGTTTTAAGGATATACGTGATATGGATATTACTGAATCATCTTTCGGATTTTTTTAGGACCACCTTTAGCTAAAAAATCCCATATAGATGCGGGAAGGAGCTTCATGATGGCCCCTACAATATTCATTTGCCAAGGAATAATGATAAAACGTTTTTTATTCTGAATAGCTATGATGAAACGAGATACTGCATCATCGACATCTAAAATAAAAGGCATCGCATAACGATTATGTTTCGTCATAGGTGTATGAATATAGCCTGGGGCAATGGTTGTGACGTGAATACCAAAAGGCTTCATTTCAATACGAAGACTTTCTAGATAATTAATGAGCGCTGCTTTTGAAGTGCTGTAAGCACTAGAACCAGGCAAGCCCCTAATACCAGCTACACTTGCAATCCCTACCAATTGACCCGATTTCTTCTTTTTAAAAGCTTCTATAAAAGGAAGGAAGGTATGAATCACACCAAATAAATTAATTTCGATTACCCGTTTAAAAGTTTGGAGGTCTTCTTTTTTACCCGCAAGCGTTCCAGTGCTGACTCCGGCATTAGCAATCACAATATCGGGTGCCCCATATTTTTTGATGAAATGATTTGCAGCTTTTTGAAGATTTTTTTGATCTGTGACATCGATCCCATAAATCTCACAAGGGGTTTTGATCTTCAATTTTATTTTATGAAGAAGTTCTAGGCGTCGTCCCACTAAACCTAAAATGGCGCCTTGATTTGCATATTGACGAGCTAAAGATTCACCGATGCCACTTGTGGTACCGGTGATAAAGACCTTTAAAGGTTTATTTTTTATTGCGATCTTTTCTGACATTACTAATGATGAAGTCAGCAATTTGAAGCGCTTCATTATTACCGCCTGCCATCGTGCTTGAAGTAATGTATTTACCGTCAATCATTAATGTAGGGACGCCGGTTGCACCTGATGCTTTAAAAACCTGTGCAGCTTTATTTAAAGAAGCATTCATTGAGAATGAATTAAAAGCATCTTCTACTTTTTTACGATCAAGGCCTGATTTTAATGTGACCCATTGAAGAATTGCTTTTTCGTCACCTGGGCTAAGGGAGCGTTCTTTATGCACTGCATCAAAGAGAGGTGTATGAAGTTTATCTGCTACACCTAAAGTTTCCATTGCATAAAAGGCTCTGGCCATAGGCGCCCAATCAGGACGAGGAATCGCTGGCATACGTTTAAAGTAGACATCTTTAGGTAATTTTTTTACCCAATCACTCAAAATCGGATCCATTTGGTAGCAGTGAATACAGCCATACCAAAAGAGTTCAGTAACTTCGATTTTATCTTTGTTATCTGTTGGAACAGTTTGTACTGTTTTATCAAAATTAACACCAGCCTCAGGTGCGGCTGCAAAAGAGAGTGATGTAAAAAGCATTAAAAAAATGAATAAGATTTTTTTCATTGAAGATATCCTTAATTATTCGAATTTGTATGGTTTAGAGTCGCTTTCACTAAAATAGGTTTAAAGCCATTTTTAATGAGATCATTTTTTGTTTTCATAATTTGTGCGTCATCGATCATGGGGCCCACTCTTACTTTATGCACCACTTCATTATTTTGAGAAGGTGCTGTCAGTACGACCGCTTCAAATCCTAAAAGTGCCAATTTTGCTTTGGTATTATCTGCATCCTTATCTGTCGTAAAGGAGCCTACTTGATAGAAGTAAACCTCTTTTTGAGGGATATTTGCTGGATTTTTTAAAGACTGTGTTGTTTCACGATCTGAAATATCTTTGTCCCCATTGGGTAGGATATTATAAAAATCAAACTTTGTAGGTTGATCTTGTATAGCATCCGCAGTTTCACCTTCTGGTTTTGCACCTTGGATTTCAATACAAGCACCATTCGTATCTTTGCTTACAAAAGGGCTTTTACCATTAGTAATAAAAACAGTAATACCAATGGATAAGCCAATGCCTACTAAAATGCCCATAAAAAGGCCATTCACAAAAGAACTACCTGATTTACCTTTTTCCATATACGCCTTTTAAATTACATTTTTTCCGGAGCTTTGACGCCTAAGAGATCAAGACCATTTTTTAATACAATTTGTGTAGCACGAATTAAACTCAAACGTGCTATTTTTTCATCTTCATTCTCAACCAAAAACTTAGTGTCATTATAATAGCTATGAAGATCGGCCGCACAGTCTTTTAAATAGTTTGCAATCGTATGTGGCGCTAATTCAACGCCTGCATGTAATACCACTTCTGGAAATTCGCTTAAGCGTTTAATCAGAATCAATTCTTGTGAGGATTTAAGCCCATCAATATTAACGCTTTCTAATTTGTTAATATCGCCACCCCATTGTTTTAAAACACCTGCAATACGTGCATGCGCATATTGAATGTAATACACAGGGTTATCTGAGTTTTGTGTTTTAGCCAAATCAATATCAAACACAAGTTGTGAATCAGGCTTGCGAGCAACAAGAAAATAACGTGTTGCATCACAACCGACTTCATCAATCAAATCGCGTAAGGTGACATAACTACCCGCACGTTTAGAAAGTTTGACTTCTTCCCCGCCCTTCATCACAGTAATCATTTGATGCAACACATATTCAGGATAAGTTTCAGGAATGCCTACTTTTAATGCTTGAAGCCCTGCCCTGACCCTTGTGATTGTACTGTGATGGTCCGATCCTTGCTCGTTGATGACGCGTTTAAAACCTCGCTCCCATTTATTGTAGTGATAAGCCACATCAGGAATGAAGTAGGTGTAACTGCCATCCGATTTTTTCATAACACGGTTCTTGTCATCACCAAATTCATTGGTTTTTAACCAAAGCGCGTTATCTTCTTCATAAGTAAAACCATTTTTGATGAGAGATGCGACAACTTTTTCAATCTGACCGTTTTGGTAAAAGGAAGATTCGAGAGTGAAAACATCAAATTTAATTTGGAATGCACTTAAATCTTGATCTTGTTCGTGTCTTAAATAGGCAACACTAAATTGTCGAATAGATTCTAAGTCGTCAATATTGCCTGACGCATGAATCGTTTTACCTTCGCATTCAATATCTTCTTTATTTAAAAAAGCATTTGCGATTTCAACAATATATTCACCCCGATAACCATCTTCAGGAAATGCAGGATCTGAGGGATCTATGTTGAGACATCTTGCATGGACAGATTTTGTAAGATTATCAATCTGGGCACCCGCGTCGTTGTAATAAAATTCGCGCGTCACATCCCAACCATTAAATTTTAGAAGTCTTGCTAATGAGTCACCAATCGCAGCACCTCGGCCATGACCCACATGGAGTGGCCCTGTAGGATTCGCTGACACAAATTCGATTTGGACTTTTTGAGATTTGCCTTTTTTATCATGACCCGAAGTATTTTGTCCGTAAGCTTTAGGATTTTTTAAAATCTCATGGATAATTAAGGTGCGTGCTTTTTCACTTAAATAGAAATTAATAAAACCCGCACCGGCTATTTCAACTTTTTCAATAAAAGGTGAGGCAGGTAATCTCTCAATGATGAGGGTTGCTAAATCACGTGGATTTTTTTTCAAAGGCTTTGCGAGTGTCATAGCCAAATTACTTGAAAAATCACCATGCTCAATCGATTTAGGACGATCTAATTGAATAGAATTCGCTAAAATCTCAGGATGTATAGATTGTGCAATGGGCAACAATAATTGTAGTAGATGTGATTTCACGTCTTAGAATGATAGGTAACGTTTAAAGCGTTTATTTTAACTTAGAATTGATGGACTCCCCTTAAAAACTAACACCATGACTGACGCTCTTCATATTCTTAAAGTTGCCCTCGACGTGCCGCTCGATCGAGTGTTTGACTATAGGACAGATAAACCCAATACACAAATTGGTCAGTATGTGGTGGTGCCTTTTGGTGCTAGGAAATTGATCGGAGTGGTGGTGGGTATTTCTGACACCACCAAAATTGAATCAAAAAAATTAAAGTCCATTATTCGGCTAGATCCCGAAGTCATTTTTGATGAACAAAGTTTTAAGCTTTTTCAATTTTGTAGTCATTATTATCACTATCCATTGGGGCAAACGATTTTGTCGGCCGTGCCATCTCGATTAAAAAAATTAAATACCAAAGCGATGGCAAAAAAATATCTTTATCGCTTAACCCCCAAAGCCATTGAATTAGGTACCGATCAATTACCACCGCGGCAAACGATTTTAAAACGCATCGTGATGGCATTGATTGATGCGACTCAACTTGATGAAGCAAGTCTTCGTTCTATCAGTAGCACCTGGAAAAAATCTATTGAAACACTCGATGAAATGGGTTGGATTGAAAAAGAGGCAGTGACTTTAGATGATAAAGTTTTTAAGCAGGCTTCTATTCCATTATTAAATAATGAACAACAAAAAGCATTCGATGAAATTACAAAAACAAATCAAGTTTTTAAAGCTTGGCTGCTTTATGGCATCACAGGCAGTGGCAAAACCGAAGTCTATATTCGTTTAATCGAAGAAGCGTTAAAAAAAGATCACGCGCAAGTTTTAGTATTGGTTCCTGAAATTAATTTAACACCGCAACTCGAGAGTCGGTTTAGATCGCGTTTTGAAAAATATACTTTAGTCACGCTTCATAGTCACTTAACCGATAACGAACGTCTAACGCATTGGCGACTTGCAAAAGAAGGCCAAGCCCAAATTGTGATTGGAACGCGTTTGAGTGTTTTTACACCCATGCCACATTTATCTCTCATCATCATTGATGAAGAACATGATGCATCATTTAAACAACAAGAGGGTTTACGTTATCACGCGAGAGACGTCGCAATCTTCCGTGCTAAATCTGAAAACATTCCGATCGTGATGGGAACCGCCACCCCTTCTCTTGAGACTTGGTTTAACGCGACACAAACAAAAGACAACAAAAAATTTGGGTTTCTAAAACTAACATTGCGTGCGGTCGAAGATTCAACACTTCCCGAAATCAAGTGCATTGATATTGCAAAGTCAGCCGTCACCAAAGGGTTCTCACCTTATTTGATTGATGCCATTCGAGACCGCTTAAATAAAAAAGAGCAGAGCCTTATTTTTATTAATAGGCGTGGTTTCGCACCCGTTCTTTTATGTTCTTCGTGTCAATGGACGGGACGATGTCATAGATGTAGCTCTCGCTTAGTGGTGCACCTAAATCAAAAACGATTACGATGTCACCATTGCGGCCACGATGAAAAAATGCCACAGCAATGTCCCTCATGCGGCAATACCGATTTGTACCCCACAGGATTAGGAACACAGCGTATTGAAGAAACCTTAAAAGAGTTTTTTCCTGAGGCGCGTATTTTAAGAGTTGATCGAGATTCAACGAGAACTAAAGAAGCGCTTAATGATTTATTTTTAAAAATGAAAAATCGTGAGATTGATATTTTGATTGGCACCCAAATGTTATCTAAAGGCCATGACTTTCCTTATTTAAGTTTAGTCGGTGTATTAGATACGGATCAGGCTTTATACAGTCCTGACTTTAGAGCGAGTGAGCGTTTGTTTTCGCAACTGATGCAAGTAAGTGGGCGTGCAGGGCGTGCCAACATTAAAGGTGAAGTTTATATTCAAACCGCATTTCCAAATCACCCTTTATTTGAAGCTTTAAAAACGCATGACTATGAACATTTTGCGAATGATCTTTTAAAAGAAAGAGAATTAGCAGAACTTAGTCCTTTTGCATTCTTAGTGCTCCTGAAAGCGGAAGCACATCAATTGACGCACGTGATGCAATTCTTAAATGAAGCAATGATAAAAGCTAAAAATTTAAATACACAAGTTACTGTTTATAACCCAGTACGACCTCTGATGGAGCGGTTAAAAGGGATGGAGCGTGCACAACTTGTTTTGCAATCCTCTTCGCGTATTGCATTACAAAAATTGCTTGATGATTGGGCACCTTATTTACGTGAAAATAAATTAGGCCAAAAAGTAAAATGGGTTATTGATGTGGATCCATTAGAGTTTTAAACTAATTTTGATGTCGCAAAGGTAGCAAAGACCCCCCAAAGTGTCACCATCAACATTAAGTTAGAGCCAAGCGTTGTAATATTTCTAATTCTTCCTGTGATATAGCTAGCTGAAGCAATCGTAAATAAATTTCCAATCAATTGATTAAAGTCATTACTAAATCCTTGGCTATATAAAGGATAAAGCACACAGTTTAAAAATAAAATCGGGACCAAGGAAAGCAGAACACGATCTCGCGTTTTCTTAATAAGTAACCATTGTGTGTAGGCCATAAAGCCAATCAATATCGTCCAAATAAGACCAATCATCCAAGACGGAGGCAACAAAGGGTATTCAGATTTGATGGGTTGAGTAACAGATTGGTTAATGTTGAATGTAAAAATAATGCCATTAATCACTGTCGTAATGCCAAGACTTATGAGCAACAATTGAAGAAGACCGCGACGATTAGGTTTGATCTTAAACATCGACTATTCCTTAAAAATAATTTTATTCACTAAACTTTTGAGCGTTTAATTAATTCATAATACTACTGAAACGATACGTTCTAAAAGATATTAAATCATGAAAAAAAATCCTCCATGCGTTATGACATTTTCAGCGACCGATCCGACGGGCGGCGCCGGGCTTCAGGCTGATGTTTTGACGTTAGCCAGCTTAGGTTGTCATCCTTTATCGGTCACAACCGCGATTACAGTTCAGGATACTTCAGGTGTGGAAAGTATGATGGCTTTCGATGCGGATTGGGTGAATGACCAAGCACGTGCCTTATTAGAAGATATGCAAGTCTCGGCATTTAAATGTGGCCTCCTTGGTAATGTCGAAACGATTGCGATGATTGCAGAAATTGTGGCGGACTATCCCACTATCCCGCTCATTATTGATCCTGTATTAGCCTCGGGTCGAGGCGATGCTCTCGTCACCAATGAAATGATTAATGCGATGTCAGATTTACTTTTATCTCAAGCAACGCTTATTACACCTAATAGCATTGAAGCGAGACGTTTAGCGTTTAGAGATCATGATGATTTTGGTGAAGCCAGTTTAGATGAATGTGCCGAACGGCTTATTAACACAGGCTGTCAATTGGCTTTAATTACCGGTACCCATGAAGTAACGACCGAAGTCATCAACACTTTATATAACGAGAACGGCAAAGTGAAGAGTTACAACTGGGAAAGATTGGCAGGGAGTTATCATGGCTCAGGTTGCACTTTAGCCTCAGCGATTGCCGGTTGTATGGCATTAGGATCTACCTTAGAAGAAGCGATTCAGGAAGGACAGCGTTTTACTTGGCAGTCTTTAAAACATGGATTTAAGCCAGGTATGGGCCAATTTATTCCAGATCGACTTTTTTGGGCCCATGATGACGAATTGGAATATGCGCGATTCATTCATCATTAAGGGTTTATACGCCATCACCCCCGATTCGGCCGACTTAAATACTCTGATTCAAAAGACTCAATTGGCTATTGAAGGCGGTGCTTTTATGGTCCAATATCGCAGTAAAATACAAGATCGTGATGTTAAAATGCAGCAATGTGCTGCTATTTTACGTCTTTGTCGTGATTATAAGATACCTTGTATTGTGAACGACGATGTGGACATGTGCCGTATTTTGGAGGCAGATGGTGTTCATTTAGGTGAAAAAGACGACAATATCGCAGAAGTTAGGCGTATTTTAGGCGAAGATGCCATCATCGGAAGCTCATGTTATGACCAACTGAATCGTGCAAAACAGGCTCAAAAAGAGGGTGCAAGCTACGTAGCTTTTGGTGCTATGTTCGAAACTTCTACAAAACCCAATGCGCCGAGAGCTACTTTAGAACTTTTAAGAGAAGCTAAATCTCAAATTCAAATCCCCATCGTTGCAATTGGTGGCATCACCGTGAATAATGCTCATGATGTTATTAAGACAGGGATCGACGCGATCGCTGTGATTACGAGTCTTTACGAAGCCAAAACCATTAAGGAAACCGCAGAAACATTTGCCAAAATGTTTCATGAAAACATATGAGTCAAAACAAAACGCTATTCGAACGTTCACAAAAAGTCATTCCAGGAGGCGTCAATTCGCCTGTGCGCGCATTTAAGTCGGTTGGCGGCACACCGATTTTTTTCAAAAAAGGTTTGGGCAGCAAGTTATGGGATGAAGATGGTCGTGAATATATCGACTATATTAATTCTTGGGGCCCGATGATTTTGGGTCATGCACATCCTCAGGTACTTAAAGCCGTTCAAGAAGCCTCTTTCGATAGTTTGTCTTTTGGTGCACCAACAAAACGCGAGCTTGAGATGGCAGAACTGCTTGTGAAACTTGTTCCTAGTATTGAGCAAGTGAGATTGGTAAGTTCAGGCACAGAGGCCACCATGAGTGCGATTCGAGTTGCACGTGGATTTACGAAGCGCGATACCCTAGTTAAATTTGAAGGCTGTTATCACGGTCATGCCGATGCATTATTAGTGAAAGCAGGTTCAGGATTACTCACCTTCGGAGAACCAAGTTCAGCAGGGGTTCCAGAAGATGTCGCGAAACATACATTAACACTCCCATATAACGATGTGGAAGCATTAAAAAATTTATTTAAAGAAAAAGGCGACACCATTGCGACCGTGATTATTGAGCCTGTCGTTGGCAATATGAATCTTATTATTCCTACAATCGAATTCTTAAAAACACTTCGTGAGTTATGTACCAAACATGGTGCTGTGCTTATTTTTGATGAAGTGATGACAGGCTTCAGAGTGCATCTAGGCGGTGCGCAAGCGCTTTATGGTATTACGCCTGATTTAACAACTTTAGGTAAAGTCATTGGTGGGGGTTTGCCGGTGGGTGCTTTTGGTGGACGACGCGATATCATGGAATGTTTAGCACCATTAGGCCCCGTATATCAAGCAGGGACATTGTCTGGAAACCCTGTGGCAGTAGCAGCAGGACTTGCTACACTCAAACTCGTACAAGCACCTAATTTTTATGAAAGCTTAACGAAGAAAACCAAATTATTAGTCGACGGTTTAACAAAAGCCGCACATGACTTGAATGTGAAATTCAGTGCGCAATCGGTGGGCGGTATGTTCGGAATTTACTTCAGTGAAAAAGCTCCAACAAGCTTTGATGAAATCATGAAAAGTAATAAAGATCAGTTCAATCAATTCTTCCATCACATGTTAAGCTCAGGCTTCTACTTTGGCCCATCCGCATTTGAGGCGGGCTTTGTGTCGAATGCCCACACGGACGAGGACATTCATCAAACGATTGAAGCCGCCAAAGAAGTGTTTCAAGTCCTTAAATAAGCTCAATAATTGTTGAATTACAAGGCGTTAGGCTTTATTATTGAAGGTTCCGTTTAATCTTTTTAATGTAGTTTATGACTCAATTCGAAAGACCTGAGCAACAAGGTCTCTATAATCCTAAAAATGAGCATGACGCTTGTGGCGTCGGCTTCGTAGCCAATATTCATGGCACCAAGAGCCACACGATTGTGGCACAAGGCCTACAAATATTAACCAATTTAACGCATCGCGGTGCGACGGGTTATGACCCAAAACTAGGTGACGGCGCTGGTATCCTCATTCAAATGCCAGACGGCCTTATTCGAGATGAAGCCAAAAAGTTATCGATTGATTTACCCGCTTTAGGGGAATACGCATGTGGACTTATTTTCTTTCCACAATCAAATGCACACCGAACTCAATGCGAAAAGATCATCACTGACATTATCAAAGAAGAAGGCCAAACTTTTTTAACTTGGCGTGATGTACCGACAAACAATTCCAATATCGCAGATGCTGCGAAAGCGCTAGAACCCAAAATCAAACAAGTCATCATTGCTCAGGGCAAAGACACAAAAGATCAAAACTATTTCGAAAGAAAACTTTTTGTCATTCGTAAACGCATTGAACATAGCGTTAAAAAATTAGGACTTGATGATCCTGCGCAATTTTATATCCCGTCTCTTTCAAGTCGCACCATTGTGTATAAAGGCATGCTCCTTGCAAATGAAGTCGACACCTATTACCCAGACTTAAAAGATGAACGTGTGACATCAGCTTTAGCGCTTGTTCATCAACGTTTCTCAACGAATACATTCCCCGCATGGGATTTAGCGCATCCATTTAGAATGATTGCGCATAACGGCGAAATTAATACCGTGCAAGGTAATGTGAATTGGATGCGTGCACGACATGAAAGTATGCAATCCGAATTATTGGGTGATGACCTAGAAAAATTATGGCCACTCATTGTCGAGGGCCAATCAGACTCCGCATGTTTTGATAATTGTTTAGAGTTGCTCGTTGCAGGTGGTTACAGTCTTCCGCACGCGATGATGATGTTAATTCCAGAAGCATGGTCGGGTAACCCTATGATGGATGAAGACCGCCGTGCATTTTATGAATATCACGCGGCACTCATGGAGCCATGGGATGGCCCAGCTGCTGTGGCCTTTACCGACGGTCGCATGATTGGCGCAACGCTAGACCGAAACGGATTACGTCCCGCACGTTATTTAATGACTGAGGACGGTGTCGTCATGATGGCATCCGAAATGGGTGTGCTCCAATTCCCACAAGAAAAAATTATTAAGAAGTGGCGATTGCAACCAGGCAAGATGCTTCTGATCGATACCGAATCAGGTCGCATCATCGATGATGAAGAAGTCAAAAAAGAATTAGCCACTCACAAACCTTATCGTCAATGGATTGATAGCTCACGTTATTTCTTAGGCGACTTCCCAAAAGTAAAAGCCAAGGTAGATTTCAAAGCAGATCTTCTCGATACACAACAAAGCTTTGGATACACCCAAGAAGATATAAAATTCATTTTAGCTCCCATGGTCGCAAATGGCGAAGAGGGTTCAGGTTCGATGGGTAACGATGCAGCGCTCCCAGTACTCTCCAAAAAACCAAAACTTATTTACAACTACTTCAAGCAATTATTTGCGCAGGTCACGAACCCACCGATTGATCCGATCCGTGAAGAGTTAGTGATGTCGCTCGTGACATTCATTGGACCGAAACCAAATTTATTAGCGATCGATGAAACAAAACCTACGACACGTCTTGAAACAAGTCAGCCTGTTTTATCACTCGATGACTTAGAACAATTAAAAAATATTTCGAACCTCACCAAAGATGCTTATAAATCTTTAGTGCTCGATATCACATACGATGTTAAAGGTCTTAAAAAAGACGACGCGTACGGTATGAAAAAAGCGATCGACGCACTTCGTCAAGATGCGCACAAGGCGGTAAAAGATGGCTACAACATTTTGATCTTGTCAGACCGCAATCAATCCAAAGATCGCATTGCGATTCCAGCATTGTTAGCGACATCTGCGACTCATCAGCATTTAGTCCGTGAGGGTTTACGCACGAACACAGGTTTAGTCGTTGACACAGGTTCAGCACGGGAAGTCCATCACTTTGCTCTCCTTGGTGGTTATGGTGCAGAAGCGATTTGTCCATGGCTAGCCTACGAGTCTATGAATGCGATGACGTCAGATCATGAGTTAGCTAAAAAGAACTTTATCAAATCAATCAGTAAGGGTCTTTACAAAGTCATGTCTAAGATGGGTATTTCTACTTACCAATCTTATTGTGGTGCGCAAATTTTTGAGGCTGTAGGACTTAATTCTCAACTCATTAACGCCTACTTCAAAGGAACAGCAACTAATGTTGAAGGTATTGGTATCGAAGAAATTGCAGAAGAAACCATGCGCATTCATCAATCTGCATTTGGCACTGATCCCGTATTAGCGCATGCATTGGACGCGGGTGGCGAATACGCATTTAGAGTCAGAGGTGAGGAACACATGTGGACACCGGATTCGATTGCAAAATTACAGCATGCGACACGCACCAATCAATACAACACGTATAAAGAATATGCTGCTTTAATTAATGATCAAACGAAACGTCAAATGACCTTGCGTGGATTATTTAAATTAAAAACAAATGACGAAGCGATTCCACTCGATGAAGTCGAGCCCGCTAAAGAAATTGTAAAACGTTTTGCAACAGGTGCGATGTCATTAGGATCAATTTCAACCGAAGCGCATACGACATTAGCCATAGCGATGAATCGTATTGGTGGTAAATCTAATACCGGCGAAGGTGGTGAGGACGCGAAACGTTTTTTAACGCTGGACAAAGATAATACGGTTGCAAATGTGATCGGATTAAATTTAATTGAAAGCGATATCAAGCTTAAAAAAGGTGACTCACTTCGCTCACGTATTAAACAAGTGGCCTCCGGTCGCTTTGGTGTGACAGCAGAATACTTAAGTTCAGCCGATCAAATTCAAATCAAAATGGCACAGGGTGCAAAACCTGGCGAAGGCGGACAGCTCCCAGGCCATAAAGTAAGTCCTTACATTGCAAAACTTAGATTCTCGGTTCCTGGTGTCGGGCTCATTTCACCCCCACCGCATCACGACATTTATTCCATCGAAGATTTAGCGCAACTTATTCATGATTTAAAAAACGCAAATCCAAGTGCAAGTATTTCTGTGAAGCTCGTATCTGAGACAGGTGTGGGCACAGTGGCAGCAGGGGTTGCAAAGGCCAAATCCGATCACATTGTGATCGCAGGCCATGATGGCGGTACAGGTGCTTCTCCTATTTCATCGATCAAACATGCAGGCACCCCTTGGGAAATTGGTCTAGCTGAAACACAACAGACACTCGTCTTAAATCGTTTGCGTGGTCGCGTCATTGTTCAAGTGGATGGACAAATGAAAACAGGCCGCGATGTAGTGATCGGTGCGCTGTTAGGTGCAGACGAATTTGGTTTTGCGACAGCACCGCTCGTCGTCGAAGGTTGCATCATGATGCGTAAGTGTCATTTGAATACATGCCCAGTGGGTGTGGCGACGCAAGATCCAGAATTACGTAAACGTTTTACAGGCCAACCTGAACATGTCGTCAATTACTTCTTCTTTGTGGCTGAAGAAGTGCGTGAGTTAATGGCATCTCTTGGTATCCGTAAATTTGATGATCTCATTGGTCGTGCTGATCTACTCGATACACAAGCAGGGATTGAGCATTGGAAGATCCATGGACTTGATTTCAGTAAGATTTTCTATCAACCGAACGTTGAAAAAGAAGTCTCACGTCGTCACAGTGAAGAACAATCACACGGTTTAGAGCATGCGCTTGATAACGAACTCATTAAATTAGCAAAACCTGCGTTAGAGAAACGTGAAAAGGTGTCGATTAATTTACCGATTACAAATACCAATCGTACGGTTGGAACAATGTTGTCGCACGAAATTGCAAAACGATTTGGTCATGAAGGCTTACCTCAAGACACGATTCAAATTACTTTAACAGGTACCGCGGGACAAAGTTTTGCAGCATTTCTAGCGCAAGGCATTTCTATAGAATTAAACGGTGAAGGTAACGACTATGTTGCCAAAGGTTTATGCGGCGGACGTGTGGTCATCAAACCACCTAAAGCATTTAATGCGAAATCACATGAAAATATTATTGTAGGGAACACCGTGATGTATGGAGCGACGACGGGGGAGAGTTATTTCAGTGGTGTCGCAGGTGAACGTTTCTGTGTAAGAAATTCAGGAGCTTCCGCAGTCGTTGAGGGTGTAGGAAACCACGGTTGTGAATATATGACAGGTGGCACGGTGGTGGTATTAGGTAACACCGGACAAAATTTTGCAGCAGGCATGTCAGGCGGTGTCGCATATGTGTATGATGAAGATGGTTTATTTAGCAAACGTTGCAATCCATCCATGGTGTCATTAGAAAAAGTGGAAACTAAAGAAGTGCAAGCTAAAGGTGCACAACACCTCAACCAACCTGACGAAGTGATTTTAAAAACACTCATTGAAAAACATTTGCAATATACAGAAAGTCCACGCGCGAAATTTATTTTAGATAACTGGGATAAGGTAAGGACACAATTTATTAAAGTCATGCCAAATGAATATAAACGTGCATTGAACGAGCTTCATGCGTCACTTACAAAGGAAGCCGCATAATGGGTAAAGTCACTGGTTTCATGGAATTTGATCGCATCAGCGAACAAAATCTACCACCACAAGAACGTTTAAAAAATTACAAAGAATTTGTGCTTCATCTCACAGATGATGAAGCGAAAAAACAAGGTGCGCGTTGTATGGATTGCGGTATTCCATTCTGCACATCAGGCTGCCCGATCAATAACATCATTCCTGATTGGAATGATTTGGTTTACAACCAAAATTGGGAAGAAGCGATTGAAGTATTACATTCCACAAATAACTTCCCAGAATTTACAGGCCGTATTTGCCCTGCTCCGTGTGAAGCGGCTTGTACACTTAATATGAATGATGATGCGGTCGGTATTAAATCGATTGAGCATGCGATTATCGATAAAGCTTGGGAAAATAATTGGGTCAAACCTTTAATCCCCACTTCTAAAACAAATAAAAAAATTGCGATTGTGGGTTCAGGTCCAGCTGGATTAGCTGCGGCTCAACAATTAGCGCGCGTTGGACATTCAGTCACTGTATATGAAAAAAATGATCGCATTGGCGGTCTTCTTCGATACGGTATTCCTGATTTCAAAATGGAAAAGTTCCATATTGATCGAAGAGTCAAACAAATGGAAGCTGAAGGTGTGGTATTTAAAGTCAACCAAAACATCGGTGAAAACGTGAAGCCTGAAGAACTTACAAATCATTACGACGCAGTCATTTTAGCTGGCGGTGCTGAGCATCCTCGAGATTTGCCTGTGCCTGGACGAGAACTCAAGGGTGTGATGTTCGCGATGGATTTCTTGCCACAACAAAATAAAGTAGTTGCAGGCGACAAGTTACAAAACCAAATCTTAGCGACAGATAAGCACGTAGTCGTGATCGGTGGTGGTGACACAGGTTCTGATTGTGTCGGCACATCGAATCGTCATCATGCAACATCAGTGACGCAATTTGAATTGATGCCACAACCACCGGCAAAAGAAAATAAAGAACTCGTGTGGCCGAACTGGCCTTTAAAACTTCGTACATCAAGTTCTCATGAAGAAGGCTGTGAGCGTGATTGGTCAGTCACTACAAAAAGTTTTGTAGGTGAAAACGGACAGGTGAAAGAAATTATAGCCGCACGTGTGGAATGGAAAGACGGCAAGATGACCGAAGTGCCTAATTCAGAATTTAAAATGAAAGCCGATCTCGTATTACTCGCGATGGGTTTTGTGAGCCCTCAACAAAAAATGTTAGATCTCTTTGGTGTAGATAAAGATCAGCGCGGTAATGTGAAAGCAACTACCGAAGGTAAAGATGCATACATTACATCGAAAGCTAAGATCTTTGCAGCGGGTGATATTCGTCGCGGCCAATCACTTGTTGTATGGGCGATCCGCGAAGGTCGTCAGTGCGCTCGTGCAGTAGATGAATTCTTAATGGGAACATCAACCCTTCCACGTTAATTTTTAAAACTTTAATTTCAAGTTTTAAAATTATTTATGACACAACTTCAAAACGATACCTTCTTAAAAGCGCTTCATAGAGAGCCTACTCTTTACACACCGGTTTGGATGATGCGTCAAGCAGGACGCTATTTACCAGAGTACCGTGCGACACGTCAAAAGGCAGGTGACTTTTTAAGTCTTTGTAAAAATCCAAATCTTGCCACTGAAGTGACATTACAACCGCTTGATCGCTACCCACTTTTAGATGCATCTATTTTATTTTCAGATATCTTGACAGTGCCCGATGCAATGGGATTAGGTCTTTATTTTGCAGCCGGAGAAGGCCCAAAATTTGAAAGACCGTTAAGAGAAGAATCCGATATTCAGAAACTAAAGATTCCTGATATAGAAAAAGATTTGAAATACGTGATCGATGCGGTCTCGCAAATAAAAAAAGCATTACAAGGACGCGTGCCTCTCATTGGATTTTCCGGAAGCCCTTGGACACTTGCGACTTACATGGTGGAGGGCCAAGGTGGGACTGACTTTTTAACGATTAAAAAAATGGCTTACAGCCGTCCTGATTTACTTCATCACATTCTAAAAACAACCACAGAGGCCGTGACACAATATTTGCAAGCGCAAATTGAAGCGGGAGTCGATACCATTATGATTTTTGATTCATGGGGTGGCGCGCTCTCTCATCAAGGTTATTTAGAATTTTCATTGCCATATATGAAAGTGATTTTGTCCAATTTAAAAATGATGTCGGAGAAAAAAATTCCATCGATTATATTTACTAAAGGTGGCGGTCTTTGGTTAGAAGATCAAGTCACAGCAGGACCAGATGGATTAGGACTCGATTGGCAAACCGACATTGGTATTGCAAAACAAAAAGTGGGTCAAAAAGTCGCCTTACAAGGCAATTTAGATCCAGCCATTTTATTATCAAAGCCTGAAGCGATTGAAAAAGAAGTCAAACGTATATTAGATGGCTATGGTCCTGGTTCAGGACACATATTTAATCTAGGTCACGGCATTACTGAACATACACCGCCTGAGCATGTTGATGTGATGCTAAAAACTGTGCGTGATTATAGCCTTCAATTTCATAAGTAAAATTTAATTTGTACTTTGTTGAAGTCTAGCAATACGATCATCTAAACTCGGATGAGTCGAAAATAATTCTTTAAGGCCTACACCTTGCTCACCAGAAACGCCTAATGCTGCGATTGATTTTGGTAAGGCACTAGACTCATATTGTGCTTTGAGTCGTTGAAGGGCTGCGATCATTTTCTGTTTTCCTGCAAGTTGACCTCCACCTAAATCAGCACGATATTCTCTTTGACGAGAAAACCACATCACAACAATCGAAGCTAAGACGCCTAAAAGAAGTTCGGAAATAATCATGGTGATAAAGAATGCTGGGCCTGTACCTTGTCTAGTTTTAAAAACGACTTTGTCGACCGTATAACCAATCACGCGTGAGAAAAACAATACAAATGTATTAACGACACCTTGGATAAGTGTGAGTGTGACCATATCGCCATTCGCAATATGCGATATTTCGTGACCAATGACTGCTTCTGCCTCGTCTTTTGTCATCATTTCAAGTAAACCTGAAGACACAGCAACAAGAGAACTATTGCGACTCATACCTGTTGCAAATGCGTTAACTACAGGAGAATTAAAAATAGCCACTTCTGGCATTTGAATGCCTACTGCTTGAGATTGTTTTTTGACTATATTGATTAACCAAATTTCATCAGGTGTTTTTGGATTTTCAATCGTGATAGCACCCGACATTTGTTTAGCTGACCATTTTGAAATGGCAAGCGAAATGAAAGCGCCCCCGAAGCCCATCACGCTTGCAAAAATTAAAAGACTATTAAGATTAAGTCCATTTGCATTAAGGAATGGCTCTACACCAAGCAATCGCATGGTGATAGAAAGCACTAAAACAATGGCAAGGTTGGTAACAAGAAAATAAAAGATACGCTTCATCTTAAAAAAATTCCTTAGTTAGTTTGATCAATAATGGCATTCACTTGAATGGATACTTTTTGTCCTACACGGTATTTGGTTTGAGTCTCTTCTTCAAATTCATGACCTTTATATGAAAAGAGTGTCATATATCCTTCTTGCACTCTTTGATAATTGTCGCGTTGTGTACAACGCTCTACATTGCGTGTTTCAGTTGTATCATCATTTTGCATACGATCACCCACCACTGCGCCTACAGCAGCACCTACTGCGCCCGCTGCAACTTTACCATTACCCTTTCCCACACGACTACCCAAAAGACCACCTGCAACACCACCAATAATGGCACCAGCGACACCTTTTTCTTTTGGAGGGGCAGCTTCAGTTGAAGTTTGGCAAGAAGAAATAGGATGATTTACTTCAATATAACGAGGCGTGACTCGTTTAACGGTGGCCATATCTGAAAATTCGGCAGCATTCACAAAGCTTGAAGTTAAAACCATAAGAGCAATTGAGAATTTTTTCATGATGTATCCTTTTTATAAGTATTTATTAGATGAGCTTTTAAGATCTTAAGTTCAATTCTATAAAAAACTAACCTTCTTCGACAATAATTTTTTCAGAGAGACGAATCATACGTTCAATAGGTGTGACCCAAACTAAACCGTCACCTTGTTGGCCTGTGTGTGCTGTTTCTACAATAATTTGTAGAATACCTTCCACTAAATTATCAGGTGTAATCATTTGAATCAGTATTTTGGGTGTGTAGTCAGTGAGCTCTTGTCTTAAATCATCGGTGACTTTTTTTAAACCATGCCCACAGCCATCGACTTTAGTGACTGTCATACCGGGGAAATTTTTAAGATTTCTCATGGCTGAACGAATTTTAGGTAATCGTTGAGGTGGGATAATGGCTTTGATTTCTTTCATAATATTTGATCCATTTTAATTATGCTTCTAAATGTTTTTCTTCAAACTTTTTATAGAGTGTTGGCAATACAAGTAATGTCAATATAGTCGACGTAATAAGCCCACCAATCACTACAATCGCAAGAGGTTTTTGAACTTCAGAACCAGGGCCCGTTGCGAATAAGAAAGGTACTAGAGCCAGAAGCGCAACAGTTGCAGTCATGAGTACCGGTCTTAGTCTTTGTTTACAGCCCTCTTTAATAGCATCTATTTGCGACATGCCTTCTGATCGTAAATGTTGAATACAGGTAATTAAAACCACACCATTTAAAACAGCAATACCGCATAGGGCGATAAAACCTACAGAAGCAGGCACTGAGAGATATTCTCCCGTGATCGCTAAACCAAATACACCGCCAATCGCTGCAAAAGGAAGCACCGTAATAATCATCGTCGCATAACGAATAGAATTAAATAAAATAAATAGTAAGAAAAAGATGGCAAGAATAGTGACAGGCACAATGAGCGCTAGGTGATTTAATGCGCGTTGCATGTTTTCAAATTGTCCGCCATAGACAAAATAATATCCATCAGGGAGTTTTAGCTTCGTTTCTAAATTGTTTTGCAATTCTGTAACAAAACCACCTAAGTCTCGGTCTTTGACATTCATAGCAACCACAATTCTTCTTTTTGCATACTCACGACTAATCTGTGCTGGACCATCTTTAATTTCAACATGTGCTAAATCTTTTAATGCGATTTTAGATCCATTAGGCGAGGTAAGAAGTGTGTTACTGATTGTCTCAACATCGCTGCGGTGATCCTCAGGAAATCTGACTGCTGCACTAAAGCTTCTTTGACCTTCAAAAACGCGGGTTGCTATTTTTCCGCCAATCGCTGTTTCGATAAGATCGTTAATGTCTGAGGCATTAAATCCATGTCGCGCGATCGCTTGTCTATCGAGATTAATATTGAGATAACCTTGCCCAGACACTTTTTCAATCTTAATATCTGCAGCACCTTTAATACCACCTGCGAGTTTTGCAACTTCATCTGCTTTAGTTTTAAGAAGTTTAATATCTTCACCAAAGATTTTAACTGCAACGTCAGCTCTCACACCTGTCGAGAGCTCAGCAACCCTTGCGGAGATGGGTTGCATCATCACAATTTGTGCACCCAATAATGTTTTTAATTTTTTCTGAATTTCTTGAGAAATGGTGTCTTGGGTCCATCCTTCTGGCCATTGATCTTTGTCTTTTAAACTCACCACTGCTTGTGATTCATTTTGTGATTGAGGATCTGCAGGACTTTCACCTCGACCTATATTAGAAACTACGCTTAACACACCAGGAACACTCGCGATTTCTTTCGTCGCTTTCTTTTCCATATCAATCGATTCATCAAGAGAAATATTAGGCATACGCGTGATATTTGCGACGAGCGTACCTTCTTTCATTTCAGGAATAAATGAAGTACCTAAAAATGGCAATATCACTATAGATAAAACAAAAACACCCACAGCTATTGAAATAGTTTTGATTTCATTATTTAACGATAAATTAAGTAACTTCTCATAAGGTTTCTTGATAAGTTGAATAATTTTAGTGTCTTCACCACTGCCCCCTTTTAAAAAGTAAGAACAGAGAACTGGCGTTAATGTAAATGAAAGAATGAGTGAGATCAGGAGGGCTATTGCAATGGTGACCGCTAAGGGACTAAACATTTTTCCTTCCATGCCAGTAAGAGTCATGAGCGGAATAAATACAAGAATAATAATGCCTACACCGAAGAGAACAGGTTTACCGACTTCTGTTGCCGACTCCAATATCACTCGGAGTTTACTGTTCGATTTATCATGCCCTAACCGATGGAATGTATTTTCCACGACCACGACCGATCCATCGACCATGAGACCAATGGCAATCGTAAGCCCTCCGAGTGACATGAGGTTTGCCGATATGCCTAAATAATTCATAGCAATAAAGGTGATGAGTGGCGTTAAAAGTAACGTCATCACGACAATGAGACTCGATCTTACATCCCCTAAGAATAAGAATAGGATTGCAATCACAAGAATGACACCTTCAATTAAAACTTTAACGACTGTAAATAAGGCGGAATCAACGAGTTTACTTCGATCATAAAACGATTTAATTTGAAGACCGCCAGGCAGTAATTTTTTCTGATTAATTTCGTCGACTTTCGTTTTAATCCGTGTGACAACTTCTTTTGCATTGCCACCTCGTATCATCATGACAATGGCACCGACTGCCTCGGTGTCACCATTTTTAACTAATGAACCTACGCGAACTTCATGACCTAATTTAACTTCGGCCACATCTTTCATATAGACTGGCACACCGTTTCGCTCTTTTAAAACAATAGAGCGAATATCATCTAAATTTTGAATGAGACCTACACCACGAATTAAAAATTGTTCATCAAATTGCGGAAGGACACCAGCACCACTGTTTGCATTGTTTTTAGCTAAAGCGACATAAACATCATGAAGTTTTAATCCGTAATGATTTAATCGATCTGGATCGACCAATGCTTGGTATTGTTTAATAAAGCCACCAAAGGAATTAATCTCAGCTACACCTGGAACACTTCTTAACATTGGTCGAACGACCCAATCCTGAATTGTTCTTCTTTCGGTCAGTTCTTCTTGAGAAATTTCTTTATTTTCATCACCCGGTCTTTCAAGTGTGTATTGGAATATTTCACCTAAACCCGTTGATACAGGACCCAACACGGGGACAATGCCCTCAGGCATTTTTTCCATGACTTCCATGAGTCTTTCCATGACAAGCTGTCTTGCAAAGTAAACACTTGTGCTATCCGTAAAAACAAGTGTAATGAGAGAAAGAGAATTTTTATTGAGTGAACGCATGTCGGTCAGACCTGGTAAGCCAGTCATCGCAATTTCAATTGGAATCGTGATGAATCGTTCGACTTCTTCAGGCGATTTGCCGGGCGCAGGGGTTGCAATTTGAACTTGAATATTTGTGACATCCGGGAATGCGTCGACAGATAATTTTTTGACGCCAAAAAACCCAGCCACCAGTAAAGCGATGGCAAAGACTAAAACAATGAGTCTTTCCTGGAGGGAGCCGCGGACTATTTTTTCAATCATTTTTATTCAAGCTCTTTTTTCTTACGTTCACTATTTAAGTGAAATGCACCATCGGTCACAATGGTTTCGCCTTGAGCAATGCCCCCTAAAACAGTAATCAACTTACCATCTTTAATACCAAGATCTACTTCTCTTAATCTAAATGTTTGGGGTGTATTTTGAACAAATACATGATTGCGATCATTTTCTCTAACAACAGCTGAAATAGGGATCGCCATTTTAGATGTTTTCTTTGAGCTGATATGCATTGATGTCAGCATGTCTGGCTTGAGTAATAAATTTGGATTATCAAGTTCAGCCCGCACCATCACTGTTCGTGTTTGAGGATCCACGATACTGTCTTCAAAAATAATTTTAGCTTCAATTTTTTTATTGTCTAAAGCAGGAATCTCAATGGTGACAAGTTCATCTTTTTGAATAAATGAAGATTGTTGTTCAGGAATATTTGCAACAGCCCATAATTTACTAAGATCTGCTACATGAAATAAATTATCTTGAGGATTAACGATTTGTCCCACATTAATTGAACGTGAAATAATAATGCCATCGAATCGACTGATCACATCGCCAAAAGAATTAATCTGACCCGAAGCTTCTATTTTTTCAACAGCTTTTTCATTCATACCCAGCACAATGAGTTGGTCACGACTTGCTCTATAATCCGCCTTCACAGCATCTAGTTCGTTTTCAACTCTTAACATCTCAGCTTTACTTATTACATCAGCCTCAAATAATAATTTTGCACGCTCCACTGCTTTTGTTTTAAGTCCAATGAGTTGTGAAGATTTGATTAAAGTAAGTTGTGTTTGCGTTAGTTCAATACTATTGACGCGGGCGAGAACTTGGCCTTTTTTCACAACATCACCTAGACTTACATAAAGATCACTGATCCTACCTGTAATAGGAGAACCAATTTTTGCAAGTCTTCTGTTCTGAGTTTCAAGGCGCCCAGGAATTAAAAGCGTGTCACTAATATCTTGATAATTCACCACATCCGTTTTAATTTGTTTTTGAATTTCAGGCGTGATGACAACCTCTAAAGGATCTAATTTTTTTTTCTGAGAAGTGTCTTCTGATTTTGAACAAGCAATCAATAAGCTTCCACTTAAGAATATTAAAAATAGTTGTTTAAGTAACGTCTTCATTTAAATTTTATTCTCCAAAATATCCATGCCTAATAATTGCTCTATTTCTAATATAGCCACAACATAATCGTATTTTGATGCTAAGTAATCTTTACGCACTAATCGGAATGTTCTTTGGGCGTCTAAATATTCCAAAATACCACGCTCTCCATATCGGTAAGCAGATTCCGCAACTTTTAAAACAGACTCAGCTTGAGAGAGAAGTCCTGATTCAAAAGTTCTAACTTGTTGTTGCGCAATTAAGTAGCGCTGAAAAGCCGATTCAATATCACGTCTTAGCGCTAATTCTTGATCGGTATATTGCGCTTGAAGTTCACGATATCCTGCAGCAGCCTCTCCGATTTGACCCTGTCTTTGGTTCCAGATAGGAATAGGAATGCTGACACCAAAACGATAGCTAGTGATATCAGGATCTTGGTCCACACCTGCTTTGAGAGTGACACCAGGATTGATGAGTTTTTCTTCAAGTCGTAATCTATTTTCTGCAATATCAGCTGAAGCTTTAATTTGTTTTAATCGCGGACTCTTATTGATTTCTTCCTTTAAAGCATCAGCATTGAGTGCTATATCGCTTGGCGGTAATGACCCATTTAAATCAAAAGCATCTGATAGAGACTTGCTCACCAAGCCTCTTAAATAAAGCTTACTTTCGTAAATTCTTAATTTGGCGGCATCCGCATCTCGTTGCGCTGCAACAAGTTCAGTATCTGCTTTGATCAATTCATATCGGGGCGCTTCACCGACATCAACACGAAGTGCTACTCTTTCACGAATATCTTTTAATGCATCTCGATCACCTTCAGCAATTTTTAAAATAGCCTCGTTTTGTAACACTTCATAAAAAGCTTTTTTAATTTGAAGCGATAAATTAATCATCGTCGCTTCAGTTACAGAACTTGCATAATTGACTCGGGATTCAGCTACCGCTTTTCTTGCGCTTCTAACATTTGGAAATTCTAAGGGTTGCGATAGAGTGACACCCCAATTTTGTTTTTGATTCGCGGTTGAATTGGGCGTTCGATATTTAGATGGACCTGAGCCAGCTTCAATTTCAGGATTTAAATAAGATTCAGCCGTAATAACGGTTGATCTTGCCGCATCTTCTTTTGCTTTTAAGACATCTAAAATAGGGTTTTCTCTTTTTGCAATATCAATAAGATCTTGCAAAGTATACTGAGGAGCAGACCATGCGCTCTTTGAAAGAAATCCCAATAAAAGTAATGAAAGTAAAAGACGCATGCGAAAATTATACTTTATATCCATAGTTGTGCCAGATATGTATAAAGCGGGATTCCAAAAATAATATTTAATGAAAATGTGAGCCCTAAAGACATACCCATATATAACGCTGGACTTACTTCAGGTAAGGCTTGTCTAAGAACAGCAGGCACTGCAATGTAGGAAGCACTTGAAGACAATACCATTAATAAAATAGCATTACCCAACTCAAGACCAAGTACTTTTGCCAAAATAAGCGCAACGATTGCGTGACTAACTGGGGCTAGAATCGCGTAATAAAAACAAATCGCAGGTTTATTTTTTAATTCAGAAATATTACGTGCGGCATGAAGCCCCATATCAAGAAGGAAGAAAGACAAAATACCCTTAAATAAATCAATAGAAAAAGGGGCTAATACTTCATGAGCAATATCACCGCTGATAATACCAATGACCATGGATCCTAAAAGTAAAAGTTGACCACCATCGGTAAAAGACTCATGGAAAATCTTGCCTAGACTAGGACAAGCTGTGTCATGTGTTTGTTGCTCTGATCTAATCTTGCTTGCAACAATGATAGCAAAGATGATGGCTGGCGATTCCATAAGAGCCATAGCTGCAGCCATGTGGCCTCCATAATAAATACCCAACTCGTCCAAATTCTGAGAGGCCGTAATAAATGTGACAGCACTAATAGATCCATAGGTTGCAGCAACTGCAGCTGCATCTAATTTCTTTAATTTTTGACTTAAGATTAGATAACCAATTGCAGGCACAAGTATGGCCATAAACATGGCACCACCCAAACTGGTAATGACTTCTGTCGTAATGCCTGATTCATAAAGAGCAAATCCTCCTTTGAGC
>JACCDQ010170711.1_pt1 | contig 28144 bp, 32 predicted proteins | sample 7446031 | NCBI WGS metagenome assembly JACCDQ01 (sample SAMN15323442, study PRJNA562643) | freshwater metagenome | isolation source: river surface water | place: USA:Blue River Watershed | collected 2017-08-17 | reverse complement strand
TACAATTCCCAAGTGGTCTAGATTTTCAACCTTTACGTCCATTTGGTTCTCACTCCTTATTTGTTTTACGTTTCAATATCTGTATATTACTATCTTTGGACTGCAACCTGCGGAATGTAGGTTAGAGGGCGATGCAAAAAAGAAACCCCACACCGTTAAGAGCAGGGTTAAACAAGTTAGGGTAATTAACTCTAGCAATCGTAGTAGAGCGAGAACTCGTAGGGGTGAGGACGCAGACGCATGGGGTTCACTTCGTTATCGAGTTTGTATTCGATCCAACTATCAATAAAGTCAGTGGTGAAGACTCCCGTATCGGTTAAGAAACCATGGTCTTTTTCCAGACACTCTAACGCTGCTTCCAAAGAACCAGGGGTCGAAGGAATTTTGGCCAGTTCTTCCGGGCTGAGGTCATAAATGTCCACATCTAAAGGTTCACCCGGATCAATTTGATTTTTAATGCCATCAATCCCTGCACAGAGCATCGCCGCAAAGGCCAGATAAGGATTAGACGTGGCATCGGGACACCGGAATTCCAAACGCTTGGCTTTGGGATTAGTGCCTGACAGCGGAATCCGCACGGAAGCCGAACGGTTCCCCTGGGAGTAGGCTAAGTTAACGGGGGCCTCAAAACCGGGTACCAGACGTTTGTAGGAGTTGGTGGTCGGGTTGGTTAAGGCCAGTAACGCCGGAGCGTGTTTGAGAATACCACCGATATACCAAAGAGCCATTTGGCTTAAGCCGGCATACTTATCACCCGCAAAGAGAGGTTCCCCATTTTTCCAGATGGATTGGTGAGTGTGCATCCCCGACCCGTTATCGTTGAAGATGGGCTTGGGCATGAAGGTCACGGTTTTGCCGTGTTTTTTGGCAACGTTTTTAATGACGTATTTGTAGGTCATCAAGTAATCAGCCGCTTCCACCAGGGTCGAGAATTTAATCCCTAATTCGTTTTGACCGCCTGTTGCGACTTCATGGTGATGTTTTTCGATGGGAACCCCACATTTGGCCATGGTTAACAGCATTTCCGTCCGGATGTCCTGGGCGGTGTCGGTGGGGCCAACGGGGAAGTAACCTTGCTTATAGCCAGGTTTGTAACCAAGGTTGCCGCCTGCTTCCACTTTGCCACTATTCCAGCGACCTTCCACGCTATCAACGTGGTAGTAACCTTCATGTTCATTTTGATCAAAACGCACGTCATCAAATAGGAAAAATTCGGCTTCGGGGCCAACATAAACGGTGTCGCCTAGACCGGTACCGCTGAGATATTCCACCGCTTTGGCGGCGATCGTGCGGGGGTCACGGTTATACCATTCGCCGGTTCGAGGTTCTTTGATGCTACAGATGAGACTCAGGGTTTTTTCTTGGTAGAAGGGATCAATCCAAGCGGTGTTGGGATCGGGAACCATACACATATCCGACTCGTTGATGGCTTTCCAACCGCGAATACTGGAGCCGTCGAAAGCAACCCCATCTACAAAGGAACTTTCATCAATTTGGTCGTGGTAGAAGGAGCAGTGTTGCCAAATGCCAGGGGTGTCAATAAACTTCAGATCAATAATTTGAATATTTTCATCTTTGATCCATTTCAAGATGTCTTGGGGCGTGGCCATAGGGACTCCTGTAGCGTTACAAATTAAGGGTTAAGTCGCTTCAAACACTTCATCCTAGAGATTGCTTCTGTGTTTTTTTGTATCGTACTTTACCAAATATGGAGGGTGAGACCTGGATATCCGGAAAAAGTGTCAAGCTTTGATGGGATGGGATGCAGGGCTGGTGAGAACGGCGATCGCCCTAGGGGTCAAGGGTTATTCAATGCCACTTTAGCTACGCCATACCTGTTCTAAGATGGTGGCCGGTTTAATGTCAGCAATCTTACCGGTCGGGGATTGTAAACCAATATATTTATTTTGCTGGGGAGGTAATAATTTCCCTACCTCCGTTGGGCCAAAAAGGGCGATCGTATAGGTTCCGACGGCGACGGAAAGGTGCATGGGCGCACTGTCAGTACAGAGCATCAAGTTAGCACCGGCGATCATGGCCGCTAATTTACCAATATCCTCTGGGCTAGTGACTTTGAGATTGGGATGCTCCCGCAACATTTCGGCAATCCAGGCTCCGTCGTCCGGCCCCTGAAGTAACACCAGGGAAAGGTCGGGCTGTTTGCGAGCAATATCATCTACAACTTGATGCCATTGGGCAATGGGATAATTTTTGTTGAGACCTTGGAGTTGGGTTAACCGACTGGAACCTCCGTGAATCAAAATATAGCCGTTTTCTTTCAGGTTTAATTTTTCTTGTTCTTGTTCAGCCCAAGCGATGTCTGCCTGGGGAACGGTCACTTTCAGTGGGGGACAGGGGGTTTGAATGCCCAAGCCTTGCACTAAGTCATGGTACCGATAAGCGGCATACTGCTCCATTTTGAGGGGAACGGCATTGGAAAAAAACCAGGATTGATCGGTTTGGTAGCCGATCCGCACGGGAATGCCATCTAACCATAACAGTAATCCAATTCCCCAATTTCGTCCGACACTGAGGGCGGCTTCATACTCGCGATCGCGGATAATCCCCAACAAGTTCAGATAATCAGCGAGGCCGTTGCGGTCTTTAAAATCAAACGAGAGAACTTCGTTAACGTAGGGACAGACTCGATAGGCTGATCTCGCACGGGGTTCAACGATCACATCGATCGCCGCTTGGGGATACTGAGTTTTGAGGCTTTCGAGGGTGGGAAAAAAGAGCAATTGGTCGCCAATTCCCCCAGGAACAAGGGCTAGTATGCGCATGGTTTCGGAACCTTGAGATCAGTAACGGTCTGCTGGTTGAATTTACCAAATAACAGCTTAACTATAGCAAGTTTTGAGCGGCGAACAAGGGCGATCGCTATTCAATTCGGGTATTGACCCTCTCCGTTGTCTCCCGAACCCTGGTCTTTCTGAGGGGGAATTGTAACGAATCGTAAAGAAAGCTTATAATAAAACTCATAAAAGTTCACCGAATCCCCCCTAATGAACCCCAATCCGACAGAACAACAACTGCTGAAAACCCTACTGGAACCCCTCCTAGCCGATTTTCAATACTGGTTTGAGCGAGCTAAAACCTTCCTAGAGTCTGAGCGTGTTCCCTTTCTCAGCGATCAAGAACAGTCAGAACTTCTACAACGGGTCATGCAGGCTCAACAGGAAGTCTCTGCCACCCAAGCTCTTTTTAAGGTCTTCAATCAAGAAGTGGGGGTTGAAATGAGCACCCTCCTCCCCTGGCATCATCTGGTCACAGAATGTTGGCAAGTATCTCGACGGTTTCGCGCCGAACAACAGGGTTGTCATTTTCCCTAGACTGTCTTCCAGTCCTAAGGCCGGTTGCTTACCCTATAATTAACACTATTAAAAACGCTTTTAATTTTCCTGCTATTCTACGGAGGCAACCCTGTGCTACATTTGCTCTACATTCTCGCTTTTACTGTCATTGCCTTCTTAACAGTCAGTAATTTAATTCGGAGTCTCATCAATGTTAGCCTTGGCAGCCAACGTAGTTCTCGTTCTTGGCAACGTTCCCTACCAACAAATTATCATCCCGAACTGTTTGATGACCAGGGGGAAGCAATCAATGAACCTCTGCTCGTGATGCGCTCAGTCAATGTGGAGGATGCCCGTCAAAAACTAGACGCAATTTTCCATGCTTCTCCCAGTTCTCAACGTGATTTAGAAGAAGAAAGTTAGTTTACGGAGCCGGCTTGCCGCGATCGCCATCTCTCCCCCCATTTACCAGCCCGGTCTGAGTTGGTTAGGGCTTGGCTATTGTCTTTACTGGAACTCAATGGTAAATTTTGGATAATCTTTCCCGAAAATCCGCTTTTTGCCCAATTATTGGAGATCTGGCTTGCTAGGGAAACTCTCCTAGAATTGCGGTGGCCTCCTGGGAAGGAATTTAAAATAATGTTAATAAACTTTTATAAGAATGCCTCGAATCCTTGTTATTGATGATGACCCATCTATCTCTGAATTAGTCTCAATTAACCTAGAGATGGCAGGTTATGACGTAAATCAAGCGGATGATGGGATTAAAGGTCAGGCATTGGCTGTCCAGGTGCAACCCGACCTGATTATGCTAGATCTGATGCTTCCCAAAGTAGATGGCTTTACGGTCTGCCAGCGTCTGCGTCGAGATCAACGGACAGCCGATATTCCGGTTTTGATGTTGACGGCCCTAGGGCAAATTCAAGACAAAATTGAGGGGTTTAATGCAGGAGCCGACGATTATTTAACCAAACCCTTTGATGTGGAGGAAATGTTAGCCAGGGTGAGGGCGTTGTTACGGCGAACGGATCGTATTCCCCAGGCCGCTAAACATTCAGAAATTTTAAGCCAAGGCCCGTTAACGCTAATTCCGGAACGCTTTGAAGCGATTTGGTTTGGCAAGAGTATTAAGTTAACCCACTTGGAATTTGAATTATTACATTGTCTCTTGCAACGCCATGGACAAACCGTTGCTCCTAGTGATATTTTGCGAGAGGTCTGGGGCTACGAACCGGATGATGATATTGAGACAATTCGGGTACACATTCGTCATCTAAGAACCAAGCTGGAACCGGAACCCCGTCGGCCCCGTTATATTAAAACGGTTTATGGAGCGGGCTATTGTTTAGAGTTTCAGGCAGAGGAATTAGCCGCTAATAACCCTACCCCCTAGAAAAAAATCCTTCTTGAGGGAGGGAGCTTCGTCAGAGGTCAAAATATCCAAATAAAAGGGGATGAATTCTCGCCTTGTTGGTGGGCATCATCGCCAGGTTGCTTATCGAGACATCAGGTTTTTTAGCCCGGCGATTCCCATGACTAACGATAATAATCGGTACAGAGTCGTCCGGTCGAAGTGTTGACTTCCCCACTCTGAACCCAGCCAGCCTCCGGCGATCGCCGCTAAAGCCCAAAGTGGAAATTGCTCCGAGACAGTCGTTCCCTGGAAGGAGGCTCCTAATAAACCGGCGATCGAATTGACAAGAATAAAAGCGGCAGAAATCCCTGAAATCGTCCTAATCTCTGCCCAACGATTGAATAGTAAGATCGGACTGAGAAAAATACCGCCCCCCACCCCTGTCAGTCCTGAAAGGAAACCGATACTTCCGCCGACGAGCAACAACAACCAACGAGCCGGGAGAATGACCGAAGTCAGGGATTGTGGGACTTGATAGGAGCGATACAGTCCATAACCCGCCGCATAAATTAAGACAAGACCGATCGCCACTTGATACCAATCAGCCGGCAGAGAAAAACGACCCCCTAAAAACGCGAGAGGGATTGAGGTTGTCACCAGTGGCCAAAATAAAGGCAAAGAAAAAGCTCCTACTTGCCCATATTTAACCGTTGCGATGGTTGCCACTAAAATATTCAAGCCGAGCGCAGTTGGTTTCATGACTGCCGGGGCAATACCGATGCAAGCCATCGCCGCTAAATATCCTGATGCGCCTCCATGCCCTACCGATGAATAGAGTATAGCCACCAGAAAGATCAATGAGGTGAGCAATATCGTATCAAGCTCCATGTGAATTGGGGGGCTGAGGGTATTAACGCCCTCCCACGGTAATCGCATCTACTTTAATATGAGGTTGGCCAACGGTGACATAGATACTGCCACTCACGGAACCGCAGAAACCCGCCGCTAGTCCCAAATCCTGGGAAGACATGGAAATTTTTTGCATAATATCCGTCGCCGTGCCAATTAACGTTGCCCCTTTTAAGGGTTTAGTAATGTTGCCATTTTCGATTAAGTAGGCTTCCGAAACCGCAAAGTTAAATTCTCCCGTTGGGCCCACACTGCCTCCGCCCATTTGTTTGCAATAAATGCCCTTATCTACGGAATTAAATAAGTCATCCAAGGAATAGTCTCCAGGGGCAATATAAGTGTTACGCATCCGGGAAGCCGCCGCATAGGCATAACTTTGGCGACGACCACTACCCGTCCGGGGATGTCCTGTCCGCATATAACCCGTGCGATCGCTGATAAAGTTTTTCAAGATCCCATTTTCGATCAAGAGGGTACTTTGGGCCGGCATCCCTTCATCGTCCATATCAATCGTCCCAAAGGCTTGAGCCGATAACCCTTCATCCCAAGCCGTTAAATTTTCATGGGCAATTTTTTCGCCTTTTTTATCCAGAAAAGGGGTCGTTTTATGCTCAATTTGGGTGGTTTCTAACAAATGACCACAGGCTTCATGGAAGATTACACCGCCAAACTCATTGGCCATAATGACCGGATAACTCCCCGATTCCACATAGTCGGCATAAAGCATTTTTCCGGCGGATTCTGCTACCTCGGCCGCCGCCGTTTGATAGTCCCATGTACGTAGATAATTTGGGTCACTGGTACTGCCTGAACGTTTACCAATGGAAGCGCGATTTTGACCATCGGCACACAACAGCGAATAACCCACCGATTGCGTTAAACGAATATCTCTCGCAAAGGTTCCATCACTGGCGGCCACTAGAACTTCCTGCCAATCGCGGAAATAAACGGCCCGTCGGGATTGGGTATGACTGGCTTTTTGATGTAGAGCTTGATTCGCTTGTAGTAAGATTTCACTCATTTCCTGCATGGGGCTACAGGCGTGTAACCATTCTTCTTTGGCTTTGGCCACGGCATAATCCCGTAATAGTTCTAAGTTCAATTCCGGAATATAGCTTTGGGGTGAAGGTAGGGTTAAGCCTAGGATGGAGAGACCTTTTTCGAGGGCGGCCTTTAATCCCGGAAAAGACAAGTCATTGGTGCTGACATAACAATCGGCTTTACCGCGATAGACCCGGACACCGCAACCACTGGCTAATCGGGGGGTCAAGCTAGTGATCGCATCTTCTTCGGCTAAACAGTTAACGTAATTAACTTTTTCGAGGAAAAATTCAACGAAATCGGCTCCGGCGGCTCTACCTAATCCTAAGAGGGTGGCTAGGGCCGGTCGCCAACTGTTATCGAAGCGATCGCGGTTGAGGGGGCCAGTAAAGGAAGGGCGTTCTTGGGTGAGTAGGAGAGTCGGAGCCATAGGGAAACGATGTTAAAGAATTGAGTCTTTTTAGTGTAACCCAGGGTTAAGGAGGTTATAAAGGATTAAAGGCCCAATCTCTATTTTTGAGAGCATCTGCCTATAATCAAAGAGATATAACCGCCCAGAATGGCCTTCTTCACTATGAATGAAATAGATAAAATCTTACAAAAAATAAAAAACTGTTTAGAGACAAGAAACTATGAGCCGATTGAGACTCAACAAGTTGAGTTAAAGGATTTATCTAGCGGTAACAAATGGGATGAATTATATCGCTCTACCTGTGCTTTTTTGAATAGCCAAGGGGGGTTAATTATTATTGGGATTCACGAAAAATTAACTCATCCTCAATGCTATAAGTTAACAGGATATAATGAAAATAATGAAGATAAGCTCAAGAAATTATTCACACAGTTTTCGGATTTTCAAGATACTTCAGAAAAGCCAAAACTGTTGGATTTAAAAGATTTCTTTCGGTATGAAATTCGTGAGCTTTTAGACAAAAGAGTTTGTATTATTTTTATTCAGGCATTACCTCTCAAACAAAAGTATGTTTGTTGGAATAAGAAAGCCTATGAAAGACGATTAACTGGCGATCATTTGATTAGTCAAGATCAATTGCAGGCTAAGAGAGAAGAGCGAGAAGAATGGCAGCGATCGCAGGAAATTCAAACTGTATCCGGAGCCAAACTAGAAGATTTAGACTTAGACAAAATCAATGAATATATTCAATCTCTCAATCGGTCGGAACGAATCGAGACCTTAAAACCGGACTTGACTTCTGCTCTTTCTTTCCTAAAGCGTAAATCTTTTATCAACCAGGAAGAAAAACCAACACTTTTGGGAATGCTTGTTTGTGGTAGGTATGTAGAAGACTTTATTGGGGGAAAATGCCAAGTAGATGCCTATGTGGATATTGACTCACCTTATCAATTAACAACTAATAAAAAAATCCTGAAAAATAATATTTTAAAATTGATGGAAAATAGCTATGATTTTTGTTTACAAAATATTCAGGTTGGGATTGTTTATGCTCAGAGTGGTAGTAAAGATTATGAATATCCATTACGCCTAATTCGGGAAACCATTAATAATGCCCTGGCCCATCGCAATTACGATAGTGATCAAGTTGTTCTCCTGAGTATCCGTCCCAATCAAAATATTAGTATTCGCAATCCAGGTAATTTTCGTCAGCAACAATTAATTAAAATTGATGATACCTGGGGTGAATACCCAATCAAAATTCGACAAATCATCCCTGATCCCAAAGCCCCTAATCCAAAACTAGCAGAAATTTTAAAAATGTATGATAAATACGAAGGTCGCGGAATTGGAATGTCAACTTTAACCACTGATTGCTTAGATAATAAGATTGATGTGCCTTATTATCAATTAGGACTAGAGAGTGTCAATTTAGTGATTCCTAAAGGAGCCGTTTTTGATGAATCTTCTCAGCAGTGGTTAGATAGCTTTTCGGGTTATCTTAAACGTAAATGCCATGGTCAAGATTTATCTTTAGAAGAAAAGATTGTCATGGCGTATTTTTACAAAACTGAAAAACTCAATCAATCAGAACGATATACTATTTTATTGACTCATAGCAATAATCATTTTGAAGTTATCAATCGTTTAGCAACTAAAGGATTAATTCAATCCTATGCCAAGAGTCCTCAATACTATACCGTTTATTTAGTAGATCGAGAATTAACTAAGGTTGACTTCTCCTCTGAGCTTCGACAATTATTTGGCCAAGATTACGACTATTTAAAGAACGAATATCAGGATATTCTCAGCGTCATCTTTCAACTTAATCAATACAGTCATCAGGGGTTTGCTAGTGCTAATTCAGTCGCCAACATTCTCTATTTTCGCCAGCACAAAAATGTTGTCAACATTAAACATTACGAGGCATTTAAACGTAAAATAAGAAGCCTTTTTAAAAACCTAGAGAAGAACCATTTTCTTGTACGCTCATCTCCTGGGGAACGAAAGTTTTATATTAATCAAGATTTTTCACCGTCTCTCTTGCATTATTTGCGTGAATCATAATCCCGCAGGAGTAGAAAGATCAATAATGGCTCTTGTCTGATTTTGTTGATCGGATTTGATGCGGCCATCCTGAAACCAAATTAATCGCTCGGTATGATTAGCCACATCAGCTTCGTGGGTGACAATAATGATCGTAATCCCACTTTGATACAATTGCTCAAAAATTCCCAAGACTTCCTCGGTCGTTTTAGAATCCAAGGCCCCTGTCGGTTCATCCGCCAAAATCAATAAAGGATGATTAACGATCGCCCTGGCAATAGCGACCCGTTGTTGTTGTCCTCCCGATAATTGATTGGGTTTATTCTGTAAACGTTGTTCTAACCCCACCCGAATCAAAGCCTCTTTGGCCCTAATCCGTCGTGCCTCCAGGGGAACCCCAGCATACACCATGGGTAACATCACATTTTCCAGGGCCGTTAGCTGGGAAAGCAGATAAAATTGCTGAAAAACAAACCCAATTTTACGGTTTCGGACTTTAGCCAACTCATCTTCTGTTAAACCGGAAACATCCAACCCATCCAAATAATAACGACCAGCCGTCGGACGATCTAAACAGCCAATAATATTCATCATGGTAGATTTCCCCGATCCAGAGGCCCCCATAATGGCGCAATAGGAACCCGGTTCAACGCTCAGATGTACATTCGAGAGAGCGTGAACTGTCGCTTCACCGGTACCATACACCTTAGAAATGGATTCCAAACGAATTAGAGGCGGGCGGGAGATTTCCTGAGCACGCGCTGAGTTCCCTGGGGATAAGGGAGAAGGCTCCGTAACCGAAGAAAGATGGGCGGTCATAGATAAGGAAAAGGATGAGGTCTAATTAGCAGGTTGAGCATTGGGAGATTGGTCTGGTTGTTCTCCTGATTGTTCTGTTAACATTCCTAGCCGATTAAAGGGCCAAAAACGCACAAAAGCGCGACCAATTAGTTTTTCTCTTGGCACAAATCCCCAAAAATGGGAATCATAACTATTGTTGCGATTATCCCCTAGGACAATGTATTGATTCGCTGGAACTTTAACGGGGCCAAATTCATAGTCGGGAGGTTGAGCGATATAGTTTTCAGCCATCACTTGATCATTAATATAAACCTTGCCATTTTTGACCTCAACAGTATCCCCTGGCAAACCGATAATCCGTTTGATAAAAGCATCTTTAAAATTGCGTTGAATCAGGGCTTCAGTCGGATTAAAAACCACAATGTCCCCCCGTTGGGGATTCGTCAGATGATAACTCACCTTTTCCACAATTAAGCGGTCATTAATCTGTAAGGTTGGCTCCATGGAAGAAGAGGGAATGTAGCGAGCTTCTGCCACAAAGGTGCGAATCCCGATCGCCAAAATTCCCGCAGTGGCAAACATTTTCAGGGTTTCAATCCAGGGATTTTCGGGAGGAGGAACTTTTACGCTTTTAATAGATTTAACGGTTTCAGGGTTAACGGGTTGGGTCATAGGAAAAAAGACAAATAAGAATAAAGAAAATTAGCAAGGATAGCAAGAATCCATTAAGGGTTTAGAAAATTAACCTCCTCGTAAATTAACGCTAAAGAACAGGCATAATTTAAGCTAGGGAAGGGAATGGCTTCCTGATCATTCAGCATTAAGGTTGTTTCCGGGTAACTGCGTAACTCCCAACGATTTCGACTACTGCGTTGATAGACATCCACCCCCATTTTTTCGGAATCTACGAGAATGTAATCTTGCAGACTCGATAATTGCCGATAAAACTTGAATTTGTCCCCTCGATCAAAGGCGGCAGTACTGGGAGAAAGAACCTCAATAATTAAAACAGGAAAACGAATCACATTTTTAGCAATTTTATCCCGTTCATCGCAACTAACCACCACATCCGGGTAAAAATAGGGGCCTGACTCCGAAAGTTGTACCTTGGCATCTGCTATTCTCACCTTACAACCACTCCCCCGTAAAAAATTTCTGAGGGCCGCTGTCAAATTTACAGCAATATCATTGTGGGCTAGGGTTCCCCCCGTCATCGCCCAGACTTGTCCATTGAGATATTCATGACGCAAGGACTGTTCTGGCTCCCAGGCGAGATACTCCTGGGGGGTCAAAAGGGCAGGGTGAGGTTGGGCAATCATAACCATGAACAGTCTAAGAATAAGTCAGCAAATACCATTTGCATTCTGAATAACAACCCGTTAACTTACTTGTAATAACGACCTTTCTAATAATTGGGGAGCCTCAATAATTACAAAATACTGGGCGGGATAAAGATAATCTTCGCCACTTTCATCAATTATTCGTAAATCACCATCCTGTTCAGCTTTAGCATCAGGAATCCCTTGATCAATTTTATGACGTTCCAAGGCGACGGGATAATCCTGGTTATCAATACAAATGACGAAGTAAGGAGTCCGATTCGACATAGTTTTCATCATTAACCAAGATAGCATTTACGTTTAATTTTACGTTTACCGATGCCATAAGCTTTGTTCCAAGGTAGTTCCGTCAGGAAAATAGTACTATTATTGATTTTTCATATAGCATAGAAATTGTTCGGTTTTGCCAAATTTGGTCTCAAATCATGCCAGGATCAAGATAATCTCGCTGAGGAAAGTTTCTATGGTTACGGCACCGCAATTAATCCATCAAGCTGACATCATTCTACCCCAGGGCGAAAGGTTGCTAGGGGATGTCTTAATCGCTGAAGACAAAATTCAGGCGATCGCCCCCCATCTGGAAGCTACGGCAGACACCCTCATCATAGACGCTCAGGGGTTAACCTTGTTGCCAGGGGTGATTGACCCCCAGGTACATTTTCGGGAACCGGGGCTAGAACACAAAGAAGATTTAGCTACGGCCAGTCGGGCCTGTGCCAGGGGAGGCGTTACCAGCTTTTTAGAAATGCCCAATACCAACCCTCTTACCACCACCCAAGCCCAATTAGACGATAAATTACAACGAGCCGCCGCTAAATCCTTGGTGAACTACGGCTTTTTTATGGGAGCCACTCCCGAAAATTTACCCGATCTGAGAACCGCGAGTCCTAGCTGTGGCATCAAAATTTTTATGGGGTCAGCCCATGGGGCCTTATTGGTCAGTACCGAAGCTGAGATAGAACCCATTTTTGCCGAAGGAACCCGGTTAATTGCGGTTCATGCCGAAGATCAAGCCCGTATCCTAGAACGGCGTAAGTTATTTGCCGGGATGACCGATGTTGCTATCCACTCCCAAATCCAAGACGAGGAAGCGGCCCTTAATGCCACAAAATTGGCCATTAAACTCTCGGAAAAATATCAACGGCGACTGCACATTTTGCATCTGTCAACAGGCATTGAAGCTGAGTATTTGCGTACCCATAAACCCGCCTGGGTTACAGCCGAAGTCACGCCCCAACACCTGGTACTCAATACCAATACCTACACGGAAAAAGGGAGCTTGGTGCAAATGAATCCTCCTCTGCGATCGCCGGAAAATAACGACATCCTATGGCAAGCCTTGTTAGATGGAGTCATTGACTTTATTGCTACCGATCACGCGCCCCACACCTTAGAAGAAAAAGCGAAACCCTATCCCCAGTCCCCATCGGGAATGCCAGGGGTCGAAACGGCTTTGCCGGTGATGTTAACCCAGGCAATGCAAGGTCGCTGTACCATCGCTCAGGTCGTTAACTGGATGTCAACGGCAGTGGCTAAAGGCTATCAAATTCCGAACAAGGGTTTGATTCAAGTGGGTTATGATGCCGACCTGGTTCTGGTAGATTTAAACACCTATCATCCCGTCTTGCGCGAAGAGGTCCAAAGTAAGTGCGGCTGGAATCCCTTTGAAGGGTGGCAGTTAACCGGCTGGCCCGTCATCACCTGGGTCAATGGGGAAAAGGTCTTTGAACGGGGCCAGTTTTATGACCAGGTACGCGGTAAAGCCTTAACCTTTGGCTAAAATAAAGAGGATTGGCAAGTAATGGAGGAACAACGCCATGAGAAATCGCTGGATAGCGGCGGGTTTGGCCTTCTTCTTGGGAACCTGGGGCATTCATAAATTTTACTTAGGTAAAAATGTTTCAGGTTTTCTTTACTTAATGTTTTTTTGGACTCCCATTCCCTTAATTTTAGGGCTAATAGATGGGGCAAAATTATTAGCGATGTCGGAGCAGGATTTTGCCATTAAATTTAAGGCGTTATCCCAAAGCACCCAGGACGTGACTGGCCCAGGAGAACGGTTAGATGTGGCCCTGTTAAAAGTGTGTTGTCAAAAATCAGAAGGGGCAACGATCGCCGAATGTGTGATGGCAACGGGAGCGGCTCCCCAACAGGTTAAAGAAGCGTTACTGCAACTCTGTAAACAGGATTTACTGACGATTGATAACCGTTCATCGGATCATGCTGTCGTCTATAAGATGCTTTGAAAGGCATTCAAAATTGGCCTGAAAACTGATTGAACCCCAACGGTGTCCTGCATCTTTAGCCTAGGTGCTGTTTGATGGGTCATACTTTGATGGTGGCCGGCGATCGCCCGGTCAAGCTGAAAATGCTTAACAAAAATTCATCAAGATTCCAAGGATTGACCCTTGGCCGCAAGCCCGATTCAGACTACATTGCAATCTATTAGAGAACTTTTTAAACCCCATCGTTACATAACGCGATCACAATCCTTGAGGAATATCCATGAATATTGCCGTTGTGGGACTGAGCCATAAAACAGCCCCTGTTGAAATTCGTGAAAAACTCAGTATCCAAGAAGCCAAGTTGGAAGAAGCCTTAAACCATCTGCGCGGCTATCCCCACATCGAAGAGGTGGCCATCATTAGCACCTGTAACCGGCTAGAAATCTACGCGGTCGTCACGGAAACGGAAAAGGGCGTAATCGAAATTACCCAGTTTTTAGCGGAAATCGGCCATATTCCCCTCTCCCAGCTCCGGCGTTATCTGTTTACCCTCTTACATCAGGATGCTGTGCGCCATTTGATGCGGGTAGCGGCGGGCTTAGAAAGTCTCGTTCTCGGTGAGGGTCAAATTCTCGCCCAGGTGCGTAACACCCATAAACTAGGACAAAAATATCAGGCAGTGGGTCGTCTCCTAGACCGGCTCTTCAAACAAGCTATTACCGCCGGGCGACGAGTCCGCACCGAAACTAGCATTGGTACTGGGGCCGTTTCCATCAGTTCTGCCGCCGTTGAATTAGTCCATACCCAAGTGGATTTAACTCAGCAAAAAGTGGCCATTATTGGGGCGGGAAAAATGTCCTGTTTGTTGGTCAAACATTTACTGGCAAAAGGGGCAACGGACATTACCATTGTCAATCGTTCCCACCGACGATCAGAAGAATTATCGGCTCAATTTCCCCAGGCGACCTTAACCCTGGCGTTGTTGCCGGAAATGTTTAATATTGTTGCTCAATCCGATATTGTTTTCACCAGTACCTCGGCCACCGAACCTATTTTAAATTATGCCAATTTAAGCGGTAGTGTAAAGAGTGAACGGCAGGTGATGTTAGTGGATATTTCCGTTCCTCGGAATGTGGATGCCGATGTGCAGAATTTGCCTCAAGTCACTGCCTATAACGTGGATGATTTAAAGGCCGTTGTCGCTCAAAATCAGGCCAGTCGTCGCAAAATGGCCCAGGAAGCTGAAGGATTACTCGAAGAAGAAGTGGAAGCTTTTGAATTGTGGTGGCGATCGCTGGAAACCGTTCCGACCATCAGTTCCCTCCGCAATAAAGTCGAAGATATTCGGGAACAGGAACTGGAAAAAGCCCTGTCGAGATTAGGTGCAGAATTTGCCGAAAAACATCAAGAGGTGATCGAAGCTTTAACCAGGGGCATTGTCAATAAAATTCTCCATGAACCCATGGTGCAACTCCGCGCCCAACAGGATATTGAAGCCCGGAAGCAGTGTTTGCAATCTTTAAAAATGCTCTTTAATTTAGAGATTGAAGAACAGTTTAGCTAGATTCCCTCGGTTCTATCCGGGTCAGAAGTTGGGGGATTTTAAACCATGTCTATGGTAGCTGTTGTGAGTTTTCCGGAAACCCTCTGGCAAGGCGTACAAAATTCCGTCGGTATGGTTTGTGCCTGGGGATTTTTAGGGATGTTGGGCCTCTCTTTAATGCAGTTGGGCCGGGATCTGATTCAGCGATCACGGCGGATGCACGCCATTCCCTGTTCTCGTTGCCAATTTTTTACCCGCGACTATCGGCTCAAATGCCCGGTTCATCCCCTCACGGCTAATACGGAAACTGCTATTGATTGCCGGGATTATCTCGCCCAGGAGACGGAAAGACTTTGAAAATTGGGATTGTGGGTTTAGGGTTGATCGGTGGCTCCTTAGCCCTGGATTGGCGATCGCGGGGTCATTATCTCATTGGGGTTTCCCGCCAGGAAAAGACTTGTACTAAAGCGTTGACCCAGGGCATTGTAGATGAAGCTGGGGTTGAACTGGCCTGTTTAGCGGCGGCGGAGGTGATTGTTCTTTGCACCCCAATCGTCCGGATTGTGCCGACCCTAGAACAGCTTATTCCCCACCTGGCCCCAGAAACCTTGGTAACAGATGTGGGTTCTGTCAAAACCCCGATTGTGACGGGCTGTCGTCATCTTTGGCCCTGGTTTATTGGGGGACATCCCATGGCCGGTAACGCAGACCAGGGAATTGACGCGGCTCAACGCCATTTATTTGAAAAGGCTCCCTACGTTCTGACTCCTCTTGGGGATACCCCGGCCTCTCTATTAACCCTTCTGCAATCTTTAATCGGTGAATTAGGAGCGCGTTATTATCAGTGTTCTCCCCAGGAGCATGACCAGGCGGTGGCTTGGATCTCCCATTTGCCGGTGATGGTTAGTGCCAGTTTAATCGGAGCGTGTCAGTCAGAATCTCAGCCAGCCATTCGCCAATTAGCCGAACAATTAGCGAGTTCTGGGTTTCGGGATACCAGTCGGGTGGGGGGAGGCAATCCGGAGTTAGGGGTGATGATGGCCCAATTTAACAGAGAGGCTTTGTTAACAGCTTTACAAAGCTATCAACAACAATTAACTCAATTAACTACCTGGATTGAACAGGAACAATGGACAGAATTACAGCAATTTTTAACTCAAACCCAGGGCGATCGCCCAATTTATACAGAGGGTTTATAAAGTTGATTTAATGGGGTCAACAAAAGATTCTATTAAAAATCATGATTAGACCAATTATAACCCACATTCCGTACTAATCAATAAATCCCAATTGATTGAAATTGACTACGCTATATGTAGAAAATTTTGTCAGACAAAACGCTATTTATGGTCATCATTGCAAGAGCGGCAAATAGTACGTAGTGTAATTATTTTGTCCTAATTGTGTGAGGCGGTATTTTGATTAATATAAAGTATAATCCTTGAAACCTTTGCAGAATAATGCTTCTGAGAGGGTTAATCTCTGATTTTATCTCTGTATTATTAACCGTTCTTTATTTGCGTACGGAATGTGGGTTTTTAGCTTGCTTTTCACCATAATTTTTGATTATCACCCTTTGAACCAAGAGGCTTATTGATTGCGGAGGGTTTGCAATATTTCGACGATTTCGGGGGGGAAGCGTTGGTTTAATTCGTCGTCGGGAAGTTGGGCTAACATCAGATAATAATTCATCGTTACTGTTTGCGTGTTGGGGTGATTTTCGCCTAATTTTTCTAACAAAATAGCGATCGCTCTTTGGTATAGAGGTTCGACTTCGCTGTACTTTCTGTAAATAATTACTGATCTTAACTTAGAGCAGTTTTTATAGTAGAGTTCATGCAGATTCACCAGCCATTACCTCGCGTAAAAGCGCATAGTTTTCGCGGGCTGTTATTGTCTTAGGATGTTCTGAACCTAGTGCTTGTTCGAGAATAGGGATTGCTCGCTGAAATGACGACTCTGCTTCTCCATAGCGTTTTTGCAAATGGTAAAGTTTGCCAATATTGCTTAAACTGATGGCGACATTGGGATGCTCAGATCCTAGCTTTTCTTGCAAAATTGAGTACGATCGTAAATAGAGAGATTCTGCTTTACTATACTTTTCCTGCACTTGAAAAAATTTAGCTAGACTGTTCAGAGTGACAGCAACATCAGGATGGTTTGAGCCTAATATCTTCTCTTGAATCGAGAGTGAGCGTAAATAAGGCTTTTCTGCATCGTTGTAATTCCCTTGCAATGTGTAAAGAGTCGCCAGATTATAGAGACTATTGGCAACATCAGGATGGTCTAGGCCTAGTCTTTCTTCTCGAATCGACAAAGCTCTAATAAAGAGAGGTTTCGCCTGATTGTACCTCTTTTGCTCTCTATAAAGACAAGCTAGATTCACAAGACTATTTGCCACGAGCGGATGGTGTGACCCCAGTTGATTTTCTCGAATTGAGAGTGCCCGCAAATAATATGGTTCGGCAATTTCATATTTCCCTTGGCCCTTATACAGTAATCCTAAATTATTATTACTTTGAGCAATATCAAGATGGTTTGCATCTAGACATCTTTCACGAATTGAGAGTGATTTCAACAGGAATGATTCTGACTTGTCGTATTTTCCCTGATCATCGTAAAGTGTTCCTAGATTATTAAGACTTAATGCAACATCAGGATGATTTTCCCCTAACTGTTTTTCACGAATTGAGAGTGATCGTAAATAAAGCTCTTCAGCCGTTTCGTATTTTCCTTGAAACTTGTATAGCAATCCCAAATTGTTAAGACAACTGGCAACATCAAGATGATTTTCTCCTAACTGTTTTTCGTAATTTTCTCCTAACTGTTTTTCGTAATTTTCTCCTAACTTTTTTTCGTAAATAGATTCGTAAATAGAAAGCGATCGCAGGTAGAGGGGTTCCGCTTCGTCGTAGTGTCCTTGGTCACGGTAGAGTTCTGCTAAATTGTTAAGACTGGCAGCAACGTCGGGATGTTCTGCTCCTAAACGTTGTTCCGTCAACTTTACACATTGCTCACGATAGGGAATCGCTTCGTTATAGAGTCCTTGCCCTTGATAAAAGTGGCCTAAACCCGTAAAAGGCCCAATTAAATCTTCATTTTCTAGCCATTGATTTAACTCCTCTGCCGCAATTTTGAGGTGATCAATTAAGGGTTCAATCTTATCAACATCTTCTAAATTTAGGGTCTCTTCAATGGTTTTGGCAACCTTAACCATCTTCGCACCATAAGCTTTTTTCGCAGTCTCTTTTACCTCCGATGCTTCTAACTTATCCCGCAGATAATGACGAATTAAAGTATGCAATTCATACCAACTATTCCCCAAGGGTTTCACCAAATTAAGATAGACTAAACTATCCGTTAACCATTCCTCAACCTCATCTTCATCATCTTCAAGAAATAAGCCATCAATTAATGCTTTAGGGAAAGGAGCGAGGGCAAATAAACTGAGATACATCGCCAATTTTTGAGCATTAGGTTCATTGTTTAATTCTTGCCAACTCAGATCAAACGCCGCTTTAACTCCCCGTTCTGCGGTCATTTCTGAATCAAACTTCGGATTTTTAATTAAACTTTGATCCGCTAAACCCTCTTCTGCTAACTTTTCTCGAATTTTGGCAATTGTCCAATTGGTTCGCCGCCTCAATAATCGCGCCACTAATTCCAAAGCAAGAGGCAAATAACCCAAATCTCGACAAAGTAAATTCGCTTGCTCAAGTTGCTCATCAATTCGGCCATCAGTCACATAGGAACGCAATAAATCCAGAGCCGCTTCTGGTTGCAAAATATCCACATGAAGGGTTTGAATTTTGGCAGATAACTCCTGCAATCGAGTTGTAATAATGACCTTAAACCGTTGATCAGTGTGGGACGGTAAATAATCCTTAATTTGTTGATAATCCCGCACATCATCAAAAATAATTAACGTTTGATCCTGCTCATTTTTTAACCAAACTTGCCAAACAAAACGAACCCGTTCAACCAATTCTCCTTTATCGGGCAATGTTAACCCCGAATGAATTTGAGCAAAACTTAAAATACTCAAACCAGGATCACTATCCGCCACATTTAGCCAACAAATGCCACCGCGATAGGTTTGCTTTGGCCATTCCTGCCAACCATACTGTAACGCCAACTCCGACTTACCAATGCCACCCATGCCCGTCAAAGTAGAAATAGCAACGCGATCGCCTTGTTGTAATTGCTGATCTAATTGCGATAAAACATCGGCTCGTCCCACAAATTGCGCGACACCACTATTCGGTAAATTGTGAGGAATAACTTTTATAGATTGCTCCTCACTAACTGCTACTTTTTTAGACGCTCTTTCACCCCCTTTAGATAACGATTAAAAGTCGGAAAATAAGTCCTAAAGGTACTTTCGGTATCTACTTCCGCTTCATAGGTCAACGACACAAAAGGCGGTAGAGTCGAGATCGCCGCTTTTAACTTAGCCGCCGCAGGAGTATTCGGTGAATTTAACTTAGCGAGAATTTGTCGTAATAACTCTAAAATTTCTGGAGAAAGTTGATCGGGCTGTTGCTGAACCGTCTCAACCTCTGTCACCAACTCAGCCACGATCGGTTCAGCCTCTTCATTGCTAATCGCCAAATCTCCCGTCATTTGACTGATTAATTGCCATTGATCCCGTTCTAAATCTCGAATTTGTTCGCGCAAATCCTCTATTTGTTGTTGCAGTCGTACCTTTTCTTCAGGAGCAATGGTCACGAAAGTATCGCGTTTATTAGCTAATTGCGCTTTTAAACGGGCGATATTTTTATCCAGGTTCTTGAGTTCTGCGGCTGACATAGGCATTTTGGGCGAACGCAATTCGCCCCTACGATGGGGATCACTCTGAATAATAAAATAAAACTTTCTGCACGACTAACCGTTTTACCCGTAATCTATGACCTTTTCCTTTCATTGTCAAGCAACCTGTTCCCATTCCCAGGCCCGCGCAGGAGTTTGGCAGACTCCCCATGGCCCCGTCGAAACCCCTCGTTTTATGCCGGTGGGTACTCTCGGTACCGTGAAAGGCATTACCCCCGACCAATTAGCCAAAACCGGAGCGCAAATGGTTTTAGCGAATACCTATCATTTGCATTTGCAACCGGGGGAAAGTATTGTCGAAAAATCAGGCGGTTTACATCATTTTATGGGCTGGTCTGGCCCCTTATTGACCGATTCCGGGGGATTCCAAGTTTTTAGCTTGAGCGCATTACGCACGATTTCGGAAAATGGGGTGGTCTTTCGATCGCCGAAGGATGGTCGTTTGATTGACATGACTCCTGAAAAATCTATTCAAATTCAAAATGCCTTGGGGGCTGATGTAATCATGGCCTTCGATGAATGCCCGCCGGGTCAAGCGAGTCGGGAAGTGGTAGAAGCGGCCACGGCCAGAACCTATCGCTGGTTAGAACGGTGTCTGCAAGCCCATCAACGGTCGGATCAAGCCCTGTTTGGCATTGTGCAGGGGGGAACCCATCTGGATTTACGCGCCCAAGCTGTAGAGGATTTAACCGGTTTGGATTTACCGGGTTATGCCATTGGCGGGGTGAGTGTGGGAGAAGCCCCGGAACTCATTCATCAAGTAGTACAACATACAACACCGTTATTACCGTTCCCTAAACCGCGTTATTTGATGGGGGTGGGAACCTATCGGGAAATGGTGGTGGCGATCGCCTCTGGCATAGATTTATTTGATTGTGTGATTCCCACTCGGTTGGGGCGGCATGGGGCGGCGTTGGTGCAGGGAGAACGATGGAATTTGAAAAATGCCCCTTTTCGAGAAGATTTTCGCCCCCTAGATGAAACCTGTCCCTGTTATACCTGTCAAACCTTTAGCCGTGCCTATCTCCATCATCTCGTGAGATCGCGGGAAATGTTAGCCTATATTCTCTTGTCGTTGCATAACGTGACGGAATTAGTACGCTTTACCACTCGTATTCGAGCGGCCATCCTCGGCGATCGCTTTTTGCAGGAATTTGGTCATTGGTTATAGAATCGCCATTAACTAGCCTTGATGGTTCACCCACGATTCACGATGACGCAAACCCTTCCCAATCCTCAAATGTCGCAATTACTGGCTCCTCAGCCGACGGTTTCCCCCCAGGAAAATGCCCTAGGGGACTTTCTGCAAGAAACCCTAGCCTTAACCAAACGTTTATTCATTCAACTACAACGACGGCCTTCAACCTTAATGGCGGGAATTATTCAGCCGTTTATGTGGTTAATTCTTTTTGGTGCGTTGTTTGTTAATGCCCCCCAGGGATTATTTGGCAATGATTTAAACTATGCCCAATTTTTAGCCCCTGGCATTATTGTCTTTACAGCCTTTTCCGGCGCGTTAAATGCCGGTTTACCCGTCATGTTTGACCGGGAATTTGGTTTTTTAAATCGTCTCTTGGTCGCCCCCCTAACCACTCGTTATTCCATTGTGGCCGCTTCTACGCTTTACATCATTACCCTGAGTCTCATCCAAACGGCGGTGATTGTTCTAGCAAGTGCTGTCCTCGGTGCCGGTTTACCCAATCTGGGGGGGCTAACGGCGATCGCTGGCATTGTTTTATTAATTGTACTCGGCGTAACGGCTTTAAGTTTAGGATTAGCCTTTGCCTTACCCGGTCATATTGAACTCATCGCCATTATTTTTGTCACCAATCTACCCCTGCTGTTTGCCAGTACGGCCCTTGCTCCCCTCGCTTTCATGGCTCCCTGGTTACAGATTGTCGCCAGTTTAAATCCCCTTACCTATGCCATTGAACCCATTCGTTATCTATACCTACAAAATGATTGGTCTTTGCATAGTCTGGTGTTTGCCTCCCCCTGGTTCAATTTCAGTTTTGTCCAGGTCTTGGGCATCCTTTTCCTATTCGATGGGTTAGTATTGGTATTAATTCAACCGCTATTACGTCGCCGTTTTTTATAAACTCCTTACCCGCTCATTATTCATTTTCCCTTTGAGTCAACTCCCATGAAAAACACCCCTAGCTATCTTGTCGGTTTACTCGTTCCCCTCTCCCTAGGGACACTGGCTTTCCTCTCCCCGGCGGCGATCGCCCAAACCCAATATCAAGGCGACAATCCCAACACTGGGCCAACGGGGTTTCAATCCAACGAACAAGACCCCATGAAAAGCTTAATGGGGGGAGGACTCAATCCCCTGGACTTAATGCACCGCGCCCAAACTGGCCGGAGTCGGACAAGTACCGATTTTGCCTCAGACACCCAAGAGGGATTAAGTAAAGCCGCTTCTGACTTCAAAAAACAACAACAAAAACTGTTACAACAAACTAATCCCAGCGCGGCCCCAGGGGGAACTGCAACTCCCAGCCCTACGCCCTAGAACTTGTCCCTTTTTTCCCTCAGCTTAGGGAAGCCCTTTACTCTTCTCCATACCCACCAATCGAGTCTTTATCCTAGGGAAATATGGTCGCTCAATTAACCTCGATTCATTACCCTGATAGTGATGGCAAACCGATGGCTGATAATACCAAACAATTTCGCTGGATTGTCGTCATTGAGCAAAATTTAGAATGGCTTTATGCCGATGATCCCCAGGTGTTTGTCGCGGGCGATTTACTCTGGTATCCCGTTGAAGGTCGTCCTGATATTCGGGTTGCTCCCGATGCCCTGGTGGTTTTCGGTCGTCCTAAAGGTGACAGAGGTTCCTATCAACAATGGAAGGAAGATAATATCGCGCCCCAGGTGGTATTTGAAATTCTGTCGCCCGGCAATACCAAAATTGAAATGGAGAAAAAACTCCTATTTTATGACCGCTACGGTGTGCAGGAATATTATATCTATGATCCCGATCATCCCCATTTAGAAGGGTGGTTGAGGGGAGAATCCGGCAGTTTAGAAAATGTTCCCACAATGGGCGGTTGGGTGAGTCCCTTGTTAGGGATTCGTTTTGAATTACTAGAGGAATTACAACTGTATTTCCCCGATGGCACGCCTTTTTCTTCCTATCAAGAACTCCATCAAAAGTTATTAGTAGAACAGCAGAAAGTGCTTGTTGAACAACAAAAATTACTTGTTGAACAGCAAAAAGTGCTTGTTGAACAGCAAAAAGTTCAAAGGGAACGACAAAGAGCCGATGAATTAGCCGCGTTACTCGCTCAATATCAAGAAAAATTCGGGGAACTCCCATAAATTTCCCGATGGATTCCCGTCTTAATCCCCAGAAAAAATGATGGTGGATCGCCCTCGCAGAAACAGATAGACATGATGGAAAAAGACTCATTACCCGCCTCTGGTTTATCGAAAACCCCCTTAATTTTATTTAGCCTAGCGTTACTGTTGGGTAGCAGTGTGGCTCTATGGGAAATGTATCGCCAAAATCAGGGGGAAATTCCTAAGTCTGCCACTGTTCCTAAAGCCTTTGATTTAACCCTAGGGAATCTACAACGTTTGGCGATCGCCTCTGGGAGTAAAACCCTCCAATTGGAGCGCAATCAAAAACAGTCTGACCGTTGGCAAATTAACAAGCCGGTATCGGGAGAAGTGAGTCAACCCGCGTTGATCTTTGTAATGAATCTGTTGGCAGGAATTGATCCGAGTCAAGATTTTACGGTTACAACATCCCAACTGGCCGACTACGGTTTAGCTCCTCCCCGTGCGACCCTTACTTTTCAAAGTAAAAATGGTCAAACCCAACAATTATGGTTAGGAAATCTGAATTTTCAAGGGCAATCTCTCTATGCGGTAATTAATCCCGCGAACCCTTTACCGAATACTGTTAAAATCAGCCTGGTTTCCCCCAGTTTTGCTGATGTGGTTAAGCGATCGCCCCAGGAATGGTTAAAAGTTGAAACCCAACCCCTGCCGCCATCTTCCCCAACGAAGACGGAACCCTCTCCCCCTAATTAATATTTTTCGCTTCACTATCAACTATTCACTATCAACTATTCACTATCAACTATTCCCTATCAACTATTCCCTTTTTTTATGAAACTCCAATCCGATCTCAGCACAACCGAATTAGCCCAAATCCTCGCTGAACGATTGGCGATCGCCCCGCAAGACTGGCATCGGTTAAAGGCCAATCGTCAAGCCCAAGCCAGTCAAAATATCGCCGCCGCCCTGGTTTATTTACTCAAAGACCAACCCGAAGAAGCTCTAATTCATCTTAATCAAGCGACGGGTTGGCTAGACCGTTCCATTAAACCCTTACCCTGTCCCACCCATGGCGATCGGCCAGCCTAAAATTTAAAGAATTGTCTCTCTCGCCGACTTCCCCTGTTTCGCGCCCAAAAGTTTTCGCTATCCTTAAAGGTTAAGACAGTCCGAACCAGGGCAATGACTCAAGAAACTGGTCAGCCCACAACCGGTCACGACCGATGAGGAGGAAAACGCCATGGCATCCTGGGAATACTATTATCAGGTCTTAGGATTAAATTCGGGAGCCAGCCTGGAGGAAGTCAACCAGGCCTACCATGACCTCGCCTTTATTTGGCACCCCGATCGCCTCCCCTCTGATAACCAACGCCTACGGGCCAAAGCCACCGCCAAGTTGCAGGAAATCAATCGAGCCAGGGAAGAACTACATCGCCTCAATGAATTGGGGCCTCCCCCGCATCCGCAACCCGTTAGTCATCCCCAAAAGTCCCCCTCTCCCCCACCGCCCCAGGGAGAATGGCATCAACGTCCCTACTACAAAGATCTCAGTGGAGCCAATTTACAGGGAGCCAACCTCAAGGAGCGGGATCTGTCCGGGCGCAAATTAATCCAAGCCAATCTCAGCTATGCCGATTTAAGTGATAGTTTTCTACATCAGGTCAACCTAGAGGGAGCCAACCTATTTCGGGCCAACTTACGCCGGGCGAATCTCCTAGAAGCTAATTTACGCCGGGCGAATTTACAGGAAGTCAATCTATTAGGAGCCGATTTGAGTGGAGCCGATCTCAGTCATGCGGATTTACGAGGAGCGAAAGTCATGGCCGGCAGTCGTTTGATGGTCAAGTTAACGGCAGTCAAATTAACCGGTGCAATTTTACCGGATGGTTCTCTCCACTCCTAATCAGGTGTATCTGGCGTTGCTTAATCAGGGTATGAATTCGTTATCGCTGTGATTTTTGATCGCCCCCTAGATCCCCCAATTCTGAGGGACTTTCCATTCATTATTCCCCCCAAAATTGAGGGGAAAGGGGGGCAAAACATACCTCAAATCAGCAATGCCGAGCCATCAGCTTAGAACATGGCTAACGGCACAATTTCCATTGCTCAATTATCCCGTTCACCGTCTGCACATAATCTTTGGTTTTAGAACCGGGAACTTGAGCAAACCCTTCCTCCACCAGAGCCACGACAAATTGTTTCGCCGCCGCTTCCTTGCCGAGGCTCTTCACATTACTGGAGTATTGATCTACTGCTTTTTTATAATCTGGGTCTTTTAACCAAACTTCAGTCACTAAAAAATTGACAGAATCCTGATAGGAATCAAAGACACGATAGCGATTACCAAAACGACGACTTTCCTCAAAGAGAAAACGATTGTCACCAAAGCTTTCTGTAATCATAATGGCATAATTTGCCACTTCATTGGGTTGACCCACCAGTTGATAGGTTTTTACGTTATCACAAGAGCCATCGTAGCAACCTTTCTTGCGATTGATGTATTTTAGTTTGAATAAATTATTGGCATGGTAGGCAATGCGAGTGCGACCAAATTGACTCTCCGCGATCGCCAGAGCCACAATGACACAAGCGGGTACATTATATTGCTTTTCAACAGCCTGGGCATACTGCATCATGGTTTTAATAAAGGCCTGTTTGTCGGCTTCACTCGGTTCAGGAGTGCCGGGGGCGTAGGCATTACTATTTAACCCCTTTTCCTTATCTTCTGCGGGTACGGGAGGAAAGCTTAAATTGGACTTTTGCGCTAATAAGGATTGATCTTGAAGGGGGAAAGAAGAATCGGGGGTTACATGGTTAGTGGCGTGCTTTGTTGCACTGTTAACTGTCTTTGCGGTTAAAATTGTCCCCAGAAGCGCACCGGTGGACAAAAGCAAATGGTTGATAAAAGCTCTGCGATACATAAAACTCAATGAAGTGGTATGAGTGTTAGGGACAAGTCCCCTGAGACAACAATAGAATTATAGTATCCAAGTTGAAGCCCTTACTAAGGAAGTATAATCTATCACGATTTCACTGCTATGTTAGATCGCATCATCTCTGTGAATCAGAGGAAACCCCTGGCAAGATCTCCATCTATGGTGAGTCCTACCCCCGTATCGAGATTTAAGTCCCACATTCTGTCAGTTAGATGGCATTGACAACATACACAGTGGCTGGTTTGCTCCTATTAACACTGTCTATAGTGTATTTCAACTTTGGTTTAAAATCCCATCCCTATCAATGCGGGGATTCAGTCCAAGTAATTCAACGTTTTCCGTAATCTCACGGAACCTTGACGTAAAAAGTTAGACAAATATTAAGCAAATCTTAATCTTGGTGCTATATTGAGTTAGGCGACAAAAAGAGGTCAATCAACAGTCTCTGCAACCCCTCCTTGTCTCAGTCTTTCGCAATTTTTATTCCCCCATCATTCCTTATCTCTCTTCACTCGGACAGTCAATTATGCTCCTTTTTTCCTTGGCTACCTTGGCGATCGCCTCTATTTCCGGTTTTCTTTGCCTAACCATCCAAGAAGACGTAGCGCGTCCTTGCTTAGGATGCTTGATGGTTTTATCGGTACTGTTAACCCTGTTTTACGCGCCCTGGGCGTTGAAATTAACTCTTTTGGCTCTCCCCGTTGGTTTTGAATGGCTCTATCTTAAGTCTCCCTCCTAGGGCTGAATCTCTCCGCCTTAACCTGTTTCTAGTAATCGGCATAGTGATACTGATTCCGCAAAAGTTTGTGTCGAAGGTAAAACAAAGGAAAAGAGAAATGGAGAGAAGCAAGAATGTCACCAAGAAAGTCAAGAGGGATAGCGGGAGACAAAACAATCTGTCTTCCGATAGAGGAAGGAGTCCAGTATGAAGACTTGGTACAAAAGCCGAAAGAGTATCGAGCCTACCTAGATAAAATGAGGGAGAAATATCCAGAAATATTTCCTGAAGAAATGGAAAAAGGCTATAAATTACAGGGTTTGGTGACCTCAAAGCGTCAGAAGCTGATAACCAGACGCATAAGATTAAAGGCCAATGAAGAAGCCTATCAAATCCGCCCCGACTTTGTCCTACCGTATATGAGTGAAAGGGTAGAACTGGCAGAAAAAGCCCTTTATTTGAGAAGTAAGGGGTTATCTTACGAAGGGATAGCCGTGGTGCTAGGAAAAAATGAAAAGCATTGGTATAGTGTCTGCCAAAGTTTAGGGAGAATAAGCATAGTAGGAAGTACAGCAAAAAGTGAAGAGAAACTGCCGCCCCATCTGGTAGCGGATGAAAAACACAGTGAAGACAAAGGAAAAAAGTCTATATCGCCCTAACGGCAGGGCAGGGTTGTGTATGGGGGGCGGGGCTAAGTGAAACAGTAAGCAAAGAAGGTTTAGGAAAAGCCTATGGAGAATTCAAGCAGGAGGTCAGAGAAATAGCGCCCAATTATCAACCGCAAACCGTGACAACGGATGGTTGGGAGGCAACCAGCAGTGCCTGGAAAGAACTATTTGGGGGCATAACTCTCATCCTGTGTTTTCTTCATGAAGTGCTGAAAATCCGTGAAGTGTGTCGCTCCAAACCTGAACAGTGTCAGAATCTATGCCAAAAACTCTGGAAGGTTTATCAGGGTAATACCAAGAGAGAATTTGCTCAACGCCTGAGACGTTTTCTCGAATGGGTAAAAGCGCAAAAACTATCAGAAGTCCTCATCTCGAAGGTCAGGCGAATTCATTTCAAATCCCATCTCTTCCAAACTGCCTTGGACTTTCCGACGGCTTATCGGACAAGTAATCAAGTTGACCGTCCGATGGATTACTTTGACCGTGTGCTTTATGCGATGCAATATTTCCACGGAAATTTAACCTCAGCGAGATTAACGGTTCGTTCTCTGGCTGTATTATGGAATTTTCGTCCTTACTGCCGTAAGACCCGTGCGCGTAAACAGGGACAACTCTGTGCTTTTGAGAGCCTTAATGGTTTTCGTTACCATGACAATTGGCTTCGTAATCTCCTGATTGCATCTTCTCTCAATGGTCGTCGTCCTCTACTTTCTTCTCGCCACAAACTCATGCGGAACTAG